>Ga0209255_1000387_pt1 | contig 10423 bp, 9 predicted proteins | sample WorMetvaBAHAMAS2_FD_187394 | JGI IMG/M metagenome (GOLD analysis project Ga0209255, IMG submission 187394) | Marine gutless worms symbiont microbial communities from Max Planck institute for Marine Microbiology, Germany - Olavius vacuus... | ecosystem: Host-associated > Annelida > Digestive...
ATGTTCTCCACCTAGCGACGCCAGCGCCTCTGACTCGATTCTCGAAATTGGCGCGATATAAATCATGTAATAATAATAATAATAATAATAATAATAATGTTTCAAACACACACGACCCTGTATGTAAACCTATGTTTGTCGAGTTTAGGGTTAGGGGGCGCCTGGTAGTGTTATAGTAGAAATAAAATTCGTGACTTTTCTTCAACTGAAGGTTATCTGAGTGGCGTGACTGGTTGGTGTCACCCGGTGACGTAACTGACGGCGTCACCCTGTTTTTCGTCAAAAAATGACAACCATTTTAGTCATCGTCCTTAAACGTGACGACGCAAAATTTATTTAGACTTTCATCAGTGTGTCACTCACCCCCTGGATGGTGTGACCCGGGGAGGTCCCCCGCCCGCCGGGCCCCCCTTCGTGACGCCAATGGGTTATCTTATAGTTACTATACGAAATAAAGAAAGACGTTTGATATGAAGTGTACAAGAACAATGTACACTTTGCTGCCGGGCCTTAATTTAAGGGAGAGGTATTAAAAAGTGTTGCTCTTCTGAGCGTCTTTCTTTCCTGTGCCTAATTCAAGAACAGATATCACAGAAAGTTCCAACTTGGTGGTTCCGTTCTTCAGTTCTCCGTGACAAGTGTAACCGGTCAAGGTCATTTTGTCATCTTTATGTCGAGGTCGCGTCTAAGGTCAGGGTTTCACACAGCTCGGGCATGTAATGCGTCACATTTCATGAACGGATGGCCATTGGCCTGTGTTCAAACTTCAACGTCGTTGGCAATGTTGTGCACATGGAGGCTGGCTATCGATCACATCATTCGATAAAAGATCAACCTCAAAGGTCAAGCTTACGAGGTCAACACACTTGGCATATCTGTAGGCCTATTCTACACTGTGTCTCAAAAAACTCGCCACACTCTTGTGACGATAATTACGTCAAATCTTAATCGATTTCCACAATTCTTTCACTGCTAGAAAGCCTGTTAAATTTCCAACAAAACAGTGCATAACATTATCCACCATACCTAAAATACGTTGTCGCACTACACGTAGAAACTGAAATGTTCAAATTTGTTGCAGTTTGTTGTGCCTCATAAAAACGCGCAACTTTTTAACGGGTTGTAACTTTGTTATACGTCAACCGATTTTGATAATTTTTGCGCATAAAACAGCTAATGATTGGATATAAAAATATCTATGTCGCTGTTTTTGTTCTCATCAATGTCGCAATTATTTTATAGCACCAGAATTACGTCATTGCAGACGTCACCGGAGCATTTGTAAAGTGTAAACATGGTGATGCAGCGACGACGATAAGATTTTCAGTTGAAGGGTATAAAGTGATAGAGTTAACGAATGAATTTCCAAACAAATAATGGACAAAAAGTAACATTAACAGCTAGGCTGCTGCCAGAGACACCGGCACAGTCAACAGACTCACATTGCAGCAGCGGCGGAATGCCCGCGATGAAGAAAATATTGACCTGGTTAACGACCTGATGCAAAATAATGCATCACATTTGAACATATAACTTTCTCGAGGTAGTGCGGCAACGTATTTTAGGTGTGGTGGGTAATGGTAGGCCTACATATTGTTTTGTAGGAAATTTAGCAGACTTTCCAGCAGTGAAAGAATTTTTAAAAAATCTGTTAAGGCTTGGCGAAATTAGCCATCGTCAGTTCGTCACAAGAGCGTGGCTCTTTTTAGACACATAGCCTACATGTCGACCGACGGTCGTAGTCTAACGTGGCTACATATGGCAGTTGCGCAGTCTCTGCTAGAATTAGAAAGTTGTTGGAAATTGGAATTATTTCTACAGTCAGCAATAAAATCGTAATCCTGCGTCGATTGCCTATGGACCAGCTGCTGCTAGAGAGACACGAGACAACGTAAGCCTGCCTACGCGGAGCATCATTCATGTCTATCGCCGATGTATCTGTCATTCTGTCACATGTCCCAAGCTATTAAACTATTTAAAACTATTTTTGTGTGGAAGCAGACTGCAAGTAACCGGCACATAGGCTAACGTCTCACTCTGTCATCCACCGGCCGTCCTTTGGTGTGAAAGTTGCAGCATTTTGCGATCTAGGCGGGGCTGCCCTGTCCTTGGCCGTGTCTACTTTGCACGGCCTTGGCCTCATAGCGCACAGGCGGGCGGTCTTGGCAAGGTTACGCTAACGACGCTGTCGAGACCCTCCGCCACGCAGTTGTTATCGCTACCAATTGCATTGCAGATATTTTTAGCACATCCGTATTTACATCACTAGGCAGCAACGATGTGTGTTTTTCCTAATATATACGCGGTGTTCTCTCTTGTAGAGCGTGATGTAATTGGCGGGCGGCGGCGGCCAGCGTTGCGCATAGAGCTCCGCAACTGCACTGGGAAACAAAATCTGGCCAGCGCACAGGCCCGGCTGACCTAGTTTGCCCACAACAACAACAAAAACACAGCAGTCACCGGCATTTTGGAACAGCTGACGCTGCCGATCGTTGTTTGAAAACGATCTAATTGTTCGCAAACGACAGCGCGACCTGTCATCGGCGGACGCACTGCAGTTTGTGCCGTCAGCGTACTGTCGAATGGCGAGTGGCAGACGACCGGGGAAACGGTCGATTGTCGGTAGCAGGGTCTGCGCTCCGCTTGCCGACGGCCTCTTGTACCCGGGCGTTATAGTGTCAGTCCAACCGCCCGTATCGACGCCTGATCCAGCCGCACGAACGTTCTCACAGCAGTCGTACGTTGTTCGTTTCGACGCCAGCGGTTCAACACAGACTTTTCGCGAGTCCGACGTGTTCATCGTTGGATTCCAGACCGTGTCTGCGGCGCGTCTGAAACCGGGACAGACCGTGTACGTCACTCACAACGGTCGCGAGGTGAAGGGACACATTGATCGGCGGCACAGACAGCGCAGCGGCACCGCATTCGACGCAATAATAGCAGCCGACGAACCGTGGAACGAGTCTGACAAGTCTTGTGCATGGGATGAAGTTTGGGTGATAGTTGATGGTGAAACCAGACCTGTTCGTAGAAAGGTAAACCTGTGCATTTGACAGCTAATGATGGCCTTGTCTAAAACATGCCGGGACGACGCCGGGACAGTATAACCGGCAGAGACGCCGAGACAGCCGCTCGTTAAAGACGCTGGGACAGCAGCGACACTGTACTAAGTTATACCGTCGTCCAATGAGCTATCACATTACAGCCAAGCCGGGACGACGTTGCCGCGTTGTTGAAGCCAGGAGAGAAGAGAAGCTGCTGCAGTTTGAAATTAGGGCGACACAGACACAATTGAAGGTGAATTAGTGTCAAAAGAGGCCTGACACGTGCGGTGATAATTGCTTACTGGAAGAGTACAGCGTCGCTGCTGTCCCGGCGTCTTTAACGAGCGATTGTACGATTGTACTGTCTCGTCATCATCCTGGCATGTTTTAGACAAGGCGCTAATGATGGGTTGCCAAGTTGTGTTTTACAGTGTCAAAAGACATGCATGTTGTTTGTTACTGATGGCTGGTCTAGATTCACTTCACAATGGATTTAGCATTTGTAGCAGGCTTTTTGTAAACTTCAAAATTAGTTAACTTGACAAAAATGAATGGTTAAATGATTGATTTAATTTTGATTAAGAACAGTAGGTTCTAAAATAATAGGAGTCTTTGAAGTGCGAGCTGCTGTTGATGATGATGCTTATAGTTCACTTAGCATCTAGTTCTTGTAATTGACGCTACAACTACCTGTATAGCCTCTGTCTCTGTTAACAGCATATCAGTAGGACTGCTGTGCTGTTTAGCCAATCACCTCTAGGATTGTTAGATCTAGTTACACAGCACACATTCTGTAATCTGAGTGTTATAGTTCTTGTGTCTTGTGGTATAATAAAACTGCCGTAGGCCTATACATCACTTTCAAGGTGGTGGTGTGGCTTAGGTCTCGATTAGCGTACTTACTCCAGGTCAGGTCGGGTTAGTACTGGCATGAATGACGTTTTTCATGGGCTCCATTCACGTCCACACCATCTTGTTATTTAACTAGCCATCCAAGTCAACTCAGCCTGGCCATCCATCTGTGGGTAGGTGCAGTCAAGTACAGGCATGCGTTGTATAATAAATGTGGATAGCCCACTATCCGTGGCTTCACAGTGTAAGCTGGTGCTGAGAGCTATAGAAATGGAGATCAACATAGCCCTATGAGCCCATGTGGCTCGGGAAGGACTTATTTTTATACATTATTTTTAATATTGTCTACTGAACACCCAAACCGTAACAAATTGTTTCTTTTGCATTGTGTTTTATTTATTAAATAGACATATTTTGTCTCGGTTACTGCAATGAAAATTTTTAGCTCGTCTCAGTTGGCCTTGATGTTGGCCTTGAGATAATTATGTGGCCTTGACCCTGGCCCTGAAAAACTTTTCTCTCCTTGGCCTTCAAGTCTTGGCCTTGAGAAAAAAGTCTTGGCCTTGGCCTCGTAAACTAAGTCCTTGATAACAAGACTGGTTCTGGGCGAATCAAGATGTCAGATATGATTTCACGGCCGACCTAACCGGAATTGGAGATAGATCAGTGTATGATATATGTGAAACGTAGTTTCAGGTGTTACGTTTCAGGTGTTTGTTTGTTTTTCAGATTGAGGTGTTTATCACCTGCGTCCGTTGAAACTCGTTGAGTTTAGTTGAGTTGTTCACTTTATGTTTTCTTAGTGATGTCACCATAAATTAATCGAAATTTAACAGTTAAGATGTTTTAATCATTAAAACTTTTAACGATTACCCATGTGGTTAATTGTTAATTTCCTCACTCGTATTGCGGAGTGATTCAGTGAGTGCATGTATGCTCAAGGTGGAAGAAGTTCGTCTGATGGAGAGTCGTAAGTCTGCCCGCCTGCAGCATGACAGTGTAGAAGGTCACCCTCCACAGCTGCAGTATGTTCAGCCGTTTTCATCACCAGTTATTCTGACTCATGTGTCTTCCAGCATCAATGATGTGCCTGAGTTGGCACTCAGAAATAGGTGTGTAATACGGCGGACACTGATTAAAATAATTTCCATTTATTAATGGAAATAGTTTAATCGTTATTTAACGCGTTGAGTGCTGTGCAGTTTATTACTGTTGTACGAATTCGATAGAGGGCAGCACCGATATACATTGCTAGGATGCGGCATGAAAGTTTATATGGACACTGGGCAATCATTGTCTGCAGGGGTGTGAGGTACGAGTTAACTCATACGTCACGACTAAACAATACTGACAGAGTACAAGATATCTCATACGACGTAGCATTTAACATGTTAATCAATTACTTTGCGATTACTGAAAACGTAACACTGCTGCCATAGTTATGTAACATCTCTTGCATTATCAGACTGTCACAGTACAGTAAATGAAATAAAAATTAATGAAACTTGATGATGCATGTTGTATTTTTGCATTGTTTTCATCCACAAGATACTGGAAAATGCATTATCAGTGAAAATCCACTTTTACTGTGTTATGTCAGCATTCTGTACTTTACTTTGATATTTGATAGACAAGTGCTATCTGAAATACCGCAGTGGAACACCGCCATTCATCTAGATGATACTTTAACTGTGGAGGAAATTCAACGTGCTCTGCAGCAGGTATCTTCTGGAAAGGCTCTGGGAGTAGATGGAATCCCTGCTGAAGTACTAAAAGTACGGTGGCTCTCGCCTACTCACTCATCTTACCGACCTAATCAGCAAGATCTGGGAGGAAGAAGCTGTTCCTCAGGACTTCAAACATGTACTTCTTGTGCATGTCTACAAGCGCAAGGTAGACCGCACCTGTTGTGACAATCACTGCGGGATCTTTCTTCTGTGCATTGCAGGCAAAGTGCTAGCACGTGTCCTGTTGAACCGGCTTAATGGGCACATTCACAGCCACAGCCTGAGAGTCAGTGTGGGTTTCATGCAGGACGAGGCACCATGGACATGATCTTCATGGCCAGATAAGTGCAAGAGAAGTGTCAAGAACAACATCAGGACCTCTACATGATCTTTATAGATCTGACGAAGGCCTTTGACTCGGTTAATAGTCAATGACTCTGGCAGGTGCTGCGCAAAATCGGCTGTCCGGACAAGTTTGTGAAGATAGTTGAATCTTTCCATGAAGGGATGCAAGGTCAGGTTACTGATGGAGATGAGCTGTGTGACACGTTTGCAGTCACCAGTGGAACCAAACAAGGTCGTGTTCTAGCTTCGTTGCTATTCAGGCATCTATATTTGCCTGTCTTGCTTTACCCAAGAGTGGCAGCAGTTCAGTGTCTTACAGATGTTTGTTACTTTGATAATACCTAGACACTCCACTGCTATTTGCCTGGTGCTACCTCTGCCACACTTCCATATAACTTGCCTCTTGAAGTTCTTCAGTTTGGTCAGATCGCACGAGTGTGACTTTTGCAGTTGCTGGAGTGAATTTTTTTGTAGACTTTTGCTGTCACCGGTAACCATATCAAAGTACTGACAGAGTGTTAGTCTACATTTGCTGATGATCGCAATGATGATGGTGGCCACACATGCACAGACGCTATGTAAGACAAACAGAACTGAGTGCCAGCTGGGAGTATATGTGCCAGATATATACAATGATTGTTGGTTGGTTTGTATGTGCAGAGAAGAGCTGTACTCGGGGCAGTCCGAGGAAATGATGCAGTTTGATAACGACTATGATGGCGATGATGACAAAGTTGATGATGTGCCGATGTTTGATTACAACATTGACTCGTCAGAGCAGATGGATGAACACATGGCGGCCCTTGTCTTGACCAGTTTGTCATGCAGCCCCGCGTCACCGGCCTGTATGCCAGGTGCATCTTAGCTCATTTTATTGTCAGTACAGCATTAGTTAAATGTTTCAGAATTCCAGATGTCACAAGTTCTTGCTGAAATACAGTTCTAGGCATGTTTTATTGTTGGTATATTTATTGTAAGATTTAAATGTGCAGCATATTTATTACCTTGGCAAAGTGGTCATTTTCAGCAGTTCTACTGCAGTGAAACTATTTATGGAGTAGTTTCAGTATTTGTTGCTTTGTTACAATGAAAACCTGACTTGTGACTACAACTTTGACTCATTAGGTCTCTGATTTCACTGTGGTTTTACCATTCATATCAATAACACTTTATAAAACTCAAAATCAAAACGTTTTATATTTCAGCTGTCTTTTTCTGTGACAAAGCATGAGAATGAAGTTGTGGTATTCTGTGCATTATGGTAGTTGTTTGCAATGTCACACAGGTGGGAACCATGTTCGGCCTATGCATCCAAGTGTTGGTAGCAGTGGCCTGGGCACAAGCTGCAGTCCTTCGCCGCCAAAGTCCGTTCTGTCTCAAAGTGCACCAGCCGACGTGAACGCCTTTACTTACCTTTACGGTGATATTGATGCCACTGACGGTGCAGGTAACACTCAGGTAAACACTGCTTTGTTGTATCAGGCAGCTAAACAGTGTGTGTGAAAAGGTCACACCTGCAGAGCAACTTTAAATTATTAATTATTAACAGAAATAACTCTTTACAATAATATGAAGGTGTACACTTTTGGCCCACTCTGTGACTGATCGTTTGAGTACATTTGACATTTGGTGCAAACGGTTGCATTCTTCATACACTGTATGGGTTCATTCAGCTTGGAGTTGGAGAGTTCTTCAGCCAGTCTCGGGCCTGCCTGCTGCGGCTCGCACCTTATTGCCAGCTTATGGCTGCATGATAGATTTGTGATCAGGCGTGGTATTTTGTATTTAAATGTAGCGGAATAAGATTCGTTGTTGTTGTTGTCGAGTGTCGTATGACAAAACTAGATGTAGACAGCAAGTTTTCTTATCCGCCAAGTTCACTGATGCAGCCTGTTGGTCTGTGTCAGTTGTTGACATTATGGGACATCTGACGTTACTTAACAAGCCATTACTTAGCAGTAACTAGATACTGATAAGATATGATGAGTAACTGCACTGGTGTGTGGTGTGGTCATCAACTTCAGCGTGGCTGATTATGGTTCTTTTATTTGTGTTGTGTAACTTTGTTGTCTGTTGTTATGTTTATGTTGCGAATATTCACATACAGTTTATCTGCTTACCTTAACAATGATAATAATAATAATAGAAATGTAATCTTTATCTGTAATGTAATCTTTTGGAAATATTGCAGATATCGAAGCGCATACTGTTCAAGTGCACTTGGCCAGGTTGCGGCAGAGAGTACAGCACATGTCCTGCTGTCGAGAAACACGTTCGACTCGACCATCTTGGGTCTGTTCCTGTATTCGCTGCATGTTGAAGTGCTGTTTCTACATGTATTGTTAAAGTCAGTACATTTGTTATCATTTGTCACCAGCTTTGCATCTGGTGCCGCTCTAACAACACAATGATTACTATGCCACCAGCAGTGTGCTGTCGACGTGACTGACCTAATTTCGTTCCCGTCTGATGATGATTAGAGACTTCTTTCCCAGTTACAGGGATGCCCGGTCGCATTACTCACTTTAAAAGAAATGTAAATCTGCAATTCAGGTTTCTTCGTTTTATTTGGTTTAGTGACTTGCAACAATCTGGACACTTGGTGAAATGTTACACACGTGGTGATGGATGACTAAGTGGTTACAGTGTTGGATGAAATTGATGTTGGTTTGTATTCAGCACTAGTACAAAATTTAAAGCGGAGGACGGTGACAGAATCTGTAAATATTTGGGCAGACCTGTTTACCCTGTACTGAAATCACTTTGTTCATCTTATAGTGATTACGGCATTTTGGTAAACCTGGCGTATATTGAGTAGCATTACTCAAAGGTCTGTAGTAGCACTTTTCAACAGTTGTAGTTTATTAACACACCACACAATTCGCCGAGTCTGTTTTACTCTGTGGCCGGTTACCATTTAAGCTTGAAGAGTCAACTTGTACTGGCACTATAACAACCTCAGGCTCGTTAAATCTGCCAGGCATGTTTGTTTGTTCCAGTTCATTGACAGTGTATTTGCTAACGTGTTGCTGTCGCTGTATTTAACAAGATGACACTTTTCATGCTTTTTATTATGGGCAACACTGTCGCGTTTCATTTAATCACCTACATGTGCGTTGGCAGACCTAGAGATGACTCGAGCATCGATATGTCGGACCACGAGGAAGAATTCTATTACACCGAAGTCGAGGAGAATGTCGATGCTGTTACGCAGACATTTGCCGACATGCAGACGACGTCACCGACCAGAACTAAATTTGCGCAGCTGTCTGATGCTGGTGCTTTGCCTGACCACGACTACCAGCGGAAGGTATTCCTTTACTTCTTTATGGAACAGTTGCAGAAAATTGAAAACGCATTTATTTTGGCAGTCATATCCGGACATTATTATGTAGCTTGTCTGTGGTTGTTCTTGCCATGATAGTGCTAGCAGTTATTTACTGAGGCCACCTTAAAAATTGTAATGCAGTGCAATGTAATGTGATGTTGTGATTCACTGTTTTCGTTGCCATGAAAGTCAAATTCTGTCATTTACTGTGAAGAGAGAGAAAGTTGTCGGCTCTAATTTTAGCATGTAAAATTGTTGTAAATCACTGTAAAATGTCGCAAAAAAATGATGACTAATACTTTCTACCTCTCTCACAATTTGAATTGTAAGCAGTTAGGACCAGCTCTGTTCAGTGTGACTTTTAGCAGTACAGCCGGAATGTGTTGATGTTACACCAGTCACTGCCGCTCAGTATTCCTAAGTCAACTTTCAGCCATTCTCATCACCCGGAGATTACTGGCTACACTACAGCTGCACGCGAAGTGTTCTCACTGCCGTCGTCTCTGCCAAGTGAAGGAACGTCCAGCAGTTTTGTGTCATGGCCTGTACCTCGCCAGGTATGTTCATTTCTGCCACTAATACATTCTCAGTGTCTGTCAGTCAAAATGCAGTAACTTCTTCAGGTCTTGGCCGATTTTTCAAATTCTTTACTGCTGCAAAGATAGTTAAATTTTTAATAAAATGCATGTAACATTTTCCACTGCACCTTAAGCATACTTGTTTACTGTTCACGTAGCTTAATTTTGATGATTGTGCTGACGTAATGCAAAGGTGAGACAGTTCAGTGACTGCTGCAGGCTTCTTACCGAGATATGTGACTGAAATGGAATGAACGTGCGTTGGTTTCTTACAGATAGATTCATCTCACTTGGCATCAGTTACACGTCTCATTTTTTTACGCTAGTGTTATTGTGGTCCTTGCAGTAGTATTAACTATTTAGGCCACTCTAAAGATGTTAGTTGATGATGATGATGACGATTGTACAGTTGTTTACGTAATTTGGCTAAAAACATCTAGATCAAAACTGAGTGAAAATTGCAGAGTAGTTTTAGTGTAGAATTAGTAATTTTTGCTATAGGAATATTTAACGTGTTTAATTGGACTTCAGGAGTGGTGAGTGATGATA
>Ga0209255_1000388_pt1 | contig 10416 bp, 8 predicted proteins | sample WorMetvaBAHAMAS2_FD_187394 | JGI IMG/M metagenome (GOLD analysis project Ga0209255, IMG submission 187394) | Marine gutless worms symbiont microbial communities from Max Planck institute for Marine Microbiology, Germany - Olavius vacuus... | ecosystem: Host-associated > Annelida > Digestive...
AGGCGGATAGCCGGTGTGGTACGGGCGTTCTTGTGCAACTGGATGTTCATGGTGGGTGATTGCTATACTCAAAGCGTGATGATGTCGGACTTGTCAAACGCCGTCGCCCCGCGGCTCGGCTTCCTTCCCGCTCCCCTCGATTCCCTCCTCGGCCAGCAGGCGTAAGACCTCTCTCGCTTGCAATAGAGGATAGCTCATCTTCGGTATATAATCACACGGCGCCTGACACATTCTAAACGTCGACACATTCTAGTAGATTTGCTCGACACTCAAAATTAAGAAGTAAAAACAACTTGCACGAGACAACCCCTCCTTCACCCTTGATCGTACCCCGTAGCGAGCATCGGATCTCGCACGCCGATATCAGCGAAAATGCGCTCAAGGTACTCTATCGCCTGAAGGATGGGGGTTATCAGGCCTATCTCGTCGGGGGTGGGGTACGAGATCTCCTGCTCGGTCGGGAACCCAAGGATTTCGACGTGGCTACGGACGCCACACCCGAGCAGGTGCGCAAAGTATTCCGCAACTGTCGCCTGATTGGACGGCGGTTCCGGCTTGCTCATGTGCACTTCGGCCGCGAGATCGTCGAGGTGGCCACCTTCCGTGGTAGCGGGCAGGATGAGGATACCGAGGGCGAGCGCCATATTCACAATGGTATGATCGTGCGTGACAACCGCTACGGCACCCGTGAGGAGGATGCGTTGCGCCGGGATTTCAGCGTCAACGGTCTCTACTACAATATCGCGGACTTTTCCGTCATTGATTACGCGGGGGGACTCGATGATCTGCGGGCCGGGCGCCTGCGCCTCATCGGTAAGGATCCGGAGAAGCGCTATCGCGAAGACCCAGTACGGATGCTGCGCGCCGTGCGTTTTGCCTGCAAGCTCGGTTTCAACATTGACCCGTCCTGCGAGCGGCCCCTGTTCGAGCTCGGCCATCTGCTCCGGGATATACCGCTGGCGCGCCTGTTCGAGGAGGTCCTGAAGCTGCTCCAGACCGGTCTGGGCCTGTGTGCCTTTGAAAAACTGCGTCACTATCGGCTCTTTGCCCAGCTGTTTCCCGCCACCGATGCCTTACTCGACCACGCGGATCACAACTTTCCCATCACCTTCGTCAGTCGCGGCTTGGCGAATACCGACCGGCGTATCCGGGAGGAAAAACCGGTTACCCCCGCGTTTCTGTTCGCAGTACTGCTGTGGGAGCCGGTGCGCCAGCGCTTTGCTCAATTGCTTGCCGGGGACATGGCGGCCAACGAGGCCATGTTACTGGCAGCAAGTGATACCTTTGTCCACCAGCGGTCCCTGGTGGCTGTCCCGAAGCGTTTTGCTCTGCCCATGCGGGAGATCTGGTTCCTACAGCCCCGTCTCGAACGGCGCGAGGGCAAACGCCCATATCGGCTGTTGGCTCATCCGAGGTTTCGTGCGGCCTACGACTTTCTGCTCCTGCGGGCCGAGGCGGGCGAAGTGGACTCGGAGCTCGCCGACTGGTGGACTCGTTTCCAGACGGCGAACGGCCAGACCCGGACCGAGATGACCGCCGGCGCGACTAAGGGCAAGGGCAAGGGCCGGCGGCGCCGAGCGGCCGTCGAAGTCGAAAGGGAGCCGGCAGGTACCTGAACCATGGCTATGATGCTGATCGACGATATCCCCTCGCTGCGCCGTTGCCTGGCCGCATGGCGACGCAGTGGCCGGTTCATCGCCCTGGTGCCCACGATGGGCAACCTCCATGCCGGACACTTGGCCCTGGTTCGGGAGGCGCGGAGGGTGGCCGACCATACCCTGGTCAGCATCTTCGTCAACCCCCTGCAGTTCGGTCCCAACGAGGATTTCGGAGCTTACCCCAGGACCTTGGAGCGAGACCGCGAGTTACTGGAAACCGAGAGTACGGATCTGCTCTTCACCCCCCCGGTGCAGGCCGTTTACCCCCGCGGGTCCCAAGGGCAGACTCGCGTGGAGATACCGGAACTCTCGAACATCCTGTGCGGCGCAAGTCGGCCGGGGCACTTCACCGGGGTAGCGACGGTCGTGTGCAAGCTCTTCAACATGGCGCAGCCGGATATTGCCATCTTCGGCGAAAAGGACTATCAGCAGCTCCTGGTGATTCGGCGCATGGTCGAAGACCTGTGTCTGCCGGTCGAGATACGGGGGCTGGCCACCGTCCGCGAGCCGGACGGTCTGGCAATGAGCTCGCGCAACGGCTATTTGTCTCCCGCGGAGCGCGCGCGTGCGCCGGCACTCTACAAGGCCCTCTGTCGGGCCGGCGAGCGTCTGCGCGAGGGACTGGCCGCCGGCGAAGTGGAACGCCTGGGAATGGAAGCGCTGGTAGTCGAGGGACTAAGGCCGGATTACTTCAGCGTTCGCCGGGCCTCGGATCTGCAACCGGCAACCACCGAGGACCAGGACCTGGTGGTGCTTACGGCCGCCTATCTGGGCGCGGCCCGGCTCATCGATAATCTCCGCGTCTCACTGTCAGACCTGGCGATCCCTGCCACTGTCGCCACGGAAGGATCAGAAGGTGCGAACTAGTACACCTACCTTGATTTTCGCTACCTGAGCTGCGCTCTGGGCGAGCTGGCCTACGAGCACCACCGTCACAGCGATAACCTGATAGTACGGCTGAACCTGCCCAACATACAATACCCCGCGGAGCGCAAGGTCGAGGTCTATGCCCAGGCGGTGCGGGGGTTAACCGCTCTGGAACAGGATCCCGAGCAGCAACTCAAATACCTGGGCTTCATCGACATCTACGCGGCGCTTGATGATAATGAGCGGGCCGAATACCAACGTGACTACCCTGACGAAGCACAGACCATGAGCCGATTTGCCGAACGCTTTCACGAAAAGGGTTTGCAGCAAGGCATACACCAAGGCGAAGCCTTGGTATTGGAACGTCAGCTGCGGCTGAAATTCGGCACCTTACCCGACGCGGTACAGCGACGGATCGAGCAGGCCAACGAGCAGACCTTGCTTACGTGATCCGAACGGGTTCTCACCGCCAGTCGCCTCGACGAGGTTCTACTGCAATAGTTCGGTATAATACCCGACACCCCTGTGCGCCGAGTTGCTAAAATGCCTCTTATCCGAGCGCCCGGTAACCGCACGTAAACTTTTCAAAATCAGTGATTTCAAATGGTTACGGATCTATCATGAAAATCAAGGGTTAATCATAAGCTGCTGATTTATATGAGGCATGCGGTAGCTCCGTATCCGAACGAAAGCTCCGTTGCAGCAGCGAAAAAATGGGTTAAAATACCAAGTTGCATCAAGATTAAGGTGGTTGGCTATGCAACTGACACTGTTGAAATGCAAGCTTCACAGGGCCTGCGTCACCCACGCGGAGCTTGAATATGAGGGTTCCTGTGCCATCGACGATGCGTTGATGGAGACTGCGGGGATCCGCGAATATGAGCAGATTCAGCTCTATAACCTCGCCAACGGCGAGCGCTTTACGACCTACGCGATTCGGGCCGAGGCCGGCTCCCGCGTCATTTCCGTAAACGGCGCCGCCGCCCATAAGGCGTCTCCGGGGGATCGGGTCATCATCTGTGCCTACGCCGCAATGAGCGAAGCCGAAGCCGATGCCTTCGAACCGAGCCTCGTTTACCTCAATGAGCACAATCGCGTCCTCCGCACGGGTTCCCAGATCCCTGCCCAAGCGGCCTGATCGGTCGCGCCCGCCTCCATCAGGAGCAAACCTCATGCCGTCAGTGAATCAGACCCCTCAATGGCGAGCCTTACAGGCGCACTGGGACGAGCTGTCCGGGGTCCGAATGCGGGACCTCTTTGCCCAGGATCCGACGCGACCGGAGCGGATGTCGTTGCGGGCGGCATACCTGTTCGCGGACTACTCCAAGAATCTGATCACCGACAAGACACTGACGCTGTTGATCGAGCTTGCCGCAGCCGTGGATCTGCCCGGCTGGATCCACCGCATGTTTGCCGGTGAAGCGATCAACAATACCGAGGAGCGGGCGGTGCTGCATATCGCCCTGCGCAATCGCTCCAACCGTCCTATCCATGTGGACGGCAAGGACGTGATGCCCGGAATCGACCAGGTGTTGCAACGCTTGGGGGATTTCGTCGCTACCGTGCGCGGCGGTGATTGGAAGGGCTTTACGGGTAAGCGGATTACCGACGTGGTCAACATCGGCATCGGCGGCTCGAATTTAGGGCCACTGATGATCTGTGAGGCCCTGCGCCCCTATCAGTCCGACGACCTGCGGGTCCGTTTTGTCTCCAACGTGGACGGTACGCACCTTGCCGAGACGGTACGGCGCCTCGACCCCGCGACGACCTTGTTCGTGGTTGCCTCCAAGACCTTCACCACCATGGAGACCATGACCAACGCCAACAGCGCCAGGACCTGGCTGGTGGAGGCCCTGGGCGAGACGGCGGTCGCCAACCACTTTGTCGCGGTGTCCACGAATGAAGCCAAGGTCGTCGCGTTCGGTATCGACCCGCAAAACATGTTCGGCTTTTGGGATTGGGTCGGTGGGCGCTATTCCCTCTGGTCGGCGATCGGCTTGCCCATCGCGTTGGCCGTCGGCACGGACCGCTTCGTCGATCTCCTGGAAGGTGCCCACGCCATGGACGAGCATTTCCGATCCTCGGACTTGAGCGAAAATCTGCCGGTCATTCTGGGACTGATCGGGATCTGGTACGCCAACTTCGTCGGTGCCTGCACCCATGCGGTGCTCCCTTACGATCAATCCTTGCGTTACCTGCCGGCCTACCTCCAGCAGGGTGACATGGAGAGCAACGGCAAGCGGGTGACGCGCGCGGGCGATCCCGTGGCATACGCCACCGGACCCGTAGTCTGGGGCGAGCCCGGAACAGATGGTCAACACGCCTTCTTTCAGCTCATCCACCAGGGTACCCAGCCGATTCCCGCGGATTTCATCGCCCCGGTCAACAGCCACAACCCGCTTAGCGATCACCACCCCAAGCTGATGGCCAACTTCTTCGCCCAGACCGAGGCCCTGATGCGTGGCCGTACCCAGGACGAGGCCAAGGCCGAGATGCTGGCCGCCGGGATGTCACCCGCGAATGCCGACGCCTTGGCCCCCCACCGCACCTTCCCCGGCAACCGGCCGACCAACACCATCCTGATGGAACGGTTGACACCCAGGACCCTTGGCGCCTTGATCGCCATGTACGAGCACCGCATCTTCACCCAGGGTGTGGTCTGGGGCATCAACTCCTACGACCAGTGGGGCGTGGAGCTGGGAAAACAGCTCGCAGGGGTAATCCTGAAGGAGCTGGAAGAAGGCAAGGTGAGCGCGGAGCACGATGCCTCTACCCGCGGGTTGCTCGAGTACTTCCTGCACCACCGAGAAGCCGGGACTTGATGCCGTATGTCGGGTGGGCTGTGCCCATCGGGTAGCACAGTAGTGGTGGGCACAGCCCACCCTACGGGTTCCGTTCATCGAGCCGCAACTTTTGCTCGTTTCCACGCTCCAGCGTGGGAACGCCGTTTTGTCCGCTCCAGCGGACTTATACTGCCACACGGCACAATCTGCGTATTTCACTCCCTTTCCCACCGGGAGGGTGCCGTAACAGGTGACGCCCGACGTAGCGCAGGCGTCTCGCCTGCATAGTTTGGGGATAGGCCACCCTTTTCTCATTCCCACGCGCTGCGTGGGAACCTGGAAGCTCCGCGCCGCGGAGTGTTTCGGAGACCCGATGAGCCTTAGTCGCACACTAGTACCCCGTTTCTGATTTTGTGGTAGGGAACGCCCTCCGTGGCGTTCCGAACGGCTGCGGAACGGCACGGAGGCCGTCCCCTACAAATGCAAAAGTGTATTAGTTTCTAGACAGTCTCTGAGCGTTGCCGACAGGTCGGTCCGTAAGCCGTCCGGAAGACGGTGGTCCCAGCCGGACTGGGACCGCCGACATCCTGTCGGCTCCCGGGACTACCGATATGTCGTTGGCCCTTCCGGCTATCGGGTAAAACCTGAATGCCGAGTTGTCGGCGGAGGCGCCGAATGACGCCCTTGATTGCGTAGGTATCGAGCCTCCCGATCGAGCATAGCCAGCACCTGCGGCGTCACGGGTTCGAACCCAGGGGCGCGGAGCGCGATACTCAAGGCATAGGGGAGATTAAGGGCGCGATCGTCGCCGAGTCGCAGCAGATAGGCCCGTTCGTAGTCGGCAGGAACGCGCATCGACCAGTTCGCGTCGTTTACCGTGCCGGGGATGTTGTACTGCTCTTCCAGACCGAGCAGGTCGGCGAAGAAGACCATGATGTTACGGGCCCGACTGATCAACAGATCGGCGAACAGCGCATGTACCAGTGCACCGGGGTGCTCGGCATGATCGGTCACCCAGCGTTTGCGATCCATGTGTGCCGGAAGCAGCCGGTTTCCCAAGTCTTCGGCCCGGTCCCGGGCGCTGCCGTCTCTGACCCATTGCGCAGCCAACTGCCAGATCGGCGGCGTGTCGTGATTTCCGAGCATGATCCAATCGATAGGCTCGGCTCGCTCGCTGCGATAGACATCGGTGGGATTGTGCGGGTCTACCTTCTGCAGGACCCGGAACCGACCGAGACCGAATCGGTCCAGCACCTGCTTGAGAGGCAAGGGTAGGGTGCTGAGTACCTCGCACACCAGGTCGTAGCGGTGGCTGGTAGTGCCGTCGGGGCTGACCAGGTGGGAGAAGACCTGGGCATAGGCGTCTACCTGTTCGGCGGTGAGATATTCCACCCAATGGTCCGCATGCAGCGCACCTTCGGCATTGAGCTGGTGTTCCTCCACGTAGGAGAAAGTCCGCAGGGCCGGGTGATCTGGCAGATTCGGTGAGGAGAAGAGCCGCGCGCCCCGCTGCACGGCCAGAAAAGGATCTTCAATATCACTCCGGTACACCCAGGGGCAGACCCACCCGTGGGGATGATCGACCCGTACCCCGTCGTATTCGGAATAGATCTTTTCCAGCCGGTGACGCACGAACGTGAGCACGGGTCCGGGGGAGCCGTCTTCGGTCCGGTATTGACCGGGGTCCAACACGGCGAAGCCCCAGGGTTGGCCCATGGGATTGGTCCGGCTCGGGGGGGCCCCCATCAGGTAATTGGGCAGCAGCAATCCCTGGTGGACCCATACATCCTGATCCGAAAACCCGATTTGAAGGTCGGCGTACAGCTGCATCCCGAGCGATTTGCAGTGATCCCGCAGTCGATGGTGCTGCCGATGTAGGAGTAGCTGGCCGAATGTGTAACGCTCCACCGCCGCTCGGTGGTCTTCCAGAAGCCTGGTCCTTCCAGCGGCGCGGGCCGCTTCCGTCCCGGCGGCCGAATTGAACAGATCGCGGTTGGGGTGGGGTGCGCCGGTGGGGGTTTTCCAATGGTGCCAGCTGTGTCGCCCATGCGTCTCGAACAGCACCGAGTAGAGCGCATCGGGCTCCAGCCATCGGGCATGGGTACGCCGGAAATCGTTCAGCTGCCGTTCCAGTTCCGGATAAGCCGAAGGATCCCCGCGGAATCGCCCATAGGCAATATCGATGGCACCTTCTTGAGTCGCGTAGGCAAAGGCGTAATGGACCCGGTCCCGGACCCCTGGGCGTGCCGCGAGCAGGGATTCGAGCTCGCCGGCCTCCAGCAAACCTTCCCGCAGCAGGGGGGATAGGGCCAGGCTCAATGGGTTGCGCGAGAAGAGCGCACCGTCATAGGGAGAAGGATTGTCTGCGGCCGTGAGACCTTGGGGCCCCAGCTGGATGCCGTTAAAGCCGAGCTTTGTCAACTGAGTCAAGAAATGCGCGGCACCGTCGGCATAGGGTGTACCGTGCCCCGTATCTTCTTCGTACCGCGCCGGGAAACTGGCGTCGTGGATCTCCAAAAACAGCTTATCGACGCCACAGGCCCGCAAGCCTGGTGTTACACAATCAGCATAGGACTCGGAGCCGATCATTAGAAGAACTCCTTCCATGAGATGTCTCGGAAGGTGCTCGAAAAGTCTGGTTTCCGAGTGCCTTTATTCAGGGCTTTCTATGACTCTCATCACCAAATCCGACTATTTTTTCACCCCTTATCTGATATCCCTATCGGGTGGCAATGGTACTCGGTAGGTTACCACGCCTTGGCGTGATCATAGATCGCAAGGTAATGGTGGGCCGGGTGGTTCCAAGAGTAGTCATAGACCATACCATTGGAAAGCAGGCGCCGAAATTCCTTCGGGAATTCATACCAGAGCCCGATGGCGCGGTCCATGGCCGATTCGATGGCGGGGAAATCCGTGTTGTCAAAAACATAGCCGTTGCGATATTCGAAAGGCATCGACGCATAGTCCCGATCAAATACGGTATCGGCGAGACCACCGACCGACCTGACAATGGGGGCGGTGCCATAACGTAGCGCAATCAACTGGGCGAGACCGCAGGGCTCGAAGATGCTGGGCACGACCAACATATCCGCGCCGGCGTAAATCAGATGGGCGAGCTGCTCGTTGAATCCGACCTCGATATGGATGTCCGGGTTGTCATTGAGATGGTGCTTGAGACCCCAGAATTCGTTGTTGACACTCTGGTCCGGACTCGAGCCCAGGAGCACGAATTGGGAGCCCCGCTGGAGGGCATAGAACATGGCGTGACGGACCAGATGCAGGCCCTTTTGGTGGTCCAACCGACCGACATAGGCGATCAGGGGTTTGTAGTCCTTGCGCAACATCAGGCGCTCGCGAAGCGCCTCCTTATTCGCGTATTTCCCATCCAGATGCCAGACGTCATAGTGGTGAGGCAGAAAGCGATCGATCTCGGGGTTCCACACTTCATAATCGACGCCGTTGAGTACGCCGCCGAATTTGCCCCCGTGGACGGCGAGTGTGTGACCGAGCCCTTTACCCTGGTCGGTATAGCGGGCCTCCCAGGCGTGCTTCGGAGAGACGGTGGTCACAAAGCTCGAATAGACGATGCCACCCTTCATCATGTTGATGGCCTTCGGATTGTGATCGTCGCCCAGGCGGTCGCGATGAAAATAATGATCCGGTCGATTCAGGCCGGTCCCGGATAACACCGGCTCTCCGTGGACCCCTTGATGCTGAAAGTTGTGGATGGTGTACACGACGCGCTGATCGTGCATACCCATACGATGATAGATTTCCCACAGCAGGACCGGCACCAGACCGGTTTGCCAGTCGTGACAGTGAATAATGGTCGGACGCTTGCCCGACTTGAGTAGAAACTCGATGGCGGCCTTGCTGAAGAAGGCAAACCGCAAGGCGTCGTCGTGCGATCCATAGAAGGAACCGCGATTGAAGTAATTTTCGTGCGAGTGGGGCTCGATGAAGTAACACCGGCGCCCGTGGACCATGCCGAAATAGACCGTGCAGTGGACATCGCCTCCGCCCCAGGGCACCCAGAGATCATGGTAGGCGGCATCCAGCCCCCAGATTTCACCGTACCAGAGACAGTCGTATTTCGGGAGTATGATCTCCACATCGTTACCGCGAATATCGAGCTCGCGGCTCAAACCGAAAACAACATCAGCCAACCCGCCCACCTTGGCGACGGGTGCGAGTTCGGACGAGATATGAACGATATACATAAGGATAGCCTAGTGAGACTCCAGCTGAGCTTGGGGCGATTGAAACTCCTCGATCCCGCGTCTCCCGCATCCTATGGGGAAGCCGTTCTCTCCCGATTCCGCAGGTACCAAACACCCTATTATGGTTACGCAACCGAGCGCCGTCTACCGATAACTGACCACCCGACTCACCCCCACGCTCCCAATCGCTCCGGCATGGGAGCCGGAGACCGGCGGCAACTGCGGCTATTCCGGTAAAAATGTGAGGGATTTCAACCCCCCGTGAGGCCCCCCGGACGGCGTCAAGCTGAGAGATAGCCTGTTCGTAGAGATACAGGCAACCCCCGAGGAACGAGCCCAGGCCGATCGTGGCGGGCGCGGCAAAACAAGAACTCTATCCCACTCGATTCGATATATCACTTGAAACTGCTGACTAAGCCTTGAGGAGCGATGTCCCTTTGTCAGGCATGAACTTCCACGAATTCGCTGTAAGAATATGGCTGAGGCAGAGGCATACCTTACTTCTCCTAACCTTCAAGGTGAAACTCTATAGCTTCTTGGATGAGTTTCAACACCTCTTGCTTGGTTTCTGCTGCCGCGATACATCCGGGAAGATCTGGAACATAAGCACCGAAGCTGGTCGGACCTTTCGGACCTTGCTCAATGATAACCATGTAACGCATTTTGATCCTCCTAATCATCCCAAAACTCAGAGGCTCTTTATGGATTCCAGACTGCTAACGTAGCAGCAAACCGAGGAGGGAATCCATGAGTCCTATGCCGCGGTTTTTGGCGTTGTGGACGAACTCGAAAAAGCCCAGATACAAGGGCAGGTGCTCCTGGGAAATCCCCCGGTGGGGCCGAAGCCAAGAGCGCAGCAAGGACCAGAACCCCTCCATCGTGTTGACA
>Ga0209255_1000389_pt1 | contig 10411 bp, 12 predicted proteins | sample WorMetvaBAHAMAS2_FD_187394 | JGI IMG/M metagenome (GOLD analysis project Ga0209255, IMG submission 187394) | Marine gutless worms symbiont microbial communities from Max Planck institute for Marine Microbiology, Germany - Olavius vacuus... | ecosystem: Host-associated > Annelida > Digestive...
GAGAAGCGTGTGAGACATTCTTCAAGAATCCGCACAAATACCAGCGCGAGCTGCGTTCATTGCTGACGGCGAATTTCGAACTGATCGGTTGAGTGAAAAACCGAAATATTGATATTAGATTAGTATAGCGTTGACATTCAGCGTTCAGAGTCCGAATGGAATCCGGTTCCGTGCCGATTGTGCTGCGGCTCGTTGCAATAGGCCTGCAATTCCTCCTCATTGCGCCTGGTTAGCACATAACATACCGCGCAATTGTCTATGTTCGGATAAACGCTGATACCCCGAGTTCCTCATCTTTTCAGAAGGAGAAATCAACCCCATGGCGATCAAGACCATCGAGGGCGTGCTACACGCCAACAATGCCTGTTTCTGCTTGGTGGTTTCCCGCTTCAACAGCTTTGTGGTGGAGCGTCTGCTCACCGGTGCGGTAGATACCCTGAAGCGTCACGGTGCCGAAGATTCGGAGCTGACCATCGTCCGCGTTCCCGGGGCCTTCGAGATGCCGGTGACCATCGAACGCATCGCCGCCAAGGGCGGGTACGATGCAATCATCGCCATCGGCACCGTGATCCGTGGCAGTACGCCCCATTTCGACTATGTGGCCAGCGAGTGCATCAAGGGGATGGCGCAGGTGAGCCTGAAGCACGGAGTCCCCGTCGCATTCGGCGTGCTTACCGTGGACACCATCGAGCAGGCCATCGAGCGCGCCGGTACCAAGGCCGGTAACAAGGGGGCGGATGCGGCCATATCCGCGATCGAGATGGTGAATCTGCTGCGCCAGTTGGACTGAGATGGGCGGACGCCGCAGCCAGGCGCGCCGCTATGCCGTGCTTGCCCTCTACCAGTGGCAGCTCACCGGGCAGGACCCGGTGGAGATCGGTCGCCACTTCCTCGACGATTCCGCTTGGGTGGACGGGATCGCCGCGGCCCTCGATGATCCGGAAGATACGTCGGACTCCGGCGCCAAACCGGGGTTGACCTATGACCCGGAGCTGTTCCGGCAGCTCTTGTATGGCGTTCCCGCGCATCAGGAAGAACTGGACGCACGCCTGCAACCGACCCTCGACCGCCCCATCGAGCGCGTGGATCCCGTGGAGTGTGCCATTCTCCGCGTGGGCACCTACGAGTTGCTCTATAGTCCCTCCGTGCCCTATCGGGTAGCCATCAACGAGGCGGTCGATCTGACCAAGCTGCTCGGGGCCGAGCAGGGCCACCGCTATGTCAACGGCGTCCTCGACCGAGTCGCCCGCGACATGCGTGAGGGAGAGACGGATACGGATGCCTCGACCGGGAAGCGTTAGCCGTAAATTGACGCGGGTAGTGGTTAAATTCAAAGTGACATGGTTGTGCGATTTAACGATTCGACCCCCACTGCTTTTGTCATCCCTGGCGCCTGGATTCCGGCAATCCCTGCCAGAATGACGGGGTAGGGGTCGGCAGACTTCATCACTTAAAATTCAGCCACTACCCGACCGATTTGCGTTCATTGGCGTTCATTTGCGGCAAAAAAATGATTCCCAGGTTATCGGTACTTCGGTACTGCTGTGCGAGGTTCGATCATCCGCCGCGGCGATCGGTCGCCCCGGACAGTGGAGCGGACAATGGGCAGGCGCAGTGTCCGAATTCGAGCTGATTCGGCATCACTTCTCCCGCATCGGCGGCCGGCGGGCGGACGTGGCCCTGGGCGTCGGCGATGATTGTGCCCTCCTGCGGGTCCCCCAAGGCTATGAGCTCGCCGTCAGCATCGACACCCTGGTAGCGGGCGTCCACTTTTTTCCTGACTGCGATCCGGAAGGGCTCGGCCACAAGTCACTGGCGGTGGGGTTGAGCGATCTGGCCGCCGTGGGTGCCGAGCCCGCCTGGGCGACCCTGGCCCTCACCCTCCCGGACGCCGACGCGACCTGGCTGGATGCCTTCAGCCGCGGGTTTGCCCAGCTTGCCGGGAGGCATGGGGTCGCTCTCGTCGGTGGCGACATGACCCGGGGCCCGCTGACCATAACGGTACAGGTCCAGGGTCTAGTCCCGACCGCAACAGCGATACTCCGCCGCGGCGCCCGGCCCGGCGATCTGATCTGTGTCAGCGGGACCCTGGGGGACGCCGGTCTCGCCCTGCGCCTGCTCGACGCCGGGGAGTCGGTATCCGAATTTCTGCGCGGACGCCTGGAGAGACCGACCCCACGGGTTGAGTTGGGCCTGGCCCTGCGGGGGATCGCCACGGCCATGATCGACCTGTCCGACGGATTAGCGGCAGACCTCGGCCACATCTTGACAGCGAGCGGCATCGGCGCCGAGCTCCGACTCCCGGACCTTCCCCTCTCCCGGGCGGTCGGCAATCGGTTAGCGGCGGACCCGGACTGGGGGCTACCCCTGGCGGCGGGGGACGACTATGAGCTTTGCTTCTGCGTCCCCGAGCGGAAACGCGCACGGATTATGGCCCTGGCGGAACGACTCGGTATTCGGATCCAGGTCGTTGGCCGAGTGCGGCCGGAGGCAGGGCTGCGATGCCTGCCGGAGGGCGGCTCGAGCTGGGACCCGGGGCAATCGGGCTACGACCATTTTCCGGATGCAGGCTGAGGAGATGCAGGCTAAGGGCCGGGGTTTACCGATCCGTGCGTGGTGGCGTCGGCCCCATCGCTGGCTGGCCTACGGCTTGGGTGCGGGGCGCTTCCCCTGGGCACCCGGAACGGTGGGGACCCTCGCCGCCATTCCCCTCTATCTGCTGTTGCGACCCCTGCCGCTCAGCTGGTATCTGGCCGCGCTCCTGCTGATGTTTCTCATCGGGGTCTGGGCCTGCGGCAAGACGGCACAGGAACTGCACGCGTCGGACCCCGCTGGCATCGTCTGGGACGAAATGCTGGGGTTTTTGCTGGCCATGACTGCAGCACCGCCGGGATGGCCGTGGCTCCTGGCGGGATTCATCCTGTTCCGCTGCTTCGACATCCTCAAGCCCTGGCCCATCGGCGCGCTGGACAAACAAGTCTCGGGAGGGCTCGGAATCATGCTCGACGACGTCGCCGCCGGGGTCATGACCTGCCTGCTGCTGCAAGCGGCAGTGTGGGTCTTTTGAACCGCATTTTTCCAAATCAGGAGCCCGACATGCCCGATTCCACGCAACCGGACGGCAAAATGATGGCGGAAGGCAAGGATGCCGACCGCTCATGGCTGGACGCCCTGGCAGTATATCTCAACCCCCGCGTGATCGCGATGTTGCTGCTGGGCTTCTCGGCCGGCCTGCCGCTGCTGTTGGTGTTCGGGACCCTCTCCGCCTGGCTGCGCGAGTTGGGTGTCGACCGCAGCACCATCGGCCACGTCTCCTGGGTGGCGACCCTGCATGCCCTGAAATTCGTCTGGGCACCGCTCGTGGACCGGGTCCCGGTGCCCCTGCTCAGCCGACGCTTGGGACAACGTCGGGGCTGGATGCTGCTGGCGCAGGGGGGGGTGATCGCCGGGCTGTTGCTGATGGCGACCAATGACCCTAATCAGGGGTTGGGCATGCTGGTAGCGGCGGCCTTGCTGGTGGCCTTTGCGTCGGCTACTCAGGATATCGCCATCGACGCCTGGCGCATCGAGTCGGTGGCGGTGGACCTCCAGGGCGCGATGGCCGCGACCTACCAGATGGGCTACCGGATCGGCATGATTATGGCCGGGGCGGGGGCCCTCTATTTCGCCGAGTATCTGTCCTGGTCCCGGTCCTACACCATCATGGCCCTCTGCATGGGCGTCGGCGTGCTTACCGTCCTGCTGATCCCCGAACCGACCCGCAAGATCGATCGGGATACCTGGCGCCAAGAGGAGCGGGTAGTGCGCTTCATCGAGGGCTCGGTCCACTTGTCGGACCGGAGGCGTGAGATTAGTGCCTGGTTCATCGGCGCCGTCGTTTGCCCCTTCACCGAGTTCGTTGCCCGCAACGGTTGGCGGGTGGCGCTGCTCATCCTGGCCTTCATCGGGGTCTTTCGCCTATCCGACATCACGATGGGCGTCATGGCCAACCCCTTCTATATCGACATGGGGTACAGCAAGGAAGAGATCGCCAGTGTCACCAAGGTCTTCGGCCTGATTATGACCATGGTGGGGGCGGCGCTGGGCGGGGTCGTCGTGGCCCGTTTCGGCGTCATGCGCATCCTGTTGGTGGCCGCCGCCATGGTGGCCGGAACCAACCTGATCTTCGCCTGGTTGGCAACCCAGTCGGCGGATATCACCCTCCTGGCACTGGTCATCTCCGCGGACAACCTGAGCGCCGGACTCGCCGGGTCGGTGTTCATCGCCTATCTGTCTGGCCTCGCCAACCGGGCCTACACCGCCACCCAATACGCCCTGTTCAGCTCGCTGATGCTGCTCCCGGCGAAGTTTCTCGGGGGCTTTTCCGGTGATATCGTGGACGCGACCGACTATGTCTTCTTTTTTAGCTACGCGGCCATGCTCGGCCTGCCGGCCATCCTGTTGGTGCTGGTGCTGATGCGGGTCAAATTACCGGCGACCTCGGATCCTAAGAGACTGTCTAAAAACCAAGAAGCTGTCTGGTTAAAAGCTGAATGATTGGCGCTGATTGGGGGACTAGACGTGGCTGAAAGCGAGTCGGGTTGAGCGGGCAAAGGGCGTGGGATGCGGTGAGTGCGGAAGAGCTTTCAGGATGGCCCTGCCGGGCGGCGCGAACCGCATCAATTGGATAGCCCGTGCCTAACCAGCTGGGAACGCCCATCATCCACGGATGCGGTTCACTGGTAGCTAGTGATTGGAAACCTGGGCAGTGGTACAGCTTTGTATGTTCTGTTTCTTAAGAAGATGCCAATCTAACGGAAAAAACGCCCAAGTGTGGCTGCAAATTCATTTCACCAATTGGAGGTAATCGCATGGAAGGAACCTTTCTTGATGAGGCGAAGCACCACCGCCGTCTGGGGGACGCGGCGGACCCAGCCCCACCGCATCAAATACCGGAAGCTTTCCGGTTAATGCTAGTATTACATTTCAGTATATTTTGTATGTTCAAGGATCGGTTAGGATGTTAGAACTTGGTGTATCCACCGGTTCCACACAGGAAAAAATAAGGCTCTTTATGGATTCCAGACTGATCGAAGGGGACGGCGGTCCGTCAGACAACCTGGGATTTGGGCCAGAAACTCAAACCCATGACGATTGCGCTCATCCAGGATTTGGCGTCGGACCTCTGTGACGAGCAACGGCTGTCGGATTATGTTGCGGCGCGGGTACGCGGCGACACGCATCAGGCCCCACCCCCCATCGACCGGTATCACGGAATCGAGGATTACGAGGATGTGCTGGTTTCCCTGACCAGTGACCCACGTTCATCGACACTCAGCGCCAGTGGTTCTGGAATGCTGTCCTGCAAAGTTGCGGAAGAGACCTGGCGGAGCGGAGACGATGAGCCGTTCCGCTGCATCGTGGCATTGGCCTGGCGCGTCACCCCCCCCGTCTGATGGTGTGGACCGATTGGACTTCCTGCCGAATGACAGTACGGGCTTCCGATGGAACGACGAAAAACGGCTCTTGGCTGCTGGTCTGGGAGGCCCGTCCCGACCCCGGATTCTGGCGCGAGAACCTCAAGGCAATCCTGGAGCAGGCACCGCTCGGTGATAGCAAGTATCTAGCCCTCGTTCGCGCAGTGGATGGCGTAGGGACACTCGACCGGGAGCTCTGGTTCGCCTTGATTCGGGATGCACTGTGCACTGAGCATTTTCCCACCTCGATGATGCGAACCGTCTTGCTCGGGCAGTGGCAACGCGCGGGTCACAAGCCGGACACGGAAATTCGCCTGATTCAAACCGTCGGCGAGGGCCTGGCGAAGGTCCAACAGACTCCCCGGCATCGTTCCTCCTGGAAACCTCTCCTACAGCTCTTGGAGGAGTGGCAGGGTGTGCAATGGACCGGCGCCGCTCAAAAGAATCTGCATAGGCTGATGCGAGAGAGTCGCTTGTTCGACCCGGCAAGTCAGGGAGCCGATACGCAGAATCAATGGCTCGTCTCACCTAAGGCATTCAATCGCAACAATTACTCGGGTTTGCGCCTAGCAGCATGACGACTGATACCAAATTCATCGCCTTCTATTCCTACAAGGGCGGCGTCGGTCGCAGCCTGGCCCTCGCCAATCTGGCGTGCCTGTTGGCTCGGGAAGGCCGGAAGGTCCTGATTCTCGACCTGGATCTGGAGGCCCCGGGCCAACACCAAACCAGCCTGTTTCGGGACAGCTATCTGCCGAGGACTCCGATCCGGGGCGTGCTGGACCTGCTGACAGATTACCGCGAACACCAGGCAATCCACCTGGCGGAAAAGGACGCACCTGGATTCGAGTGGGAGCTGAGCAGTTTCATCCGGCGCAGCACCCTGTTCGACTCCGGCGGGGACCTTTCCGGATCTACGGAAAAGTCGGCACCATCGGGATCGATCTGGCTGTTGGCGGCGGGCGGTGGTCGAGTGGATGCAGGCTACCAGATCGCCCTCGTGGATTAGGATTGGGAGGGGTTCTATCAGGCGCACGGCGAGGCGTTCTTACAGGAATTACGGTGGCATCTGAGAGGAGAGGGTTTTGACCATGTGCTGATCGACTCCCGTACCGGCCTGAGTGATGTGTTCTATGTTGCAACCCTGTCCATGGCGGACACGGTTGTCTGCCTGAGCAGCCTCAATCATCAGAACCTCGAAGGGACCGACCTGGCGGTGCGCACGCTGGTCGCCCCTCACAATCGCGAGCGCTATGGAGACAAGCGGATCCTGCTCGTCCTGTCCCCGCTGCCACACGGCCTGCTCCAGGAGCGTGAAATTAACCACAGGCTCGTCGCCATAGGTGACCGCTATCCACACCTGGCAGACTGGGTTGCGGAATTACCCTATGTGCCTTCACTCGCGCTGGAAGAGACCATCCTGGCTGCGGAATCGTCCGATCCCTGGAATAGCAATGAACCCTATGTGAAGCAGGTTGTATCTCTATTAAGGACGATTGAGGAAACCGAGCAATCTATTTCAGCTCACTCGGATCGAGTATTGGTCCCCCTCGGAGATCGTCGATCATTTCGTGGACCCGGGCGGCAACCTCATGGCCCATCTGAAGCAATTCATGCCGACGGTGGTCTTTGGCTCACGGGGTACCGGCAAGACCACCCTCGCTCGCTGATTCTCCTACGAGACGCAAGGCTATTTGCTGGTGAAGAATGGTCGACCGCTCGGTCCTTCCGGTATCGAGCGCATCGGTCTCTGGTTCCGGCTGGACATCGATCTCCTGAACGCCTTCGAGACTTCAGATCCGACGCGGGAAGCCGTCTTCACCCGGATGTTCGGACAATTCTGGGATCTCCTGGTCGTCCGCAAGGCCCTGGCGGCACTCGATGAGCTGGGAGGGATCAATGCCTGGGGCGACGAAGAGCGTATCTTTCGTGCACTAACACGGGAGATTGGAATCCAGGTTCCAGGTTTCGACTACGCGAGTTTTGTCGAGGCCATCGAGGAGCGGTTGGCGAAGATCGACCGCTACGTCAACAATCCGATGCGGGAACCGGAGCCCTATGTGGTGCAGGGCAATATCTTGATGAAGCTATTGGTCGAGGAGCTGCTCGAGGGCGGGCGACTGGAAGCGGGACACCACTTTGCGATCTTCGTCGATGAATATGAGAACTTCCATCCCCACCAGCAGCACGTAGTCAATACCCGGGTGAAGCAAGTCAAGGATTCGGATCGCGTTACCTACAAATTCCTTGCCCGCAACCAACAGATCAAGGATTTTCAAACCCTCGCCAATGAGCAACCCACTGAGATCACCCACGATTATCGGGCCTACAACCTGGACGAGGATATCTCCCTGGATGATTTTAAATCTCATGCCCGTCTAGTCATACAGAAATACTTGGCGGACACATCTTGGTTTGCTCAGCGAGGTCTCAGTGACCCGGATGCCCTGTTTCCGGGCCTCACCCCCATGGAGGAGGCCCAGCGGTTGGCTAAGCGGCACGGCAACAGACCATTGCTGGAGTTTCTGGAGAAACACCATGGCAACCAGGTCGTCGAGCGTTTCCGAACATGGATGACAAATGAGCCGAACCTGCTGCGACAGGCCGTGGCCGTAGTCTTGTTGAACCAGGGCAAACTGCCGGACGAGATACTGGAGGCCATGCAGACCGATAGCTCCAAAGCGCGGGATTGGTACCACAACCACCATGTAGGCGCTTTGTTCTGGCTTGGCAATCTCTATCGCCAGCGGGGGCGTCGCAAGCTCTACACCGGCGTTACTCATATCGTGGGCGTGGCCGGTGGGAATATCCGGGTGGCCCTGGATTTGTGTCATGCCATCCTGGAACGCTGGTTGGCGAATGCGCCGGACCACAAAGCACCCATCGATCCACTCCTCCAGAGTGATGCGATTTGTGACGCATCCAACGTCTATCTACGCAAGCTCCGAGGTCAATCCAGCCCCCGCGTTGTGAATCTCGTGGACCGACTGGGCCGCTTGTTCGAGGTCATCCACAAGGGGTCGCGCCAGGGGAAGCCCGAGATCAACCATTTCGTCATAAAGCAAGACGCTGATGCCCCAGGAGGACGGCGCCAAGATGTCGGTGAAGCCCTTCAAGGCGTATGATCCCGGCTTCGTCCATGTGGATGTCTGGCATGATCGAACGCTTCAACGGCCGCAGCGCCGAGGTCCTAGCCACCACCCGCTTCGACTCCGCCGAGCACTTGGCCGATACCATCAAACGCTACGTTAAGGTCTACAATCAGCACATCCCGCAGAAAGCACTGGGCCACAGTCCTCCCCTTCAGGCGATGAAAAACCGGTCCCAAAAACAGACCCAGCTGTTCAAAAAATGTGTCTATAATCTTGAGGGACTTGACATTCGCGGGGATTCGCGTGATTCGTAGTTTCCCCTCTTTTTCGCTGACCGGTAACGCTTAACTTAATGGCATTGAGCAAAACACTGGACGAACTTGCGAAAAAATACGGCAATTCGCATCACTCAAAAGAACCGGAAAGGTAGTTTGAACCGTATTAAGTGATAAAGCATAATGCAATGATGAAGGCAGTACTGATCGATAAATTCGGCAGGGCGGAGGCCCTGCGCATCGGGGAGGTGGAGCGGCCGATGCCTGGTAACGGCCAGGTGTTGGTGGAGGTAGCGGCCACTTCGGTCAACCGCCCGGACATCGTCCAGCGTGAGGGCAAATATCCCCCGCCCAAGGGGGATTCGGAGCTCCTGGGTCTGGAGGTGGCCGGGACCGTCCAGGAGGTTGGCACGGGGGTGGGGCGCTGGTCCGTCGGCGACCGGGTGATGGGCCTGGTGGGCGGCGGGGGCTACGCGGAATATGCCGTTGCCTACGCGGATCACCTGATGCGGATCCCGGAATCCATGGGTTTCGAGGCGGCAGCCGGTATCTGCGAGGCCTATATCACCGCCTATCTCAATGTCTTCATGATCGGTGGCCTCAAGGACGGTGACGGCGTCCTGCTGCACGGTGGAGGTGGCGGCGTCAACACCGCAGCGGTTCAGCTCTGTAGGGCCTTGACGCCTGCCGCGAAGATCCTGGTCACGGCCTCGCCGGGCAAGCTGGAGCGAGTCGCGGCGCTAGGGGCGGATCAGGTCATCGACTACCGATCCCAGGATTTCGCCGAAGAAGTCCAGCGCGTCACGGACGGACGGGGGGTGCAGGTGATTCTCGACCACATCGGCGGCGCCTATCTGGCCTCCAACATGAAGTCGCTCGCCGTCGGCGGACGCTTGGTGGTCATCGGCGTGACCAGTGGTATCAAGGCGGAGCTGAACCTGGGCCTGATGATGGTCAAACGCCAGCAAGTCATCGGCTCCGTGCTCAGATCACGGCCGGTGCCCGAAAAGGCAGCGATCGTCGCCGAGTTCTCACAGCGCGTGCTGCCCCTGCTGGCGGAGCGCAAGATCGTGCCCCTGATTCACAAGGTCTACCGGCTGGACGACGTGACCCAGGCCCATCGTGAAATGGAAGCGAGCGCCCATTTCGGAAAGATCGTCCTGTCGCTGGTTTGAATTTTGAATGGCTCTTTAATGGATTCCGGACTGGTGCCCGATCGGAGCTTAACCTCGGTGTGGGTAGACAGCGGCCCCGAAACTCCGTAGGGTCGTTTGGAAACCCTCATCGGAGGAGAGCGATCTCGTGATAGAACCTGTTATGGGCAGTGGTGTGTCAAGCCCCGCAAGATTATAGACACATTTTTTGAACAGCTTGGGTCTGTTTTTGGGACCGGTTTTTCATCGCCTGAAGGGGAGGACTGTGGCCCAGTGCTTTCTGCGGGATGTGCTGATTGTAGACCTTAACGTAGCGTTTGATGGTATCGGCCAAGTGCTCGGCGGAGTCGAAGGGGGTGGTGGCTAGGACCTCGGCGCTGCGGCCGTTGAAGCGTTCGCTCATGCCATTGGTCTGTGGCGTTCTTGGTTTGGTC
>Ga0209255_1000390_pt1 | contig 10405 bp, 10 predicted proteins | sample WorMetvaBAHAMAS2_FD_187394 | JGI IMG/M metagenome (GOLD analysis project Ga0209255, IMG submission 187394) | Marine gutless worms symbiont microbial communities from Max Planck institute for Marine Microbiology, Germany - Olavius vacuus... | ecosystem: Host-associated > Annelida > Digestive...
CCGGCGGCTGCAGCAAGAGCCTGGAATTCGCTGCCTTGTCATGTCAGGGACATGCCTTCCTTGCTCGCCTTCCGCCGCGAACTCAAGACTGTACTGTTTAGACTGTCGTACCCTGTCGACTGACAGCTTTAGCACTGTTTCATGACACTGACATTGTAAGGTAGTCCTGCAGCAGTAATGTGACAATGCCACCTTAATCTAATTCATTGCTAATAATAATGATAATAATAATAATAGTAATGTCAGAGGTCACGACGAGACCAAAAATGCGCCTTTCCGGCGAAGATACCGGTAGATGGCTTGCTGTCGAAAACCTTCTAGTTAGGAGATGTCTGTGATCTTGACCTTTGAACCCATGACCTTGAAAATCTTACCAGTTCATGTTTACCTGGTATTGAGTAATTGTGACAAGTTCCATTATTAAAATGCCTTTATGCATTCCGAAAAAAAAATGCTTCTCATACTGCTTATTTGAGCAGATGTAGTCTCGCTTTGACATTGACCTTTGACCTTTGTACTTCACAATCTATTCAATTCATCGTTGTCCCCAACTGAACCTAAATTTAGAAAGCGATTTGTTATACAGTCGATTTGCAAGATATCCTGTTCACAAACTTTTAGGATATGATCACGCACGGACACGCGAGCAGCCCGAAAACGGAATGCCTTCAGCCGCTAGTCGTCGACGAAGGCATAAAAATTACATTGTTATTTGCACTTATCTATACGGCGTGTAAGTTATTTAATATACGTCTCTGTGCGACACTACGTTTTAACTACTTCCGGTGACATCGTATGTTTTCGTACGGCAGTCAGGAAGTCAGAAAACGCCGTGGCGGATGACCGGGTTTTGAAGTTTTTGTATGACGCCGACTTACGTCATGTTGAATCCTCAGTGCGATGTCACCCGAAATACAAGAATGGTCGCATAAAAGTAGATCTAGGATAAATAATCTTTATTTACTTACACGCCCTATTGAGAAACAGTGTAATAGTGAAACGGAGTCATGTTATTACGTGGAACTGGATGACGTCACTCGGACTCGGTGTCTGTGGTGTGTTTACAGCCGGCTGAGTCGAAGAACGAGCTACCAAAACAGATCGGCAACAAGACTGAGTGTGCACTGCTCGGCTTTGTGCTTGACCTTGGCCAGGACTACGAGAGCATCCGTGCTGAATGTCCAGAGGACAAACTCTACAAAGTTTACACGTTTAACTCGGTCCGCAAGTCCATGTCAACTGTCGTACGCCATCCGTCGAGCAGTGCAGGGTTCCGGCTTTTCACGAAAGGAGCCTCGGAAATTGTCCTGACGAAGTTGGTCCTCTCTCCCTCTCTGTCTCTGTTTTGTGTTATTAATAATCTAGGCCTCTGCAGGAGTGAGAGACATTAGTGGAAATTGAGCTGAATCGTGAAACAGTTAAATCTTTGATAGTTGAAAATGATTTCGGGCAAAGTTATTCATTTGTACTGTTGTTTTGACATTTTGTTTTTTAGGTACAGTGTATAGATTTTCTTACTTACCTGCATATTTTTATGATAGTGAAATTATCCAGCGTGCATGATGCTGGTACCTTATTAGCTAGTTGCATAATTTATGCACGGGCACTCCTAGAATATGTAATTTTTATTGTGTGGGTGCATTCTGTTAACAAGATGGTACCGTCCGTGAAATTCGCGGAAGGTATGGTGCTCACTTTCGTTATTCTTCGTGAAAAATGCTAAAATAGTGCAACTCTGAGTCTAACCCAGATCCTAACCCTAATTTCCAGAGCAGATTGATCAGATAAATCGGAGTGGTATTGTCATGTGGTACATTGTTTTCAAAACATCTGGTTCATAAAAGAATGCACCCAAACAAACACTGAAATGGGCATCAGCTGTCAACGGAATGGGCACTGGGCAGCGACCAATCATCTGTCAGGTCGTGGCATTGTGCAGCCTATAAAGGAGTTGTCATCTGCAGCAGAGCGGTGTGCCGGAAAGAGCTGTGCATTATTCAGGCAACTAGCTAATTGTGGCATATATTACTTGCATGTTGATCATCATCTGCTTATGATCATCATTAATGCACAAATGCTGTATTGATCACTAGTGGGTATTCATAAAGTATTACACAGTACTGCTTCTAATCTACATGTTCTGTTTGTGTTAACCATGAAGTTTAGCTTTAGAGTGTGAATTTTAGAGTTTAATTAAACTAGTTCCGGATCACCCATAAAGGATGTCACAGTCTTCGTAAAAATCTGTCTTTTCTCCCCTGTATGACTTTGTCTGCATGTTACATGTCCTGTGCGGGCCAGCAGACACCAGTGTTGGCATTCAGTTGGTGTCAGTGTCAACTAAGAAAACATTTTGTTTGCACGAGATGTTGGCAGTTCAATCAATCGATCATTAATTTGTATACGTTGCCATAATTCATCAGTGGAAATAACGAGTCAGAGGCACCGGGGTGAGCCACGAGATCAGTCAAGAGTGAACAGATGAGTCTTTAGAGCACGGGAAAACTGTTCACTGGAGGTAGCTGTACTGACTTTCGGTGGAAGCCGATTCCACGTAGTTGCTGCTGCGATGGCGAATGCATGGTCTGAGGTTTTGTTCGATGTCTTTGGCTTCACCAGTAAACCAGCACCTGACGACCGTAGCTGACGAGTTGGAGAGTAGATGTTCAACAGCTGGTAGAGGTAGTTAGATCTCAGTGGATCTCAGTTTTCGAAGTTTGCTGGAACACTGCTATGTGCTGACACCTGCATGCACCGAAAGACCGTTTCTCCTTGTCTACTGGTGTCCATATTCTGTCTCTTCTTGTTCTTTCTTAGTGTGGACGTCCGTCCTACATGCTGGACTTCTTAACTAATGTTGCCACCTATTATAAGTAGGCTGCATAGATCTGGATAATCTTGGGAAATTTTTGGTTAAGATGGTAAAGATGAGTTGTTGTGTGAAGGTGCAAGTGGATCTTGGATGCTCACGGAGAACCTTGCAAGTTTTCGGAAAGCGACCAGCAAGACATCGTGAAGCGTGTTATTGAGCCGATGGCATCAAATGGCATGAGAACCATCTGTATTGCGTACAAAGACTACGTTCCGGGTTTGAGTTGTTTGATTCTTTCTGGTACTTATTGACGATGAATTTTATGTCAGAAGCTATTCACTGACTGTCTTCAGATATTGGCTTAAGCTGCTCCTGGTTGACAAAGTCTGATTCTTGTGATACAGACGACCTACATTATAAATGCATTAATGTCATAAAGTCAATATGTACTGAAAATTACGTAGAACTCTTTTCTTGTGCTTCACCTAATACAGGAGAGGGCCAGTCATTTCTGCCATGGTCTGTTTTTGCCACAGAAAGGTGCATTCTGCCATTGAAAGTGGTCACTTCTGCCGTAGCTGCACCATGGCAGAAGCAACTGATGGCAGAAAGCCCCCAAATGGGGGAAATGCTTGTACAATAGGGTTTGGGTTAGGGCTAGTGCTAGTGTCAGGGTTCGCCGTCTCTTCTGCCGTAACTCCGCTATGGTGGAACTGACCAGATACGCTCGATGGATGCCCGTTTAGAATGCGGAGCAGTACGTTTGTCATGACATTCTGTAGTCCAACTCCCAAGCATTAGTGCCTCTGCAAGCATCGTTCTACTCTTCATTTTCTTGTGGTTATTGTTGTAGCTCATGTTATAGATGGGAGTGAAACGGAACAATAGAACCCATAACTTGAAAACATACAAACGGAATTAGATGTGACGGGTGGAAAAATTTTCAGAACTGGAACCAAACCCATTAGTGTGAAGACCCCAGTCAGAACTGAATGCCAGAAGTGAGGGTTTCTGTCTCAGCTTTGGTTTTTATACTGCACATCGTATACATCGTATACTTTCCTTTAGATCAGGATGTATGTATGTTATATATGTTATGTATGTATGTCTATATATATTCTCTTTTTTTATTGTACCTTGAGTATGATTTTTGTAATAAATAAACGACTATATATGTGTGCTTATACAGTCTGTATTTTTTACTGCAGAACTTACGGGTGACTTGAGTGGATTGTGGGTTTGTGGATGTGCATGCTGTACTGTATAGTTGTCGCATTTTGTACTTTATATGTGTGATCAGGGGAGAAGTACAAAGTGAACGAGATGGTAATGACGTCAGAGCCGGACTGGGACAATGAAAACGGTATCGTCTGTGACCTGACTTGTATCTGTATTGTTGGCATTGAAGACCCCGTCAGACCCGAGGTACGGAGAATAGCAGTAGTCTCTTGTATTCTCTGTCTTATACTTAGTCATTGGTGTTGGCCGCCCACTCGTGCAGTTGACTCAGTTCGGCCGCCACAATTTCCGCAGGTGTGGTCCAACAGTTCGGAGTATACTCCCACAGGATCTGCGAAGCACAGACACTAGGGAACAGTTTAAGCATAGGCTTAAGAACTGGCTATTCGAGTGTGCATATGAAGTAAGAAGCTGTCCACTAGTAAATTTTAAATGAAACTAAAGAAGAGTACGACTTTGAGTAGTTTAAATCTCCTATTCATAAGGTACTGGAACCGGAAACTGAGTAAAAAGTTATAATTTAGACAGTGGGCGTTATATGGCGAAAGCCTGTGCTTACTTATGCCGTCAGTGTTGTTTCATTGACGGCTTCTGTGAATTCGGTGAAAGAGTATTATCAGGTATCTGGTTGTCATTGAGTGTAATGTTGTATGCACTCTGCAGAAGACGATGATGATAATGATGATGTTAATATCATATAAAGCTGTAATAGCACTGGGATTTGTGTGCTGAATTGTATTTGATAGCAGGAGTGTAATTTATGAATGCAGAACAGGTACTTGGCAGCAACTAACTCGTAACTTTGCATACAACTCCATGTAAATAACAATGTGACTGTTTTTTAATCTTTTTCTACACAAATAGCTGTCTATACTGTGATCGTTATCATTGTTACTACTACTGCTGCTACTGCTGCTTTTAGTGTATATGTCGAGATAGTAAGAGAGCAGTATGGCTGTGTCGATGTGCAGGTGCCTGATGCAATCCGCAAGTGCCAGGGTGCTGGTATAACTGTGCGTATGGTGACTGGAGACAACGTGAATACCGCACGTTCGATTGCCACCAAGTGTGGCATTCTGCAGCCGAACGACAACTTTCTTGTACTTGACGGACGAGAATTCAACCAGCGCATCTGCAAAATTTCACAGACTCCAGATGACAAGGTAAGTGATTTGTCTTAAACGTTCTTCTACTGTTTCCGTGCAGATTAACACTGTGTATAGCCTTGAAAATTAGACGATTCATTCTTTCACACAGCAGCTGTGGTACCATCTCATCCCACTCGTCCTCTCTTGTAAATCTGTTCACGAGTTTCGTGTTGTTAAACCGAGCATTGAAACTAAAAGTTATGTTGGACGTAAGTTAGCAGCAGACAATGTGACCCATGCAGCCAGTATTCCAAGTTTAACTTTGTTAGCCAGTTGCCTCTTTGACCTCCTTGTTCCTGTCTTTTCAGTTCCGTGAATGCTTACGTAAAAATTCGAATATAATACGCAGAATTTTTACCAAAAATAGAGGTCTGGTAGCCGGAGTGTGTATAATACATGTAAACTAAAAAAACGCATATTTTTAGTTGGTTTTTCTCATCAAACAGTCATTCCATTGCATTACGTGTGGCAGCCAACACGCCGCCCGTTAGGCAAACTATGTAGAACGGCGATAATTATTTCAAGGACAGTCATTTGAACAGACGTGCTGCCGTTTTGGGTGGTCCTTAAGCCCCATTCACACTGCGTACGGCACCATACGTCGACGCATTCTGCACGCATGCATCTGGACATATGCGTATTATATTCGAATTTTTACGGTAAATACAAAAAAAACTTCAGCATTGTCCTGTACACTGCCCCGGAGAATTGTTGGGTCTGAGATTCACTCTGCACTGTTATTCCTGTTGTCGTCAATATTCGACGTGCATCTGTCTGATCAGTCATTTATTTCAGTCCAGGCAGATGATGAACGGTATAGCTGAAGTTCTGCATGTCGGCATGTTGCAGTTCGAGGTGGACCGGGACAAGTTTGACGAGGTCTGGCCGAAGCTGCGCGTGCTGGCTCGGTCTTCGCCCGAGGACAAGTACACCCTGGTGAAAGGGATCATCGACAGTACGCTGAGTGAGAACCGTGAAGTGGTTGCTGTTACCGGCGATGGCACAAACGATGGACCTGCACTCAAGAAGGCCGACGTCGGCTTTGCTATGGTAACAGATCGTTTTGTTTGTTAAATTCCTGCACAGGCACGAAATCTGTTTTTAACCCTTTTGGTCCCCCTACATAAGTAAATAACTTTTATCTGGTCATTAAAACCGACAGCGCCCTAAAGCGAGTGCCCTAAAGCTCGGTCAGGACACAAATGCAAACTGAAGCTCACTTTATGCCATGGTTGGGGCTGAAAGGATTAAAGGAGATGTATTTCTTTTAAGTGCTCAGCCCGCTATCCACTTCTCATCAGCATTTGGATGCCACTTTTGTTGTTTCGGTGTTATTGGCATAGTTTCACAAAAAAAATTTTTGTGCGTGAATTCTAGTTTTATCCAGTTTTTGTTTGCATTATAAATTGCGAATTGCTTTCTGAAGCACATTGTAATCAAGTTCTATATGTTACGAGAGCTTACTTCTTCACACAGTTTGTCTGTAACATGTCAGCATTTTATAGCACTATTGTACTTGACTGAGCTCCGTACGCGAGTCTAACCTGCAGCTGACCACCGTGTGAAGTTGCTGATATTATGTTCCGAGTCCTGTGGCTGCCAGGAGCTTCCATCGTCAGTGTCTGGCCATATGGAACAGTTCGCTGGCAAGCTGCAAGGCCCTGGACAGTCCGTCACTGCCTTTTGTGAACAAGCTAAAACTGCATTTTTACAGATCGATTCCTGCCATTTAGGACATTGCAGAGTCAGTAAGACCAGGATGCAGACAAGATTGGAGAGAACTGGCCCATGCTAGACCATGCTTCTTCAGTGTGTGGGCACATCACATGAGAGCACTAGAAGACCTATTTGTTAATCATCTGATCAATAGTCACATGTCTTGTGCTCTGATCCAAAACTCAGCTGACTAACAGGTCAAGTGACAGGTAACTGTTGCCAGTCCACATCCTGTGGAACACATTGCCAGTTTTGGTACATTTGAGCCTCTGTTAAGAGCATATTTGTTTGATTAAAGCTGCCGCTTGTAGCGACTTATGGGTTTTTAGGTGCATTGTGTGAATTTTTCTACTTGCGTACTTACCATATAAATGTCAGCAGCCAGCGTTAATTTGCGTATGGACTCGGTTAATTAGTGCTTTATGAATTCTCTTACTGGATTAGATTATTAGATTAGATTTTGTTGATTGAGACATTTGTCAGTGGCGGTAATTATATTGTCATGCAGGGAATCGCAGGCACTGACGTTGCAAAGGAAGCATCTGACATTATTCTGACTGATGACAATTTCACGAGTATCGTCAAGGCGGTGATGTGGGGCCGCAACGTCTACGACAGCATCGCAAAGTTCCTCCAATTCCAACTCACTGTCAATGTTGTTGCAGTCATCGTTGCATTCCTTGGAGCCTGTTTTATTCAGGTGTTTACCTAGAATGATAAAATAATAATATGTGGTAAAAAATGGCGTGTATCAATTTTATTTTGCAAGTTGTATGAACATCATATTTAACAAGCTGCGCCAGCTCATACAACGAGCAAAATAAAACATACACGCCATTTTTTCATCTTTTTTTATATATTTTTTTCTTTCTTGAGTGCTTTGACACTGTTGGTTGGGTCATTTGACCCGTAAAAACCCGTCCCCGATATGACCTTCAGGCCTGAGAGCGGTCCTGAAATTCCTGAAATTCCTGAAATTTTAAAATGTGTCCTGAAAGTCCTGAAATTTCATTGCTGTCCTGAAATTTTTACATATGTCCTGATTTTTTTTTAGAACGTCAAGTTCCGCAAGAATTTGCTTCACAAGGACAGGGCATACCAACTTAGTGTTACCACTTCATTACTTATACTTGTTACTTATTTATTTACTCTGTCACACAGCAACGCATCCCCCGAATGTGGGTTTTCAGTAAACAACGCTCTAGTGACGACAGATCGAGGGTCATTGTCAGAAAGAAGTATTGTCAGTGTCCGTGTTGTGAAGGAAGCTGTCCGTATGTTTGGTTCTTGCACTAAAGTTCCTATAACCAAAGAACTGATAAATGCAGTTAGGCATGCCCATTCTGAGTATGCACTGTTCTTGGAAGAACAGCGCAAACAAGCACTAGTTGAAGAAGAAGAAAAGAAGAAGAAGGCGGAAGCTGCAGAGACAATGAGAGTTGAGCAAACGACCAGGAAACGTTTGCATGACCTGTTAGCTGAGCAGGCACAGTTGGAAACGGTGCAGATGGCTGAACAAGAGACTGCAAGACAGTTAATTGCTGAAGCATCACAGAAGTTGTCCACAGCAGTCCAAGGAACAGCGAACAATCTACAAGGTGCAAAGGTCGCACAGGCTATGCTCAGTGCCGGTAACGAGAAGCTTAATGCCAGTATAAAGCAGCTAGCTGACATCAAGCATGAGAAAGAAAAAATTGAAGAAAAGCTAAGAAAACTGGAGTGCAGGGGAGTGGACAAGAAGAGGACAGCTGGCAGTGCTATGTCCCAACCTACACCAGCACCTGCTGCCAAGAAGCAAAAACTTCACTAACAGAGTGACTTTGTCAAGGGTACACAGGCACATTAGATGCTTCAGGGAGTGGACGCCCCTGCCCATGTGAGCCATGCTTCGATACCGCAACTACTGTGGAAGGTGAATAAAATAGTGCACATAAATAACTGGTTTTAGGCAACTGCTGTGTTTGTTGTGAAACTGTGTGACAGAACTTTTTGCTGTAACGCGTGGTTTTGATGTCCTGAAAATGTCCTGAAATTTTAAAATTTTCCTGTCCTGAAAAAAGTAAAGTTGCTGCTCTCAGGCCTGCCGGGGTCCCATTCTAGACGATTTGCTCCAAGGAGTGAATTGGCCCTGGAGCGAAAAGGCTCGGTACTGTACCTTATGCTATATATTGCTGACATTTCTTTTGCTTGTGTGAAAGTGGGACAGTGTGGCCATTGTTCATGCAGGGTTTTCGCATGCTCTCCCCGCTGTTTCGTCCATATTCGACTACAGCAGTAAGTATCCTTCCTAGTTTCTGTTTATTTGTAAATTTTATTTTATTTTATTTTTTTTAAATTTTATTTTTTAATTTGTTGTTTGTTTCTGCAGTGATGTGTTAGCACATGTGTTTGACGTGTGCCGATAAACTATTTACTTACTTACTTACTTATTGAATGCAGTGTCTCAGGTGTCTGAAAGTATGTGCTTTGGTCACATGTAGCAATATTTTGTGGTCATCGTTTACATTGGCACACTGCATGAGTGCATTTTGTCAAAATTTGTCCTGTTTTCGACGTCATTGCAATTTGTTGGAAACTTTTATGTTAGTAAAGTAAATCTTATATATCGTCTTTGTAGTCTTCGTATCTGCTCTCCGTGTTACACTTACAGATAGGTTTAGCTTAGCTGTGGCTTTAGTCATGGTTGAGAACTTTGGTGTACAGTTAGGCTGATAGTATTACTGTTAGGGATAGTGTTAATTCTCGGGATAGGGTTAAGGTTAGGCTTAGGGCAAGTGTTAGGTGGGAGTTTTCGGAGCTGTATTTGTGGTCACTCAAGGTTCAACTTTTTTTACCTCGAGCTGCAGCATTATATTAATAATATAATAATAACAAGAAAATTTATAACACGCACATAATCAAGCATTAAGCACGAATCGGAGGCGGTTTTGAGATTCTGGTTTTCTTGAATGCATGCATTCATTTGGTGCATTTTACTAATAGCAGAATGTTAACATTGTCAGTGTTCGTTGTAGTCAAGGCTGTCTACAAAACACTGGTTCATGCATTAGTCTTACATCCCTTGACACCTTTTCTGTCATCATTCTGTCACATTTTCTTTTCCATTCATGTCGAGTGCGGGCACTGTTGAATTGGATTCCATGCTGTGGCACCTAAGAAATTAACGTTTTATTATTATTATTATTATTATTTATTGTATTTGGCTGTTAACGACTAAAAAATCTGATAGTTGGAAGTAGATAAAAATTAAGGATTAATCACTAGTTTCCATTAAAACGACACATTACAAGTCAGCCAAGAAAATGTTTTTTATTAATGATTCAACGGCTGTCACAGCAAGACACAATTAGTGAGTGTTTCTCATCCATTTTGTTAAATGAACTACAATAATGACAGTCTCTGAAGAAAGATTTGTTGATGATATGTCCAGCTGCGATAAAGAATTGTTCATGTAATAATGCTTTTTTGCTGTAACCTTGATTGAAATTTA
>Ga0209255_1000391_pt1 | contig 10400 bp, 6 predicted proteins | sample WorMetvaBAHAMAS2_FD_187394 | JGI IMG/M metagenome (GOLD analysis project Ga0209255, IMG submission 187394) | Marine gutless worms symbiont microbial communities from Max Planck institute for Marine Microbiology, Germany - Olavius vacuus... | ecosystem: Host-associated > Annelida > Digestive...
CCAAGGTAATTTTCATTTACACAGGTTCACCATAAGTGAAAATATCGCAAAAAGATTTTGGGGGGGGGGGCTACTTTTTTTGACTCACGCTGTACAGAGACTGCTATTAACTCTATTAATTGATCATTGCACGTGTACTTGTACTGTTTGTTGACTGTTTTATGCTTTGTGTATTGTTATCTCTATGTGATGAGTTGCGTGTGACAACTACAGAATAAACGAAAATAAGATGATGATGATGATGACAACAATGATGATGATGATGATGATGATGATGATGATGATGATGACGGCGTATCGTTCATTTCTTCTAAGTCAAATCGGATGATATTTGTGTGAGCCAAGTTTATGACGGTGATGAGATATGCTGCATAATCGATTGACTGGATCGAGTATAAAATAATGAAATGTAACAGTTGATTGGATTGTAGTGTTCCTGTGTGTATGTTATATGTGTTATGCCACCGCCGAACAACAGGCGGTGAAGGCATTATGTTGTTGGGCACGCCGTCCGGCTGTCTGTCCGTCCGTTGTCCGTCCTTTAACACCTATTTCGCGTGACGTCATATCTCTTACTACTGTACGTACTGGATGGATTTCAACGACACTTGCCACAATATTCATCATGCAACTGGGCACTGCTAACGAGGTTTTCAACGTCAGAGGTTAAAGGTCAAGGTCATGACATCATTAATATGAGTTCAACGGTTAAAGTCACAGACAACTTTTTCGGCGAAGGCATGCCGATCAACGCTTCTACGTCGAAGACCATCTTGTAATTGCTTAACCATTGGTGGTGTAGTTCGTAGTTGTGTAACATTTCATTTGTTTTCTCTCACCTTCTCGTGGACCGCCGTGTCTGAATAAAACTGTCGACGATGATAGCAGTCAGCGTTTCCTGATTTCTGCGACAGAAAGATGCAGCAAAGATAAATGTTCTATTGACGGCTGACCGATGAGAAGGATGAGAAGCGAGAAACAACAATGTCCGTCGCGCGATTGAGACATGATTGATCACGCGCTGATAGTAGACAAAGCTTTTTTACGCGAAGAAAGACTCGGTGGCCGAGCGGACGTGCGGACCACCCACGTTAAAGTTATTAGCGACAACAAAATGACACTGGCCGACGTCTGCAGTCTCTCGGCACAGGCGTATCCAGATGCAGTGGCGTTTTCAGCATTCAGAAAATGGCGGGCTATTTTGGGACCACAAAAATGTGGAGAAGGGGCAAAACTCATCAGATTTTATTTTTTTAATTCTCATTTCGCGAAGCTGATTTACACAACTTTCACAAATGATTTCCTTGGAACTGCTTTAAAATTCATGCAAACTACATACAGTTTAAATTTGAATATACTAAACATAAACACATAAAAAGTGAAAAGTGCAGAAGGTAAATTTATATAGCGCTTTATAATGTCTTATCTCTAAAGTGCTCAGATATAGCCCATGTATAACAACGGGATCACACAGTTTTTCCGAGCGGCATCAAATGCCAGCGCGGAATAGCGATAAGAAAGGTGTCTGTGTGTCCATCCGTCCATCCGTCTGTCCGTCCGTCTGTCAAACGCGTGCATTGTGATAAAACGGAAGAAAGATCTGTCCAAATTTTTATACCGTACGAAAGATCATTTAGCCTATTTTCTGAGAAAAAGAGTGGTTATTGGGGCGACTCCTTCTATCTGAAATTTTGGGTTAACCGGCCCCAGTTGGAGAGAAATCGCCGATTTTGAACCGATACTCGCTCGTAGCGCCTCAGCCGTAACACCTAGCGAAAAAAGTTCAATTAACACTAACAGGAAGTCTATTACGTGCTTTCCAATGAGCCTAAGATGAACATCGTACGTTGCCCCTAAGCCCCCAAAGGGGAGCTCAAAAACTTTTTCTATGTAAAATCGCACTTCGCTTGAAGAAAGTCTGCTACAAAGTTTCTTTGTGTGAAAACTGTCAGCAACAGAGTTATAAGGCATTCATTGGCCTAACTATCCGTGCAAAAATAATTGGTGGGGACGTCCCCTTCTATGCGAAAATTTGGTGGATGATGACCCACCCGTTTGCAAATCGCTGATTTTCGATCTACTCGTATATTCGCCTGTAGCGCCTCAGCCGTAACACCTAGCGAAAAAAGTTCGATTAAAACTAATAGGAAGTCCACTACGCGCTTTTCAATGAGCCCAAGATGAACATCGTACGTTTTCCCTAAGTACCCGAAAGGGTGGCTCAAAAACGCAGTGTCCAAAATGTGAACAATATACTGCGATAACTCCGAAACGGTACGAGATAGGACGCCGTCCAGTATTAATCACTAATATTAAGTCGCATACGGGCTTTCGATTGATACTGTTCTCGATGACCTTTAATGACCTTGAACGGCGTACCATCCCTTATTTTGCGTTTTTCACCGAATTTGATAGCTTTGCTGGCCTATTACGTCACAGTGGTTGAAGATAGACCTATAATGTCCGCAAAATATTGTTTCCCCGTTCCAGTCTTCCACTTTTGGCCAAAAGTAACCCTCCCTGCAGCGCGGTCTTTCTGCGGTAGCTGAGCTATTTGTACCTGCTACCCACATACAAGCCATATCTGTCTCTACTCCACAGCCGCCATGCGTCACCGCCATTTGGCTGGTACTTATTGCGCCTACCCACGAAAGATGGCTAGGCTGAGTTGACCTGGGTGGCTGGTTACATTCCGAGATAAACGTCTCGCACCCGGAATTAAACCCAGTACTGACCGAACCCGACGTAGTTGAACTTGGTTGATCGAGACCAATGCGCCAGCACTACGCCAGACCACCATCACCACGTGTATGAAACTGCTACACCAACAACCAGCGGTTTTCTCTGACTCACATGTACACTTTTTATGACTTTTTCTTGACCTCTCCTTAGTACCCCGCCACTGTCCTGAATCCCCGCCCTTTTTCAATTTTCTGACTTTTTGGGTTTTCAGGTAGATTTTTACCCTGCTAACCCAAGTCTCAATTAGAATTCCTGATTACGCCCGCGTGTGACGGCGCTGATATCGGCTTGGTGCTGACGGTGCGAGCGAGCACTTGCCGAAGACGCAGTCGATAATGAAATAAAGCAATCAGGAAATCACGGAAACCGTCTATGCCGCGATTCTGATTCTCATTCGGATTTTAATAAGATACAAAGTAACCAGCAATATACTTACTTATTTAGATAACGCATGTGTGTGTTTTATACTTTGTGTTATATTTGTGCTATATTTTTGTCTGTTTTTCAGGGATAATTTTTCGTACATGTATTCAGCAATTCACCTTCTGGCAGCTCCATGCTATTAAATTATTACTTTTATTATTACTTTTTCTTCATTAATTCAGTCGTTTGTTCCTTCGTTCGTTCGTTCCTATATGTGTTGAAAAAAACACTATGACGCCCAGTGTTGGAAGTTACATTCAGAAAGTATAACTCCTACAACTTAATTTTTAAAAGCAACTTTTTAACGTTGCATTTTAAAAATAACTTGATACTTTATCGTTACTTATGACATTGATATAAAATAGCATGGTGGAAAATAAGTCTATTAGAACTCGGAAGCGCCATGTAAATCAATGAAAGTATACAGTGCAACCTGCTCAAAGATAAAAAGTATAAAATTTAACTAGTTTCTTATGCGAACAAATTATGTCTGCGTCGTGGAGGTATTACCGTTAACAGGTGTTAGCTCGTCCAGGGCTGTAATTTTTCTTGATAGTCAGAATTTAAAAAATGTTAGAACGTGAAGTGGGACCATTCAGCACATTGCGTTAAAGTTTCAAGTCAATCGCGCTTGTTTCCACAGACGAGAAGCGGGCACAAATTTCGGTCTCAGTAACAACATACTAATTGTGTTTTAACGCAGACAAATGAGCAACAGTATTGGACTAAACTGTTTGTGCTATTTTGGTGAAGATTCCGGCTACAGGAGAACTGAGCTTGCAAAATAAAACAAAAGTAAAAAAGTAGCCGAGTTACTGTGGCTTTGTGAAAAAAAACAACTTCTCACATTATTGCTCGTAACGATCGAGTTACTATCCAACACTGGAGACGCCTATTCTTTGGCCAATATTACTTAAAATCTAAAAATATCGACAACTGGTGGAGAGAAGGATGCTACAACGAGCACACATGCAACGTGAAATTTGCGTAATTACCTCATAAATACCAACAGCTGCTCGCGGTGAAATAAGACAAAGGGAGGATCATGCCCTCGCCTTCGGACCGCCGCTGCTTCCTATACGAGTCACGAACAACAAGATTGATTGCCAGCTGTCGCCTCGGACGACCAAACCTCGACCTTGAATGACGCATTGACGCCCAACTGAAGAAATAAACTACATACTGGCTCCAAAAAGTGAGAACACTCAATGTTTTATTTATTCTAAACCACACAATGTCATGTCATACAGCGTCACTTTAATTGACTGAAAAGTTGTGCCGAATTTTGAACAAGATGTTTAGTGTAGCTAGCATGAGCTGCAAACGTGGAGTTCCATAGACCAGACGAGGACGCCACTGATCAGTGCTATTGTAAGTTTCGTTTATTTGTTTATTTATTTATCATTAATATCGTACACGAAGTAGAAGACAGAAACGTTGTAAAAGTCTCTGCCGTTCAGTAGTAATCGTTCGCTCGCTCAAGCTCTGTGACCGTACATAATTTTCGGCGATAGTACAGATATTTTACCACGCAAAAGTACAAATAATTAGGTTATTGCACACAAAAAAACTACGTCACACGTGTGCAGTCAAGTGACGTCATCAACATTATAAACAAGTAAAGTCGCAAATTGTTAAGTCGACAATCACACTCGTGTTCTCATTTTTTTGGGCCACTCTGTAGATAGATGCCTCCAACCGGCTGGACAATGTTATTCATTCTAAACACACCTGCTTCATGACTTCATCACGGCGAAGACGCTGCAGCGGTCAGCGTGTCCTTGAAAAAAACGGGTCAACGTTGAACAAATTGAATTCGCCGAATACTGTGACACTTATTCCGCCGTACAACTTTTCGTCTTATTTCAGCTAGTAGAGTGTGCGCACACAATAATGGTACTGGGCATTCATTCGTGATTAAAATGAAACACAAACATTTTTCCTTTCACGCGAAGCCAGACCACACACGAACAAAATACACAGACATGCTTTAGATGGAAAATTTGAAGGCTGCACACCCTGCCGACCGGTTGCGGATCAGCGATTTGAAACCTGCACAGTGCACACGCCTCCTGGCGTCGTTTTGCGGGCTGCAGACAGGTAGCGTCATACGCTGAATGACTAAATGGACTTGCAGTCACTGTATTGCAGCGAGACTGCGCCATGTCTGTCACAGAAGTGGCGGTGCAATGAGATTTCGGTCAACCCTTTTTCTACATGGCGTTTGCATGTTGCGTGAATGTATATAATGGTGAGTGTGCACAAAAGCAGCACGAAAGGAGAACCCTACCCTAACCCTAACCCTAACTCACACGATCACTGCTTACTCAGTGAGTGGAAATGTCGTACGTGTGCGCATACTCATCTGTGCAACTAGACAAAAGCTTTGTAGAAAAATAGTTTACCTGAGATTTCGCGCTTCTTTGCTTCTGTGACCTTGACCTTAACCCGATGACTTTAATACACGAACTTGATCTGAAGATTCTGAAGATATACCAGCACACCAACAATGGACTTCCTTTCAATAGTTACAGCATTACAGACAGACACACGGACAGATGCGAGCGAACGTGTTACCACGCCGCATTCGCGGGTGGTAATTATGAAAATCGGTTAAGGCTGGCCAGAGTTACAGCTACGTATAGACTGCTATGTATTTCATGGTCCGCGGTAGGCCTATAAGAAATAAACTGTCGCAGAGAAACCGCGTGACGTGCAAAGCATAAAACGCCACAAATACGTATTGCCTTTCTGTACTTACTATTACACTTTTCTTGTTTCAACCACGAATGATAGTCGAGTAAACGACGATTGATCAAAAACATACATTGAAACATACTGCTTTTCTTAGTTAAGATGTTACGCAACTGCCACCTAGCGAGTGCATTTGTAATCCAATTTTTATTGACGTTCGGTAATTCGGTACGAGAAATTTTTTGTGGGTGCTCAGTGTAGTCAGACGTCCGCTCTGCGCAACAACAGTTTCTCACTGATTACACTGAACACGTTCCCAGTGGCCGTGGTGGCGTTTCTGTAATCTAACGCCGTCTACAAATCTTAGTGCTGAGTCCCTGTGTAAGGATAAAACCTCACAAATGAAGTTAAGCCCACACTTCATTTTTGTCTGGTTCAGCTCACATAGGCATGTTGTATAAACATTAAATCATACTGGATAGCGTCGCTGAACAGAATAAAATGAAATAAAATACAATAAAAATAATATTTTAAAAAAATAACAGAAATCATAGTTTGACTAAGTGATCAGAAGTACAGTACGCTTCCATAAAAAGACTAGTAAATCACACCAAACCTATTCGTTCCTGAAATATAACGTTTTTACTGCTGATACCTTAGGTTAAGTTGTGATTTTGACTTTTAACCCTCTGACCTTAAACGTTTGTAATGCATCAGCTGTGACGTAATCGTACTAACAAATTTTAGCAGAATGGAACAATTTGCGGCTGAGTCATATTTATTTAAATATTAAAAAATTTTGGGCCATCCCTCTTTAGAATTCACGATAAGTGGATATCAATCATTTCACGACGTCTGCCGACCCATAGTGCACTCACGTACCAAATTTAAGCAAAATCGAGCATTCCATGCCTGAGTTATTGGGTTTGAAAAGTGAAAATTTAAGGGCCGACCCCACTTCGTATTTAATGTCAGGTAGATTCCTATCTTTCCGCCACCTCCGCGAACCCATAACGCGCCCACGCACCAAATTTTGATAGAAATCGAACAATCCGCGGCGGAATTATTGCGAATAAATATGTCGAATTTGGGGGCTTCCGCCAGCTTAGATTTGACCGGAAGTGGATTATCACAATTTCATGGGCTTCGTAGCCCATAATGCATCAGCGTATCAAATGCCAGCACAGTCGGGTACTGCGCACGGCTGAGTTATTGATGACTTGACGAATTTTCTTTCTCGATTTTCGTCGTTGTTTTCACGAGGCCGAATAACGATCGACACTAACTCAGAGGGGCGTATTAAGTTAAAAGATTTCATGTATATTGCTCCGTTTCGTAACGAGGGCGGCTCAAGGGCAAATGGTATCGAAAATCGAGGGCAAATGGTATCGAAAATCGAGGCCAAATTTCGCACTTTTTGACCACTGTAAAAATGAGGGGAGGACGGGCGAGATGTCTCAGTGAATAAAAATCAAGTTTGGAATACATTTGATTGGCTGCCAGTGCTTCTCCGCGGCGGCTGAAGGCGAAAGTCCGATAAAAGAACGTCGCATCAAGACTTAAAGCCTTCAACGCACGTCGGGCGGCCTATGTGCATTTGTTTGCTAATGTCACTAGCCTTTACAGGTGGTGAGGTCAGGTGCGTTCAAATACGTTCAATACCTTGTTGCGCTGAGTATTGACGCTTACCGACAGTTCGCAGCGGACCACACACCGAGACTACGGTAGGGCAGTTTACTCCCCGGACAAGTCCCCCCCCTGCCGAAAAAGTCCTCCGGGTACATGACCCGCGCACATACGCCCCCCCCTGGTCGAGTGGCTCTTTCGCACATTTGCTGTACGGTCATCTCTGTGTGTCGATCTGTTGTATAACACACCGGAAGTATAAAACGTCACAGTTTTACTGTATTGTGGTGTGACGCAAATGTACGCGCTGTTTGTATTGTCATTTAAATGCAGGAACCGTTCATGTTTTGTGTAATGTGTAGAGCGCCAACGTAACTGTAGCTTCATCTCAAATAGCGTTAACGAAAATCCTACTGTTGTGATGTACGAAGAGTGTGTGGCAATACTAGTACACAATCAACCTTCCTGATTGGCTTCGGCCTACTCCACACCTGAAATCCTAGCTACGTACACAGCAACAACATTGGCCATTATTTTTTACACAGCCGTCCTTTGCAGTTTCTTTTTTAAAGAGGTTTTGGATTACAAAACTCTGTTTATATGACGTAACAGATATTAGCCTAACTATCTCTCATAGTATTTGATAGGATCAGACATGACAAGCTGTTGGTTAAGATGTCTACTGTAGCACAACGTGTCCTACTGTTTAAAGTATGTACTACATAAGACTACTAGAATAGTGAGCTGAAAATGGTGAGCTGAAAATCCTTAAACCGCATAGTAATAACAATGTTCGAGCACATTCTTTTGCCTGTCGACATGTTAACTGTTGGAATGAATTACCTGAAACTACTCGTAATGCTGAGTCACTGAGCTCCTTCAAACGTTTGGTATAGCGAAGTTTGATTTTAGTAATTTTTTTAGTAAACTTTAATTGTGTTGTATTATGTATGGGTTGCATTAAGTGCCATTTTATGGCCTGGTTGCCTCTTAGCTGTATTGTCTTTTATCATTGTGCTGCTTTTGATTTGATTTTATTGCTGTAAATTGTATGAATGGAATAAATAATAAAGAATAGAAGTTCGTTAAAGATCCTGCATCAAAGACAGGGGGCGTTTGTCCGGACACACACTGAGACAAGCCAGTAAGGTAGACCGACACGTACTTTATGCTGTCGACATCGGGGTAGGGTGGAATTGTCTCAGTCCGGACTACAGGAAACAGTTAGGGCGAAACGCCAGCTCTGCGGTTAGTGATCGATTTTATAGCGGCGTAATTGGCTCGGGCGCCGACGTCGCCGGTGATGTTTTGTTAGCCGCCATAGCGCCAATTGCAGTTGCCGCAGCCGCCGGTAGATTTCGTCGCCGTGCTTTGCATTGACGTCATTTCCGATGACGTATGTCGTGCTGTACAGCGGATCTATTCTTCTTGGATCGTTCAGCTGATATCTGTCACTGAAACTTGGTCGACGAGAACATAGTCAGCAGGAGATCAAGGTAGTTCATCGTATCAATTCCATCTCACCTGTGGAATGACTTTGTCGTAATTTCCGGCGACAGAGCGCAGCTCTTGCAGGCATTAAAATACTTCACGGACCCCATTTTACAGTTTATTGATATATTGAGTGCTATTTACTCAAATATGAATCGACTGCTATGAAATTTGGTACACATAATCTGTGCTGCAAACGACGAACACGATCGGTGAAGTGACGTCTTCCGAACAACAACAGTAATTTTGTTTTCGTAGTTTGCATATCGTCTCATATCATCCATTTAGATCGCCATGTACCCGCAGAAGTTGGTGTCAAAGTGTAGCTAAGTTAAGGATAAAAGACATATTTTGGATTGATTTTTAAAAATTTGTAACGAGGGTTGAGCCAGGCTCGCTCGAAAAGCTTTCTAGAGAAAAAAGTAACATCGGTTTGCCCAGCATATAGCTTACCGTACACACTTCTTGTTCTTGTTCTTCTACGTATTTTTTTCTTTTTCTTGTTAGTACTTCATTATTTTTTATTATAATGTCGTGTGCTAGACTAAGCTGGCAGAATCATGAACACAAGTTAAATACCTATGAGAACCACTTTATTAATCATCTTTCCTTAATGGCGACAAAATACTACATTGTGTCTCAAAAGAATACAATACAATACAATACAATATAAAACTTATAACGCGCCATATGTAACTAAAATGTTATTCGTGGGCGCGGGAAAAGAAAACATCCTCGATGTTTTTACCGCGCTGCATGGAATGCAGGCGCGGTCTAGCGATGAGAATTCTGTCTGTCTGTCCGTCTGTCACACGCGTGGATTCTGAAAAACGGTAGAAAGATCTGTCCAGATTTTTACACCATACGAAAGAGCATTTAACCTAGTTTTCTGAGAAGAAGAATGGTTGGTGGGGAGCGACCCCTTCTACCTGAAATTTTGGGTCAACCGGCCCCCGTTGGAGCGAAATCGTCGATTTTCAACCAATAGTCGCTCGTAGCTCCTCAGCCGTAACACCTAGGGAAAATGTTCAATTAACGTTAATAGGAAGTCCACTACGCGCTTTCCAAAGAGCCTAAGACGATCGTCGTACGTTGCCCTTAAGTCCCCCAAAGAGGGTCTCAAAAACGCAAAACGGCCGATTTCCGTAAAAAAATTGCACTTTGCTTGAAGAAAGTCTGCTGGAAAGTTCCTTTGTGTGAAAACTGTCAGCGGCAAAGTTGTAGGCATTCATTGGCCTAACTAACCGTGCAAAAATGATTGGCTGGGGCGACCCCTTGTACCTGAAATTTTGGATCAAAGTGACCGCGTTGGAGCGAAATTTGAAAAATAAGCTGCGATAACTCCGCAACGGTACGAGATAGGATGTCAGTTACTATTAATCACTAATAGGAAATCGCATACGAGCTTTAGATTGGAACCGACC
>Ga0209255_1000392_pt1 | contig 10388 bp, 6 predicted proteins | sample WorMetvaBAHAMAS2_FD_187394 | JGI IMG/M metagenome (GOLD analysis project Ga0209255, IMG submission 187394) | Marine gutless worms symbiont microbial communities from Max Planck institute for Marine Microbiology, Germany - Olavius vacuus... | ecosystem: Host-associated > Annelida > Digestive...
CTGGTGTGTCCCGGTGGGGGTAACTCATGGTGTCACCCCGCCCTTTTCTACCTCAAAAAGTGATGACCTTTTTTAGTCATGGTCCTACACCGTGACCACTCACACCCTTGGAAAGTCTTCCGAATCGGTACAGTGCGCTATAACTGGCCCATGTCTGCGCATGCGTCACAGGCCTTCAGCATAGCGCACTGTACCGATTCGGAAGATTTGCCACATCTTCTCCCCATTTCCAGCTATGGTCTTTCCAGTGTTCTTGTATATTCAGCTGCAAAAAAAATTACACTTTCATTTGGGTGTCACTACCTCGATGGTGTCACCCCGGACGGTCCACCGCCCCCCGCTCGCCGCCCCTCCCTAGTAACGCCACTGTTTTTGTCTGAGAATAATACACGCATATGTACTTTTCTCGATTGTAGCTTGTTTAATACTGTTCATTTCAAAAGACGAACATTCCACTAGGATTGTTAACATCCAGAGTGTCAGTTGCATGTGATAATTATCCCACCTGTTCTTAGACGGTGTGTGGCTGGTGCAGATGGTGCTTCCAGTGCATGGTTTACTCTGACTGGCTCCCTCCCACACCAGGCGAAAGGAGCGGTCTAGAGCAATGTGAGGCACCCAGTAAGATCTGGAATGAAGGCCAAGCTGCCAGCACTTTTCACTCAATTACGATATTAAATTTTGAGCCTCCCAGTGGACACAACATCATGGAGATGCATCCACTGACCAACGACCATACTCATTGTTGCTGCCTTCTACATTCTCGTAATGACACCGAGGTTACCTAACCTGAGAGATGTGGGTTAAAAGCATTCACATACTGTAATGAAAAATAAGAGCGAAATGGATTTCATAACAGTGAATGAACAGATGAAAGAGCCTTGGAGAAGAGGTCTGTTTGAGCCATTTCACCACTGTGCTGCCACTTGTGCATCTGATGGCAACATTACACGAACTTGTGAGCTACTGCCACAGAGAGCTAATACTCAATGATGCAGCTTTTTCACCATTCAGTTTTGAGCATTTGGTACTTACATCTTGTGATAGTGTTGCCCGTATTTGTTGTAACTGTTTTTTTTTGTGTTTGTGGTTGTTTTAGCATTTGTTGTCCCAAAACAAACTGTCAATGATGACGGGTAAGATATGTTTATTGTGTAACGTTTAAGTATCATAAGTGTGCATTGTATTTCTATATTTCACATGCCAAATTCGCTGTACATTGACATATGGCAGCGTACGGCGACGTTGTAATCAAACACGTTGATTTCTACAGCAGCGTTCACACACAGCGTCGTCGTACAGCGACGGATGGCAACGCAGTTGTGCCCATTGACAACAACAGTAAGTAGCATATAATTGGCATCTGCAGTGTCCTGTGTCGCCGTACACTGACGCATGTGGACACATCACTTTACGTCCATGTGCGTATGTTGACGTACGGCGCTGTACGCAGTGGGAACTGGGCTTAAGGCTGGAAACTGCACTTAACTAGTGCCGGTACGGCATCTCCAGCCCATGCACGCAGTAAGTGAGTGAGTAGAGTTTTAACGTCCCACCACACAACGCGGACAAGCATTTGGCGGATGACGGACGGGCAACGTGCATGGACACCGTGCTTGGACAGACTATGGCCAAACTAGCAACTCGAAGTCGTTCGGGTCCCGGGAAATTTAGTTTGGCTCCCAGGATTCAAATATCCCAGGTATTAACATCCCTAAAACATACAGTAATGATTAACTTTATCAAATGCTTTAGATATGTCTAACATGCACAAATTTACAGTTGAATTTACAGTTCATTGTAGTAATCAATAACTGAGCATAATGTAAATATAGCACTCGTACAGCCTATATTTCTTTTAAATCCAAACTGTAGAATGTAATAGTAATAGTAATGTTGATGCCACTTGCTTTGCTGTTAGTAAATAGTTGAGAAGTGATTATTAGAAATTTATTGCTTAATGAGAATGCATGATATCTACCCTGGATGTGCTGCTATGCTGCTTTGTGAGTAAGTACTTGACACAGGGCCTTTATAACACAGTACAGCATAAAAAGTTGACGAAAAGATATGATACAACAACACAGAGTCTGTAATTTTAATGCAGAAACTGAGAGTCTGTAGCACAGTAATTTTCATTTTGCTTATTTTCCAGCGAGCTGTGTCTGTTAACTCGATATGCAGTGCTGTAATTAGTTAAATTTAAGTTACAGTTGCATTTTAAAACTGTGGTGATGAAGACATCTTTTACTGAGACATTATTGGGCTGATTTGGTACATGTATTTTGTTACAGCAAGCAGAAACCAAAGAACGAAGCAGTTGTGTTTGATGGAGGTAGTGAAGTGGACAAGAATGAACTGAAGAAACTTACTGAAGCGGAACAAGTTGAAGTACTTCAGCGACGTTTGGCAGCATTAGAGAAGAGGTCTGTGTGAACCGTTTTAATACTGTATGTATTTGGTAGTGTTGTTACGGTGAACCGAACCGAAATCGAATTCGCGGTGTTTTGTTACCTCAGAGCGTCATCGTCACCTGGATGTTTTGGCACAGTTTTGTGATTTTTTTAAATTTTTTTCTTAGCATATACTATATCTACTGCTTTTTACCTTCTACATGATGATGTTACTAAAAATTCCGCCATAACCCTACACCCGACATGTAATTTAGGATTTGCCGATCACCAGTGTATGTACATCGCTGTGTGTGGCCGCCAGTACAACTGACCGTGAGAGAGATTTAAACAAACCCACCGCCGACCGTCTGACTGTTCTCCCTTCCCAGCTGTCTCGTCGGTCACACCTGTCTAGGGCTGTAGGCACGTATCAGCCGTGGCTAGCGTGCATTGTAGTAGCTTCAGATAATTATCTGAAGCAGTATAAGTGGCGGGGTTACTGAACAACAATCGATGCATTCACTTATGTAATTGTGATCGGCCATCGTGTGGCAGTTGTTATAGCAGTCAACTTTTTATTGCAACTAGCACTGTAAAATTAACATACAGAAGTGACAATTACTTTGAGCTTAACACTAGCTGATCATTTAAGACGAATAATTAATGCAAAAGGTGGCAAGTTGAGAAAATAGTGCATTAAAGCGAGATAAGTTAGGTCTGTGAGTGAGTGAACAGAGTTCAAGGGCATATAAACTGGCCTGGAAATAATGAAAATAAAAAATGTTTCAGCCACTAAAAAGTTGCATACCTCTTGACAAATCGTATTTTACATGTAACCCTGCATAATTGTCGAATTCTACCGGTCGGCAATAACAGAGGTCTACTTGCTGTGTTGTATCAGACAATCGCTGTGATCAACAGCTGTGTACAGTATATTTGTGTACCGCAGCACAGCCTATGAAATCGCTGCGTACAGTCAGAAACGTGTACCAGCTCGTCCGTTTTTGACAGATTGTTTCTGCATTTTAAGGTCACTTTACGACTTTGAGTTCATAAATGGAAAATTCCACGTTTTGTTCCAATCGTCCTTTGATGTTTATCGCTCAGTGGCGACAGAAATGGGCAACCCTGTCGACACGACACAGCAATTAGCATGGACACAGCCGACGCAGACACGTCGTCGCCCACGTAGGTACTTCTCGCCGGCGTTGTCTGCCTTCACAGCATAGTGCTGCGTGTCGACCACCAACGAAGCTCGCTGGGCTGCTGTAATCGTAAAGCCGGCAGGGGAAGTAGCGGTGACACGGCAGAGTTTCGTTGGTGGTCTCTAGTGTTGACTGGTCTGTCCTACAGACTGTTAATATCATTATGGTCTGCATGGGTGCCCTGAGCGGTTATATAACATGTTGCTCTGTTAATTACGCGATCTGCTGAGGAGGCTGAGTAGGGCACAGCTGGCTTTAACTGCCAGTCATTGGGCACGATGGCTACAGTATCTGCAGCAGACTAATATGGGTATTTTCTGTGCTGTGAACGTCTAATTGACTCAAGGTCTCATTGTTTACGGACGGATTTCGCATCACATGGGAAGCACGGAGAGACTGAGATCAGTTAACCACCTCGCATGCTCGGCAGCATGCACCATGCACGCACATTACTTGCTCACCGACTAGGCCCACAGCGCCAAACTGTACGTCATAAAAGCCGTACAGCAGTGCTTGGTGAACATGTATAAACATTGAAACCGGAACCGACCACCGACTTTTTCATGAAAACATCGATCGACGCCGAATGATCTTGAAAAAAGTGACACCGTAACAACACTAGTATTTGATCACATTTGGTGCATTGTAAGAGTGGAAACTGAGAGTGTGTATGGTACTGTTACAGGTGCTGTGCATAGTATAATGTAGAAATGTAATCATTCATTGACGCTGTAATATTTCGCTGCTTGCATTGTTTGTTGTTATAATGTACGGTAACAGAAAACAACAGCTGATTGATTAGTACTGTTTAAACATCATCTCAGATATGATTGATGATGACAAGAAAACAAATGATGCTCTTCATCTTCGCCAGTATAGCAGCTAGTGTTTTTTGTTGCAAAACAGAATTCATATTCGTGTACTCAGTGATGTTGATTTTTAAACTGTTGCCATTTTTATGTTGTTCGATTACTACATATGTTACAAAGATACGATAAAATGTTATGTTGAACAGTTTAAAATTCTATTTTAAATTTGTTATCGGTTATGTAGAACAAAGACATTTCCTGAGGTGAACTTTTTATCTTACAAAGATCGGAAACGTATATTGGTAAGTGTTTCTTTCTGGACCAGCTGGTCATTATGCCATTCTATAGTGCGTTATTTGATTGATTAAGTTAATTGCAAAACTGCACATTAGTTACATTCTGACCTACCGGCAAAAATTTGTTTAAAAATAATCGTTTGTTGTAAGTTTCCACATGTCTGTGCAAAAAAACTAAGTCACTTCCTGTGACTGGTAGATGGATGGATTTTGTGTATAGATGTACTTCAACTGAAGTTGTCATATTTGTTTAGTTTTGAAAATGATTGTATTTACTAGATGATTAATTGCTGTCATAAATTGAATTTTTGACGAGTTGGTAGACCTGCTGTTACTTTCAGCTAAGTTGAACAGTTTAATAAGTGACAGAGTTGTAATAGTATTCATGCATGTTGCCACACTACATCATTGGTATAATGCAGTGAGTTGCTGATTGCAGGTAACTGGAGGTGCCGGGTTTGTTGGCTCTCACTTGGTCGACAAGCTAATGCTGCAGGGACATGAAGTTACCATTGCCGATAATTTCTTTACTGGCCGCAAGCGGAACATTGAACACTGGCTTGGTCATGAGAATTTTGAACTTTTGCACCACGATGTTGTTAATCCTCTTTACATTGAAGGTAAATATGCATTTTGTGTGGCTTGGATCAGTGACATATGTTTATCGGAAAGAATTGATGTCGCTCGTGTTTTATTAGCTTACATTTTGTGTGCTTTCATCTTCTCACAAGTCTTAGTGGGAATGTAGTCATAGCAGGCCACTGTCAGCAAGTTTAGTCGATGCACATGACTCCATAATGTGGTTCGTTATCTGTGGTCGACCACATGAGCTTTCGTCTGATGACACAGTTCACCATTTGTGTGTGTTCGCAGCCTGCTGATCTTGAACTGCCCCGGAATGGTTCAGCAAGGACCGCAACTGACGAAGGAATGTGTGCTGGGGATGTTTGTTGTCATGTGTTGGATTCTGTTAATATAACCAGTACGGATGTTAAATGATAATCCTATCGTCAATTATCTAAATATACATTCTCATTTCTTTAATGTGTTGTCAAATTACGCAGCATTTAGTAAGCAAGTGTGTTTGAATACATTGTCAGTTGATGAGATCTATCACTTGGCATCGCCTGCATCGCCTCCGCATTATATGTACAATCCGATCAAGACCATCAAAACAAACACCATTGGCACCATCAACATGTTGGGTAAGTAGTCTGTAACTTATGCATCATATGAGACATCATTCGAAAGTGATTATAATCTGCAGCTGATCTGATGGTCGTTGGATGACTGCCTCAAACTTACAGTAATACTTTACCACAGACCATTCATTCAGACAGTCCATTCTTTTCATGCATCTCTGTCTGTTGCCTTGAAATGGTCATCTTCAGATGTCATGTCCATTAGTTTGTAACCCTCCAGGTGAAGTGTGGATGACTTCAGTTTCTTTTGTCGGGAACCAGCTCGTGCCTGTTTTGATCCTCTAGTGTCTTTCATGCATTGCACACGACCAAACCTTTTTCAACTGCTGGAGGCAAGAGATGCAGCTCATAGTTGATCTTTATGGAGGTTCAGAGTGTTTGTTGCAATGCAGTATCAGTTTACATTGAGGTTAAATATAACTAGAGATTAGTTGACTGATTAATTTAACTTGTGTTTGTGCGACCAGGCCATAGTGTTGCATGCTGATATTGGATTGAATTGTGTGTATTTTGCTCCTCGTATGATGGATAGTCTTAACTACATGCTGGGCAGTTGTGGTCCACTTGCGCCCATCTCTGGTTAATGCGATACATTATTTTGTTGATTTCAAAGGTTTGGCTCGACGTGTGAATGCAAAGCTGCTCATGGCTTCAACATCGGAAGTATATGGCGGTAATTGTTTTTCTCTAAAAGAAGTTGGTGTTGGTTATAATTGTTGTTGCGTAGTTGCATGTACATCTACTGTTGTTTGAAACCAGCACCACACTTGTCGATGTCGATGCTGAAGCTATGTGACGTTTAGGTTTCTCGATACAACTGCTGTATGTTTATTTGGTATCTAATATAAAGCAGCAGTTAACACTTGGTCTCCCTTTTGTCTTTAGTCAAGCTCCTGATAATTAGTCACTCAAAAACTAGTTGGTGCCGGCATACGTCAAGCCAGTTTGGCCTGGATATGTGAAAGGCAACAGAACATCGTAAAAAAGTTGAGGCAAAATAGAGCTGAAATGTATCTTTAAAAAGTGTGATATAAGGTGGCATTTTAAAGTCGCTGTTGATCTCGGTGAAAGAGTTCCAAACACGTTTCGATGACACAGAATGCAATCTCTGGACTTCATACAGTGTTGACATTCTTGCAGCAGAGTGTAGTTGATGGGGAGACGAATCTCGACAGATTAGCATCATGGCATCACTGATGTGAATGAGGCAAAGTAATAAAACAAATGGTAAAACTTGATGTGTGTTGGAAATCTTTCACGATGTGAGCTGTGTAACTTATGCGTGGGACTGTTAGATATTTGGTAACTGTGAGTGTGGCATTGACACGTTGAATACTGCTGCAGATCCAGAAGAGCATCCTCAGTCTGAGCTGTACTGGGGTCATGTCAACCCAATCGGTCCTCGAGCGTGCTACGATGAAGCGAAGCGTGTTGCAGAGACGATGTGCTATGCATATCAGAAACAGGTGATGATTAAAAATTCATTCAAAGCATCATCATAACAAGTGTTTGATTTTGAAATGTATTTTTAAAATATTTTGTATGATTTTGTTTTGCCTTTTGTTTTATGTGACCACATTTCTCTTTGTACTGAGCTGTTCAGCTGTTGGCTGCAAAGGTCTCTTGGACCTTTTTCTGTTTTTTTGTGTGTTGATCTGTAATTTTGTTACTGTGTTCACCACAGACACAGCACTGGTGGCATCACATATCAATAATTGATGTTCAGTATAAAAACTTACGAATATATTTGTAGTTGTATATGTAAAATATGTGGATTAGTATCTGTGTGATATAAAATAGGAATAAAATGAATGAAGAAAGCACATGAATTTGCCACATAATAGGAATATGTGCCCTAAAACTGAGACAGGATGTGCTAACTCTGATATAATATCGCTCTTGATAGTTAGTAGCACTCTTATGCTGCCACTGTTGGGATAGACACGTATGATTATAGAATAATGAGGATTGAAATTTGAATTCATATTTTTAAAACAGAGTGAGAAATTAAAATTTTGTTTTGCTCTGTAATTACTATAGGTCATATTTACACTTTGACGATGTTTTAAGCACCAAATGAAAATAAGTTTTGTCATCGATTGGAAATATTATAACAGGAACGTATTATTACTACATGCACATGTATTAAGTGGTGTAATATTAGACTGTAGTGCAGGGCAATTGCTTTGGTCAAAATGCAGGCATTGATGGAGTTAGAAGTAATTGGCACTTGTCTGTTGCTCGTTTGGTTCGGGTTTTGGTGTTTTTTCAATATAAATTTTAATGTCTAATGCTGTCTGCTGTCGTGTTACTTGATCAGAGTGGCCATGAGCAATTTGTACGATTGTAAATATGAATGGATGTGGAAGAATTGTTTGGCCTTTGCAATTGTAGGAAAACGTGTCGGTCTGTGTCGCCAGAATATTCAACACATTTGGGCCACGAATGCACATGAATGATGGGCGCGTTGTCAGTAATTTCATTCTGCAAGCCTTGCAGAGTTTGCCAATAACGGTTTGTGCCAACTACCTTGCCTTCCTACTGTGGATATTGCAGTTGGATGTCTCATTCCAGTAGCTTGACTCTGTAAGTAAGTAAGTAAGTAAGTAAGAATATATAGCACAGAGAACCATGCGTCACACTGCGCTGTGATTTCTCAAATCCTAAATACATGATTTTTCAGATATCGCCTAAACTGTCCGTAGCTAGAGATCTGACGCAGACTTATTGGCAAACTGTTCCACAAACGAGGCCGTGATGGGACTTATATTTAGCAAGCCTTGTGACAAGTCTCTGACTTGATGAGATCTTCTGCAACTTGATAAACACATCTATTCAGTTTGTTTTTTACTCTTCCTGACTTTGCTAACAAATTAGAAGCACATTTCCGACTTCTTCGGCCCATCTTTATATTGTAAAAAGTTGTTTGGATAAATTTGTTGAATCACAGATCACAGTTTGTATGGAGCTGAGCTAGTGGAGATTAACTAGGTTCAACATGAACAAGATGATGCGTAACTCGAGATGAGTTTTCTGTTAAATAATCTGGGACATCAACACGACTTGGCTTCAGCTTGTCGAAGTTGAGCCAGTGGAGTATGATCTTTATTTATTTATGTATCTGTTATTCATAGTTCTGTGGTATGTGTACATTGTGTGGCATTGAAAAACCATTAAGGATGAGACATTGATTGAGGCGGTGTAATGCAAAGCCATGGCTGTCATTGTCAATGCCGACTTGTGTGGCTTGAAAATTAATTTATTTGTAGAGAGAAGTTCTAGCACAGTGAAAATTTTGCTACATTAACTTGTGACTGTATAATGCTATCTAACATCGAATGTCATGACAGTTTATGAATGTTTTGCTGCATGTTTGACAAAATGCGTTATAGTGATATCATTTCCGTCGGCATGTAAATTCTGTTTGATGTGAAGGTTTTTCAGTGATATGGTTTGTAATTTTGCTGCCACTTTTTGTTTGCAATATAGGTAGCTAAGCTGAAGAAAATTGGTGTGAAGCATTTGAATACTTTGCTCATATAAGCATGTACTAGGGTAGTTCTGGCCACTTAGATTGCAGGAGATGCTTGCTGTGAATGTATTACTATGCTGGGAAATGTGAGAAAATTATTGCTATACTGTGTAAGCTATGACTTGTCATTTCATCTTGATGCTTGTAGCTCGGTATTGGCCATGTTTCTGTCTGATGATAGTGTGTGTACTGTATGTAGGCATGTGTATGTATGTGTTTTTTTTTTAGTTTCTGGTTTCTGTGGATGCATGTGTGTTATTTCTGCTCATGTGGATCTTTGTGGTCTGATGTAAATAAAAACCATAAAGAGATAAATTGCATGTCATTGTGATTTTATTTTGCACTAGAAGGATATGTGACTGGTACAATAGATATACGGAGACGGCAAGCAGACGCGGTCTTTCCAGTACGTCACTGATCTGGTTGATGGTCTGGTCGCTCTGATGAACAGCAACTACAGCCTGCCTGTCAACCTCGGCAACCCCGAGGAGCATACTGTCGCCGAGTTTGCACAAATCATAAAGAAATTAGTTGGTACGTTCCGTGGCTTTGCTTAATGCATACTGTCATTGTCTTGTATGTCCCACTCGACACACAGTAGGTCCTCTTGGAAATAATTTTTTCCAGGGATGAGATATGCATAACTGATGCAAAGTATTTAGGTTTTGTTTTTTGCTGATCCTGTAACAGAGGAGATCTCATCCTGTGCCCATATGTTACTACATTATTCGGGTCAGCAAATCTCCATGTGCTGGGTAACAGTCTGTTGTCTTAATGACGAAGAAATAGCTGCTGCTGCCACATGCATGTGAGTGATAAAACAAGGAACACATGAGTTTTATGATTGCATGTGAATGTGTCTCTGTAGGAGGTAACAGTGACATAGAGCATCGAAATGCAATGCAGGACGACCCGCAGCGACGGCGTCCTGACATCACACGTGCCAAGAAC
>Ga0209255_1000393_pt1 | contig 10385 bp, 8 predicted proteins | sample WorMetvaBAHAMAS2_FD_187394 | JGI IMG/M metagenome (GOLD analysis project Ga0209255, IMG submission 187394) | Marine gutless worms symbiont microbial communities from Max Planck institute for Marine Microbiology, Germany - Olavius vacuus... | ecosystem: Host-associated > Annelida > Digestive...
ACTACATTTAAGTTTAATTACTTGGTAATTAACTACTTTAAAAAATAATTTAACTACCACTCAATTACCAATTACTTTTGAGTAGTCAAATTTTTGCAATCAACTACTTCGGAGTAGTTTAATTACGTAATTAACTAAAAAGTAGTTAATTACTGCCCATCACTGACAGTAACAGCTGATCCTAACACTAGCACTAACCCTAACCCTAACCCGATGTACCTAACCCTAACCCTTTTAAGAGGCGTCGGATACGAAACGCCGGGTTACGAAAAGGTCAGGGTACGAAACGTCTGGCACCCACCTTTACACACGGTGCTTTACAAAACAGAGTCACCGATGTGCTGCCCTCTCGACGAAGTCGTGTGTTTTCAGTCTGTTTCTGAACTGAAAAAAATCCTAATAGTTCGGCAGATTCCTAATAGTTCGGCACGTTCCGGCACCCGAACCAATGACACTTCTCTAGACATTTCATCTTTTCTACCAGTATTCAGTGCTCAAAGTGGTCAACAAGAGGTGAAGGGGGCAGGAGGGGCTCAGTTAATGATGGGCTATCGATCGACCGGAGAGCGCGAACGGGTATGGCCGGGGGAGAGGGTATTTTATAATTTCGCTCCAGGAAATGGTGCATTCTGGTGTCCTTTTCGTACTATTTTGCCCAGTTATCCGGCTTGATGTGTAGGGCTAAACAGTCAGATGAGGGCTCACCACTCACGCCCCCTCACTTTAACCACTGCCGCCACTTAACATGCTAACGTGGTCTTTAACCCTAACAATAACAATAACCCTAGATTGATTTTTAACGTTTAACTGTAGCATTAACTAGGGAAAATGGTCGGGTAAAACGTCCAGGTACTTGCATGAAGAAATGTCGGGATTTCGACTGCAGCCGGAGCACACGCATATTAGCTGTGCTTGTTGTCGACTCGACACGCTATCTTCATTACTGCGCTACTGTACGACCAGACACGTCGCGCGATATCTAGCGTCCGTCTGTGCCAGATGGATCTGGCCAAAGGACTGATAAACGCTGTAATTTCGACGTCCTGGAGAAGCAGTGGCGGTTCTGGGGTTTACATTTTGGGGGGCCAGTGGGGTGGCCATAATTGCAGCTGGGGGGCACGGACCTATAATGCCACAGTGAACCACCCCTAACAAGTGCTTTATCATAAACTTTATTGGGGCCACCGGGGGGGCATAATTTTTACTGGGGGCCGCTCCCCCCTCCCCCCTTTGAACCGCCCCTGTGGAGAAGTAACTTACTTTCGTAGTCTCCACGTCAGGAACGGTTTTATTGGGGATGGCGACTTGGTCTTTCACTCGATCTCGCCGACGTTGACATTATGGGGAATTTTGTTCGTACTTGGTGTACGATTTCACAATAAATGTGCGCATATTTCAGGCGAGCGTGCGTTGAGGCGACACCTGCTGGCGGTGGTCTGTCGAGACCTGGGCGAGGATGTAAGCAAGTGGTCACGTGCCGACGTTGTCGTCGACGTGGCGCCGCCCAACGACAATCCGCCGCACTTTGAGCGCCAGCTGTACGAGTGTGACGTCTCAGCCGACAGCGGAAGTGCTGTCGATGACGTCATAACAACGGTGAAGGCGGTCGATGTTGACGCAGGGGTCAGCGGCCAGGTACGTACGTCACGTGTTGTTTTCAATCAGTCAATGAATCAGTTCAGTCGCTCAATAAAATACAGGTACAGACAGTAGCACAGGCATAGTCAGGGGGTGCCCCCAGAGCGAGAAATGAAATTATGGGGCTTAATTTAGAGGGATAAGTTGTAAGTGCACCCCCGCCCCCTCCGGGAGAGCGAGAAGTCAATTTTTAAAGAAAATTTTATTGGGCGGGAGAGGGGGTGAGTGGTTAATTTAGGGGGTAACCTGTATATTGAGGACGATGACTATAAGGTCATCAGCTTTTTAGGTAAAAATAGAGTGGACCCCCGCAACAAAAATCCTGGCTACGCCGCCCATGCACAGTATAGTTCTAGAAATGGATGGACGAGGCACAGAACGGTGCCACTTATAGCTGTACGAGCTGTACAAACGGCGGAATAAAAATATCCGAGTACAAACGTAAATGTCGTGAATGTTTCATATCCGTCAATTTGTCGTTGTTGACACCGCGCAGTCAGTACCATCCTTCCAGTTCCACTGACATGCTGCTTATGACATTTCTATTTTCGCGGAAATCGTTTCCTTCCTGGCTAAAGTTTGTATTCCGGCTAGTTTAGGTTTTATCCCAGTTGGCTGAGTTTTGTGCATAAACGTGCGAAAGCTGTCTGCCTGTGTGTCTGTCCGTGTGTTAACCAGGGTTGCTTAAATCACAGAGACTTGTAATCCTACATGGCGATCCGGACACGCCACCCGGACAATTTCCTCAGACGTCTCCACGTGAAAACTTAACCCTGAAAATACCCTTCCTAAAAAGCCCTTTGGACATTCCCCCGGACATCCACCAAAAATTCCCTTGTGAACCCCCCCCCCACCCTCCGAAAAAAATGTCAGATGAGCGTCACAGCCCGTGGGCTGCTTGTGTTTTGCTATTTGTTGACTCGAATGAACCTTGCCGTAGTTTTTGCCATAGAGACCTCGACAAAGATCTTAGATTAGACTTTTTAAAAATTAGAATAGACATGTTTTTAATGCCAATATGTGCTACTAACAGGTGAAATATCGCATTGACGAACTTTCGCGTCAGCTGTTCAACGTTGATCCAGACAGCGGTGTCGTCAGCACCAAGGTCGCGCTAAGTAGAGATCAGCTGGCTTCTCTGACCTTCAACGTTATTGCTTATGACCTTGGCGTGCCTTCAAGGTCATCCACTACATCAGTCAGACTTTCCGTCCGCGAAGACACGCAGCTGATGTTCGACAAACAGTCGTACAGTTTCGTCGTCTTCGAGAACCAATCACCGCACACAGAAGTGGGTCAGGTCACAGCTTTCGACCCGGTGACGTCATCGATACGGTACGACCTATTCCCGGAAGTGGCGGAGGCCGATTTCGACGTCGCCGCTTTCGAGATAAACGCGACCACCGGCAAGATATACACGAAGGTGGTGCTCGACCGCGAACGTCGGGCGTACTTCCGGTTGCGCGTGACGGCGCGAGGGAGCGCAATGCATGGCGGGACTGTGATGGCACGTGTTAGCGTTCAGGTAGCCGACTTGAACGACAACAGACCACGTGTGCACTGGCCAACACGTCATGACGTCATGAATGATACGGCTATCAGGCTGTCAACAGGTAAGCTGTCAAAATCACTACCACCACCACCTTCATCGTTATCATCATTATCGCTATTTCCTATCAGTTTCAAAGCCTGTTATATTGCACTGAACATAGGAATAACTCTGTTTAGTTCGGATGCCATACGTTTCGTATTTTAACCTTTTCGCACCCCGTCGTTTCGTAACCGGCGTTCCTTAAAAGGGTTACCTCTGCTCCATCTCTCGCTGTCTTCCGGTCACGCCTCAAATCATACTTGTTTGAACGGTCATTCCCGGCAGACAGTTACTGACACTTACCTCCAGTGCTTACACCGGACAGTCGTTTAGCAGTTTTAACCATAGGCGACTCTAAATAATTTCTATGTAATGTAATGTAATGTTAGGGTTAGGTGTTAATGTTACAGTTAGGGGTTATGATTAGGGTAGGATTAGGGTTAAGGTTAGAGACGCCTGGGCACGAAAAAGTTAGGGTACGAAATGTGTCCATTATAAGCGGTTCAAACAGGTGGCAGCGGTCTAGTGATAACATGTTTAACTGAGGAATAGAAAAATTTTCGAAAAAGTTTTTAGGTTTTTTAGTTTTTAAAAAAGTTTTTTTAGGTTTTAATGTACGAAGACCGGACACAAAAAATTATGACCAAAAAATTTACAAAGAACGTATCATACATGATATACATTTTCACGTCATTCATGGCCATGTGCAGACTATAGCATAGCTATGAACACGACTGAAAGGTAACAATTTTCTGCTCTAGCCGTGAGTCTAAAATCTGTATTTTTAAGGTTTTTCTTAAATACTTAAAATTTGGACTTTTAGGTTTTTAAGGCTTATTGTAAAAAAAATGAAAACGAAGGTTTATAAAAACCATTTCCACAGCACTGGTTTAACTACTGTGTCTGAGATCTCATGACCGATCCTATACCATCGTGGGCAGTTTGTATGTTATCGCGAAAAAAAATAAAACACAGCATCGGGCACGGTCTGTACACCCTTACTGCTGTATTTAAGTTTAAGATATTATTCTGCGCTGCAATATGTCGTAGAAAAGACCGCCATTTTGTTGTCGACAGGTGCTCCTTCCGGTCACGTGGTAGCAGTGATCAGCGCCGACGACCCGGATGAAGGAAACAATGCCCGTCTCCGCTACACGATTATTTCCGGCAACGAGGATGACCTTTTCGAAATAATGACGCCCACTGAAGGTCGAATAGCGGTGAAGAGGTCGTTGCTAGGGGTAACGACAACATGGCGGCTGTTTACACTACATGTTGACGTCAGAGACGGTGGCAATCCGCCATTAAGCGCGTCCGCCATATTGAATATTGTGGTGGACGAGTCGCTTCCGTTCGCGCCTGCGCAGAAGAGATTTGTTGTCATAAACAACAACAAAACGATCGTCCTTGTGTTATCGTGTCTCTCATCCGCAACGCTTGTGCTTTTAATCACCGTTGCCCTACTCCTACGTCGCTTCGCTGCCGACCGGAAACAAGATGGCGGTGATCGACAGACCGGAAGCGGAAGTGGCGGCGGTCTGGGACGACTGGGTTCGTCGCCGTCGCGGCTCGTTCGAACGGCGCTAACACGCTACCGCGACGGGCGTCGTCGGCGGCGGGCCAAGCAGCATCGAAGTCTCGCCGCCGCCTCGCGAGATTCGGCGGCGCCGCGAGATTTCACGAGATCACGTGACGAGGAACTGAGCTGGCTGTCCGGACCGCCGTCGGACGTAAACGAGGGAGAGACACCATGGGGCATCGACCGTGCCAGTTGCAGCCGAAACGATATGGTTCTAGCCAGAGACGACAACACCTCGGCTGTTATCATAGTGAACGACAACATCGACCATTCGTCAACTTCTTCCACCTTTATCCGCGTCTAGTCGGCTATTACTTACTTACTTACTTACTGACATGACATTAACTTTACTGATACATAGTCATCAGTCGTATTACTTTGCACTGTATAAAGTTGTGTCGGTGTCGAGTTAGTATACTGCTAAGTATTAATTATTAGTGTCTACGGTGTAGATTGCGTATAGTTGTTATAAACGTTTATTAAGTTTTTTTTTCTCTGTATTTGTGAAATAATTTAACCAACCATATTTATTAGCAGAAATAGTTGACAAAAATTTACGCGAATAATCTGTAGAATGAAATCGATTTGAAACAACACTCACCATCACTGTTTTCAAATTTCAGCCGCTTTTTATCAGGTTTACAAATGTTTTTTTTCTTTTTCCTTTAAAAACTTCATTCTAACGTTTGATTACAACTACGGTGCTTAGTTTAGCTCTGTCCGTGTATATGTGATAGAAATGTTTCACCAGTCGGAATTAAGCTGATGAAACTAAATTTATCAGTTAAGCTGAATATCATCACTCTCATTATTTATCACCGTCAAAGCCACTGTGCTCTCTCACGTTTTAAGTCAAAGTTTTTTTTCGGAAGTTTGGGCTTTGATTTTCACAACGTTCCTTCTGTTTTCTGGTCGTCATTCGATGCAGTGTCCACTGGCGTCGCCAGGATTTGTTTCAAGGAGGGGCAAAGCTGGAAATTAGGTAATGGGGCACTCACGGTGGACTTCAGGGCCGGGTGCAGCAGCTGCTCGATGATTAATAGTACAGTGACTAATGCAGTACTGATCGAAAGTTGTTCACATCTGCGCAAGCTACTCTGGCAGACTATACACAATACTTGGATAGTTGGCTGTCAGATTTACACTTTTTCGTTAACTTCTAGTTTTATCTATATGGCACACTAAGTTGCTATACCGTTCTTGTTACGAGTAGTTAAATAAAACGTGTCGTACCCTATGGACTATAGGGTGAGCCAAGAAAGTACGCCTTTACTGTTTTCGCAACAAATGGCATTAAAACAAGTCGAGACTCGAGCGCTATGGTTTCTGTAACGTTGATCATGCAACCACATAATATTTCAAACAATCATTAAATGTTCCATACAAAAATAGCATTATGTTGTTACACCTTGCACTAAAGACGGGACGTACTTTTTGGCTCACCCCGTACGTTTAGATCACAAACAGTAGCAGTTATTACAGTATTGGTGAATGGGGTAAGACATTTTCCCCTGGACTACCACTGACTAAATTAAAAAATTGGTAACACTATTCCTACCATAACCCTAACCCTAACTGATATCATAGCAGGTATTTCAGGTATTTTACGTTTAAGTATGTTCCGGGGGAGGCGAAATATGTTCGGAAGCGCTATGTTTAGTTCCACAAACAGTAGCAGTTGTTACAGTTGAGTGATTGGCGATTGGTGCTTCCTGCTGTGACCGAGTGAAATCTGAGGTACAACCGAGTCCATTGTGTACTAATGACACCCCACGGCTGACCATCCGGTCGTTCGTCGATAGTGGTATTTTGTCGCAGTGGCGCCACGCGGCGGCCGGGGTCGCGACAGAAGCAGATGGTAGCACTTCGACGGCAGTCAAGTACAGTCCACAACGAGCGACTATTGTTTGTGATGTTAACAACAGTGTGCGGCGGAGGTGTGGGGAACTAGCAGCGGCTATTACATTTTGGGGACATCGAGACGCGGCGTATTATGTTAATTTATTTCAGTTCCGAGCGGCGTAGGCTAGTCGCTGTGGTTTCTATAGACATTTAAATGCATCTTTTGCATAGTGTATGCTAATGAAGCTGATCTATACCGCTACTCACAGAATAATCTAGTCTGTCATTTTTCACGTGGAACAGAATCTGTATACAGCGAGTTTATTCTTGCTCGTAACGAAACCGCGGACGAGTGTTCACTGGATGTTCGTCTTTACTGTATCCACAGAGCACACCTCAATACACGCAGTGTAATTACAAAGTAGGCGAAAAACACAGCGTAAAAACTAGTTCAGGTATAGAATGTCTTATGAAAAAAAACCATTGAGTTACATACTTGCTTTATGGGATATCATTGTGAAAAACAGTCCCAGGTGATCTGTTTTACAATATACTCAGGCTATTTACTACGAGATCGAGACAGTACGCAGTCAATTGTTAATTGGTTTTCATGACACCGGTAAACGCACGCAGTTATCGTGCCTCGGTGTTCCTGCTGGACTTACTGTTATTCTGTCAAGCGAATACCTTCATTCATTCATTCATTCATTTGTATAGTCATCTGGTACAAGTCACAAATAGCGCCTGACAGCATCGCGATAACACATAACTAATACATTTAATGTTTTTAAGACCGGTGTACCTGATGGTGCTCATTTTTTTTCACAACAACAAAAGGCGTTGGCGTATTAAAGTAGAGACTGGTATAAACGCTAGCAGTGCATTAGTAATGGCTTTATACTCTCCCTCCAAAACGAATTATGAGTTAAAGCTCAATGATCAGTAGCCCTAACAGCCCCAACACCAAGCTGACGGCAGCGAGTGAAGTTAGAGAACGGACTGTTATTGTCAGCGATTGAATTTCTCCTTGAATAACGTTAGTATATTTGCCTTGATAATGTCTGTCTCTATTTCGTTCCAATCTCAAATCGCATACTGACAAGTGACATTCAAAACTGTCGTAAAAACTCGAAGTCTGCAGTTAAATTATCGTCAGAGCTTCGTCCGTGGCTTTCGACAGGCTTTTAGCCGGGCCGGCTAAACAAGCCTAGCCGGGTAAATTAAAACCGCGGGATATCGGAAACGTCAAATAACCTGCAGATAGCCGGCGGGCATTACCTATACCGGTTTACGAGGTCGGTAAACTGATTTACATACTGAACGAGCGGGCACTATAAGTCCATTGAGTGTCAGTCATCGAGTTGACATCTGCTGATAATTACCGACTTTTAACTGACGTCTGACGGACTGTACACGTTGGAATAAATAGCCTGTGAATGGCAGATTGTGGGTATTTGAGGTTAATTGACCATAAAGCGCAGTCAGTGGGTGGTAGCTATACAGAACACTGCCATAATGCATTGCTCTCAGGGTATACGGTGCGATATGTAAGTGTTTAATGCGACATTAAAAGCCGATATCAAAATTAAAAAAAAATAATAAATGAATAAAACTGCACAAACGGTGAGCAGAAAAATCTCGAAAGCAGTCAGAAAGTACATAAAGTTAGTCCGGTGGCTGTCTATGAAGGTAAAAATTATGTAAGACGTAAATACTCTTTGTCTCAAAAAACGTGGTGTCGAATTTTTGCAATAACTTCATCAATTGTTACCGATTTTGAAAATTCTTTCACTGCACTTTTAAAACTTGTGTGTTTCACATGCATGGTAGTGCAACGAGGTTTTTAAGAGACAGCGAGTAGTATTATATTTATTTTGTAGATAATTTGTTTTTTTCCAACAGTAAAAGAATTTTCAAAATCGGTTAACATTCGACGTTTTTTGAGACACAGTGAAGTATTAATATGCACTGGAAGCGCGAAGGAGTGATGAATAGCGAAAGACAGAGTGAAGAAAATGAGAATGACAAAGACGAGTTTTCGAGGCAATTGTTATTGCAGTGGCACCTCCAACCAAACTCAAAACCTAAAAATAGGCTGACACAAAACAGCCTTAACACAGTTTGGCCCCGACTAAGATAAAACAAACAAATCCTCACCGTAAGCTAATTCTAGTATATAGGCCTAACTGTTTTTATGAACTGCTCATTAGAGTGTGCAGGCCTACAAAAGTAAACTAATATGTTTTTGTCATATCTTCTAATATCTCGGCTGGTTCTGATAAAATTCGCCAGACAATGTCTTGAATAAATTTGCCATAAACTAGTGTAAACGTTATCCATCTCACACGAATAATGTCTCTACACTACCTTGTGAAACTTAGAAGTGGTACTTCGTGAAAATTCCAATGATGACGCATTATGAAGTTTAAAAAATACTTATTCGTACTAATGGTTGCTAAGAATTGTAGCTATAATAAACATTATGGTTATTTCAGACGATAAAGTTGATAAATATTATTTTAATAAGTTAATAATAATTCCATTATTTTATTTTTATGCTAAAACTGAAGCAGAGCGTCGTCGATAAGGTCATCAATCAGTGACAGTCAAGACTAAGGCCGTGCGTTCTAACCAGTTGACAACATTTTGAACAGCTGCTTAATTGAAATGTTGCTTTTTCTTGCTTACAGATCTCATTTTCCGATGCCTTTAAATTTGTAAGAGTAGTTAGGCCTACACTCCCTTTTGTATTTTAAAGGAATGCTTTCGTGACATTCCATAGACATTTACCTAAAAACACGAACTCTTAGGTTTCATAAGGTGGTGTAAAGAAAGTATTCAAGCAAAATGTAAAATTGGTGCCTTATCGCCGCAAATTTACTTAAGACTGTGTACCAAATGTTGTCAGAATCGGCCGATTTTTGTAGAAAACATGACAAAAACATTTTGGCTTACTTATCCTTTACGGTCATTGCCCTAGGCTAAAAAATGTCTAATTTTCAACCCCATCTTTCGTGACTTACACTTGAGTCCACGGCCGTTTTCGAATTAGCTTGCTTGCCTAATACGTGGAAATTACCGATTTTAGTGTTTTTAGTAAATGTTTGTTCTATTGGTGTTCTGTTGGTTTCCTCCCAAAATAAAATGACGATTGACGATTGGTTAATGACTGTTGATTGCCTGATTGATTAGATTGGCTATCGTGCAGGATGCGGACAACTTTTAAACAGTAAATCAATATTTATTGTAGTGCTACATGTATACTTGACCCCGAGATCAGCAGTGTCAGTGCTTGGCCTAGCCTGGCTTGGCCGTCTAATGTCACAGCCGTCTAATGTCAGTGAAATGTGATTGCTTTACCGCAGCGCGTTCTGCGCTACGGTGACACTTTTCGCCGGTGTCAGCACTGGCCTGTAGTGCGTGACGTCACGCGTTGTCATGACGACTGATTTGATAGCGGCTGCAGCCGTTATTACTGTTACTAGCTACGCGTCATCTATGCTATGCAGCATAGTGAAAGAAAAAAAATTTCTTTCACTATGGCTATGCAGGGCTGAAAAAAACTAGGTTTCTTAGAAAAATTTGTAGGTTTGTAGGTTTTTTGTAGGTTTTTGTAGGTTTTTAAAAGTTTCTTTTTAAAGATTTTAATGTAGGTACGAAGACCGGACACATAATTATGACCCAGAAATTCACGAAAAACAGGCCTATCTAATACATGATACACCTTTTCCTTGC
>Ga0209255_1000394_pt1 | contig 10384 bp, 6 predicted proteins | sample WorMetvaBAHAMAS2_FD_187394 | JGI IMG/M metagenome (GOLD analysis project Ga0209255, IMG submission 187394) | Marine gutless worms symbiont microbial communities from Max Planck institute for Marine Microbiology, Germany - Olavius vacuus... | ecosystem: Host-associated > Annelida > Digestive...
AGAGATTTTTCAAGAGACATGTTCTTCCCAGCAGTTCACTTCTTCATTATCTACTCCCAGATCGGCGTGACAATGACACTGTTAATAGTCTCAGACATTTACAACCATTCCACAAACTGCGGACTCATACTACCTGATTTCGCAACTGTTTTGTACCATATTGCCTAAACACATACATGTAGCTGTAAAAGTTTTGTTAGTTTTTACCTATTGTGTAGCTATATCTTGTTAATGTCATGTTTACTGTAACTAATCCAGCATGTCAGCAGCTATACCATTAAAATCATTGATTGATTGCTAATGCCGATACCTCACCTGATTATGTTTGCAGCGTTCCATGAGTTGTCGGTGTACCCGAAGAAGGAGCTTCCCTTTTTTATTCTGTTCACGGCGGGGCTCTGTTCGTTCACGGCACTCCTTGCTCTACTCACGTACCAGTACCCGGAGCCAATGGGATTCATCGCGAAAACGGTATCTGCACTGCCTCGATGTTGTTCTGCATTAACAAATGTTTTTTAACCGTTTCAGCCGAAGATAACGTCCGAGACTTCAGCACTTACCTATGTTGTAAAAATCGGATGGTGTTTGTCTGTTTGACCGTTGAATATGCATGTCCGCAGCAAGGTCACAGGCCAAGTGTACAGCCAAAGGCCGTGTGAGCGACCGCCGTGTTTTACATGCAGTTCGGTGCTTGTCAATAAAAAAGATGTTAAATTTCGTTCTGTATGGAATGCTTTTTGAGTACATAGGTCAATGTTGGGGAACAGAGCTGATCCCGTACTCAGCAGTCAGCCTGCATGAATCCAGTGGTGGGCTGCCATCACCGCCCACCAGGCCTACAGCGACACACATGCATAGTCATTTAGTCATAAACCTGTCGGTAGGCTGCTTTTACTTAATGCCAGTGAACTTCCCAGCCGTCGGGCGTCGCCGACGTTAAGCCATTATCAACGTGTACTGCTTGTTGACAGACGCACATAGGTGTGAGAAGATAGTGAGAGTTTTTGTACTGTGAGCCCAGCTGAGACTCGAACCCACAACCTCGCGATTGCTAGTCCGATGCTCTACCAATAGTGCCAGGATGCCACCATGCGAAAACTGAGCAATTTCAGTTTGTTTCAGTTGAGTTGAGTTGAGTTGTAAGCTAATTCAGAGCACCCGACGCGCTATGAATTAGCTTACAACTTGACTCAACTGCCAGTTGAGTTGAGTTGAGTCGGGCGCTCTGAATTGGCGTTAACCCCTTTGTTACATTTACTATGGTTTGGTTTGCTGTTATTTCACTGTCTAGCACAGCTTGGCCGATTTTGGGATTTTGAGGTGGGAAATTGGGGTTAATTTCCCAAATGTTATGACATCGCATGGCATGTTATGTAACATTATCTCACTGTGGGGTAGAATAATGCAAACACACTGATATTTTAACCACTTGTGTTCAGTTACTTCATATTATTGGATAATGTGTCATAATTACCCAAATTTTGGGGTTTCGGGGCAAAATTTGGGGTACTTCTGCAGGGGACCCAAATGCAGCACTGGACTTTTTTTGGAAGCCCCAACCATGTGCTTTAAGAAAAACACCTGCTGCAATCCTCCCTCGGATAGGGTATGCCTACAGTCAGCTTTTGGTCTAAGCTAGTATTGCGTGGCTGGTATTACTGTTGTGTTTGATGTAGGCGGTCACATGGTTGTACATGCCGATCAGCTACATTCTGGAGAAGCTCGGCGCGATCCTGCCGTCAAATCTGATTCAGCAACTCTCGAGAATCTAGAGTCCGCCGGCCGTTGTGGCGGGATTTCCCGGCATCGTAGTGCATAAACAGGTTCCGCGGAATTTCCCGGCGTCGTCGCGGGAACACACACACACACACGTTATCTTTGGGTGTAATCTCTCTCGTTACCGAAACTGTTTGCATCTCGGAAACTACATTGACCGCACATACAGTAGTAGTAATAATAGTAATAACAATAATGTACACATTTCTTTCCCACAATTAGGTTGTAATTTCAGTCCAGCAATGGTCGTAGATTATACAGGAGCACCACTGAACCGTGTTGCGTGTCAGCGAAATTATTTTCAAAGCGTACACATTAGGTCTTTACAGAAATTATTCGGCACCCCCGGGAATTGAACTCAGGTTCTGTTGCTCACTTGTTAAAAGTCCAGCACAGCTGTTTATTCTTACTGCGGACGTTTCAGCAATGCGTGTCACATAAATTGATTCAGATAAATTTAGATTCCTGCAGTGACACTCAAAAGTGGGGAGCAGTTTGGCTCCACGATAAATTAGGGGCGCAAAACCCAAACCCAATGAGAAGCAATTGTTATTTTTACCTACATTGATTACACAACTTTCTTGAATTATTTTTTGATTTATTGGTGTACTAAAAACTCTTTCCTAATGTCTTCTTTAAAATTCACATAATTCTGCTTTGAATATAAACCCAGTAGTAGATTTTTCATATAATTTTGCGGAATGTTAAGCACTGAAATTTTTATAGTGGGGTCAAGAAGCCGGTGAGGAGTTTTCTATGGGGGTTGTCATTGTGGTACTAAAAAGGTTAATAGTCAGTGGTCTAACTCCTGCTGTTATAAATCTAACTATGACACTTTACCATTAATGGGTACATCCACGCATCATCAATTTGTATTGTTTAACTTCATCTGCTGCAAAATGCATTTAAACATTGCTGCCAACTTTTATCTCTCCGATTTCTGATCTCAGCTATTTTCAGTCTCTTTGAGGGAGGGGTTGGTGTAAAATGGAGGTGTGCGGGTGCACAAGAATCCATTTGACGATCCACGTATGAAATCGGCGAATGTCGAGTGTTGAATTTGAAAGTGCAGAATTTACTGGTCGCGTCAGAAATGTGGTGCACAGAATTAGAATATTAGAATATCACAGCTGGTTGCTATTACATTTGTGGCGAATGCATTGTGTTGATCCCGTTTCACTGATGAACATGTTTAGCATGGTCAGGTCTTTTTGGACAAGGGGCAGTGCAGGTCCATAGAAATCAGATTATCTTCTATTCCAGAGATGGACAGACTTTTCAACCAGAGGGAACTGATGGTATCTAGTGGACTGCAGTGTTACAAAGTGGCCGCGAAATCTCATTGTAGTCTTGTTAACCTCGTTAGCGGTAATCCCGAGTGTGACACGGGGTAGAGCTAAGATGCAGAAAACGGTAACCCTGAGTATTACTTGGAGTACGGACTCTGAAACAGATGGCCACGCTGGGGTGATTACAGTCGTGTTGCGCTGCGGGGAGTCAGTCATAAAGCTGACCATTTGCGGCGGCGTATCAATTAGCCAGTATAAGCCACGCGCCATGTCTACCCTGTCACCTAGATCTAGTTGACACCATATCATGTTCAAACCACTGTATATTGACATTATACTGTCTTATCGCTCATTCGATTGTCATTAGCCGACAGCCGACGATGAGAGACACAGGCACTGGCGACGCTCTGCTAACGTATCACTTTTGGAACAGAAACCTAGGTAGAAGTGTACCGCCAAGGAAGTTAAGCACGCTATTTTTATTTCAGTTAGTATTCTGTTACGTAGCAGGTTTGTGACATTAACCTTCTCTTTGCAGCTCTTCGTCCTTATGTTTTCACTTCCAGATACTTTGCTGAGGAGGCAAGGTCACTCAGCATAATGTAATCTTTTTATTCCTTGACATGCTTTGTCCTTCATTCTCCCTTCAATAACGTCTCGTTGTAACACTTCACTTCTAAGCACCTGCCCCAGTCATCTATGTTTTCATTGCCAGATAGTATTCAACGTACTTCTTTCTTCGTTTACTTTTTCTAGTACAGACACATTTGTTACTTTATTTTTCCAACTGATCTTCAGCATCCTTCTCCAGATCCAAACTTTGATGGCTTCTAACTGTTTTCTGTCTGCTCTTTATATTATAGATAAGTAAGTAATTTTTATTCAAGAACGGATATACAGTGTGTCCGGAAAAAAATGAGACCAAATTGTTTTAGTAATACCTTCTATAAAACATTAGTGATTCTGATGAAATTTGGTACATAGTTTCCTGAATAAATTTGCTACAAAAATCAACGTTTTCCACCTCACCTGAGTAATGTCTCTACACTACCTCGTGAAACTTCAAATGCTCATCATGCACGTGGCATCATTGATTTGTTAGAGAAAGAAACTCCAGAATTTATTCCACCTTAACTGTGGCTGCTAAATTCGACAGATTTGAATCCAGTTGATTACAGATTGTGGGTAATATTGCAAAAAAAGGTTTTCAAAACACTCATCGCTGATCTGGATGAACTGAAACAGCGACTGAGAATGGAGTGGGCCAAGCTGGATCATGTCGTCATTGCGGCAGCCATTTGTCAGTGGCGTCATCAATAGGTCCAGATGAGTGATTCGTGTTTTGTACACCTCTTGCAATATTACCACATGCTGTAATCAGCTTGATTCAAATCGGCGAATTGGAGGCCATAGTTGAGGTGGGATAAATTTTAGAGTTACTTTCTCTGACAACGCACTGGTAGCATGTGTGCATGCAGTGAGCATTTCAAGTTTCACAAGGTAGTGTAGAGACATTATTCAAATGGGATGGAAAACGTTTACGTGATTTTGCAGCAAATTTATTAGGGGAACTACGTACTAAATTTCCTCGGAATTGCCCAAGTTTTATAGAAGATATTACGAAAAACATTTTGGTCTCTTTTGTTTCCCGGACACAGTGTACAAACAAGTCTTACGAGAATCTTTGTGGGCTGCAGCCCACAGGCCATGTTTGGCCGACCCCAGTGCTGTTCTAACTCCTAATCCATACCCTAACCCTTACCCTAGGTAGACTTCTCCGACCATGTGCGTGATTCCTGTTTTTGTCTGTGGACCTACCGGTAAGTGAGCTTGTCCACTGAGACTTGCCTTTGCTCATAGTAATCTCAGTTGATTATTATTTATTTCTTGCTCATTATATCTGCTACTGGTTGATGTCGATTGTCCAAGAATGTGGCTGACAGCCAGTTGTGCTCTAATTGTAATAAACTGTGAATTTTTATTAAAATATATTATAATTAGAAACATGTCTGTTACCAGTGGTGAAAATAGCTCAAAAGAAGTGATGGAGCTATGTTGTTTTTGTCTGGGAACTTTGCTCCAACTGGGGTATAGGGGTATAGTTGGGGTCAGACACTGCGGTATTGGAGTCTGGGGCTCTGTCCCGAGTGGTATCCTGGAGTAGTACCCCTTGCCAGGGGGTCATATGCCAGGCTGACAGAGCTACGTTGGCGTTTCGGAGCCCCTCGTCAGGGATCAGGTACCGGAGCTGTAATCAGAGGTGGCACTAAGCTCCTCTTTACTTTCATCACTGTCTGTATACAGGGTTTGTACCGAGAGTTTTAGTAACTGAACTTACCAATTTTGCGGAACCACTTTTTCAAGGATTTTCGAGTGCTGTGCAGTCATTGCAGTATAGCTGTATGAACGATATCATTTACAGTAGAAATTGCCTGAATACTGAATGTGCCAGAACACTAACTTCAAAATTATTTCAGAATTATTTACAATCGTTAAGTCATAATTCAAAACTGTAACTTTATGCAATTGAATTTACGTATTACATGTAATGTAATGTAATTTGTTGTTTGTTAATTTGAGTTCATTAACTTTACGCACATGAATTCATGTAGTTTCCATTTTCTGTATGAACCCTCGTTATGTGTCATAGCACACTGGTGCAGTTAGTTGCATAATATTAGTAGGCCGTTTTTGCACTGTCAAGTTTATGGGTCTACAGACTGATGTTGTATCCTTACACATCTTGCACGTTGGACGTCTGCGTATCGCTTTACCGAATTATGGAGTAACGGCGGATCGGAAGTTTTTAGCATCTGCACACCTCTGTTAGTTTGATATATGGTGCGTCATAATTCGTGGCTTTCCTATACTGTGTCGATGAGTTTCCGTAGATGCATTCGGTTGTTCGTGCGAAGGTGTTAAGAAGCCTGCTTGTTAACGTCTATATTGTTTAGTTTGTGAAATACACACTCGAGTCTATAGTTATGTGGACTTGTGTTTAACCTACACTTAAAAGGCATAGGCCTATGTTGTTTTTTGTGGTGACCAAACTTTCTCGTTCACAACTCACGAGATCTTCCGGTGTAACTTTTTACTTGCATTATATTGCTTAGGACCTTGAAGTCTCGAGCCAGTGGTGCTACCACAAGTGATACTAGCGTTGAGGCCGGAGCAGCTGATAGACTCCGGCCACGTGCAGAGCGTCGCCAGCTTTTGTCCAGTAGTAAATTATACTGCTTCGTGACAAGCAAACGCGTGTGAACAATTTGCCCATGAAAGTAAAACGGCCGGCATTTGAACCCGCAACTTGTCGATGGTATAAGTTATGCCATAACCATTACCAGGGATGCCCGGCTTTGTGGTAAATTCAACCTCGCATTGTGGCCGAGCACTGTATAAACGGCATATTGTGAACCTAATTTAGGCTGACAAAAAAAACACAAACGGCAGACACTGATAAGTGAATATAGTATATTCTATACACAGATTTCATTTCATTGTGTACAATTAAAATAACGTGTTCTTTGATTACTGCAGAGAAGCTCCGTTTCCACAGAGAAACCGCGCGACGTCGCATCTAAAAGTCCACATAAACGGAGGAAGTTAGTGCTAGGCTGCAGTTTTTTTACAATTAACTAATGCATTCAAAGCACTATAAACACACTCCCTAGACGGAATAGCCTATGAAGAACTACGAAGAGAAGTGGTGAAAAACAGTTGCTAGAGCAACAGAACGATGCCAAAATGGGACTGGGTTTAAACACACGTTGAGAAGAAATGATGACAGTATTGTCAAACAGGCAGTACATTAGACAACACAGAGCTGCAGAGGACGTCACAGAAACACCTGGAACAGGGGCGTACACAGGAATTGGTGGAGGGTGGTCCGACTTCCATCCCCTCCCTTCTCTTCCCTTCCACGCTCCTCTCCTCTTTCCATCTCCCTCCCCTCCCCTAACCCTTTTCTTCCCTTCCTTTACCTCCCCTTCCCCTTAAACCACCGAGGTAAGGTAAACGTGGATTTGTATAGTGCCTTGTCATCACTCCCTGCATACGCCCCTGACCTGGAAAAATAACTCTGGAGAAAGAACTGCGAGCTTCAGTTGCAGCGGGAGAAAGATGTGAGGTGGTAACACATGACAGAACTGGATGAAAACACTGGTCTGTGGATTACCTCTACAGCGAGCGACAAGGCATGAGTCGAGTACGTTAAGTCAAAGTACACATAATAAATGACTGCAAAGTTGAATTCCAACAGCAATGAAAGTCAAATATCGATAGGCTACAAACAACATCACGAAATCAAACAGATGGAAGGGACAATTTCTGTTGCAGTTTTTAGGCCGGGGCGGAGTTACCCTTCGGCCCCAGGAGGTTTTCAGTATATAAAGCACAATTCTGCAGGCACAGCCATTCAGTGAGGCTGTGTTCTCAGGAAAGGCCCGTCTTGTGATCTCAAGACTACAGCGTGGCTCAAAAAAGTAAGCTGTTGTACTGTGATAACAGCTTACTTTTTTTGAGCCACCCTGTACATAAAATGCCTCGACGCCTAACGCTCAGTCTGGGATCCAGCTGAGAGCTTATAGCGCTCCTCAGATTCGCTAGCTTCTTTGTCTCAGTTTTGTATCCAGGTCTATACATCTTCCTACGCTTGCACAGCAAGTTTAGTATAGGCTAATCTAGGTGTAGCAGTTAAAATTCTTCAGACATCAAACAGGCCCGGGGGTAAAATTATTTCCCAGTTGCCGAAACTGGTTCAAAAACAGTTACGTCATGAGGGTACGTTAAGGCCATACGTAAGCCTATCTTTTGATGTGCTCGCGACTGGACCGAACTGGATTAAGTCTTTGGGACAATGGGGCCAAGCACAGCCTGATTTGCAGCCCTCTCAATGTCAAGTGAGCACAAAATGCTAGGAACCCAAAATGCGTGACAGACTTCGACCACATTCTATCAAACAAGACTACTCTAGTCTAAGTGAACAGTGAAATTGTGACGTAAGTAATGATTTAGTAACACGTACGTGACTGCAATGTGAATCGGACTAGACATCGCAGAAAAAAAACAAGAAGACTTTTAGTCAACAACATGAACAACAAAAAAGAAACCGACTGTATGGGTCCATGGGCTTCTTTTGAGCCGATGAGGGCTTTGGGGCCGCTAGACAAGCCCCTACTGTGCCCGTAAGATAATACGGCCCTTAGTTACATGCCAATCACGGCAGTGCATTTCTGATAAACTGGGCTGACGATTATCCTGGGGGTGTGAGACGCCCCTCGTTACCCTTGTAGGCACCATTACCCGGTGCTTTAACGCGTTCATGCACTATCAGCTGTGCGGGTAGCGTGCTGATCGACCGGAAGTAGTTTTGTGCGGGACAGCGGACATATCGTCGACGGTGTACAGTCCGAGTCTAATGGCGTTATCGACGCGGCGTTTGTTGAAATGTTGCCTCGGGAATGGACTGAACAGGCGCGACGTCGTCTCGGCGGCCGTCGGCGGTGGGACCACGGCCGGCACTGAACGACGATCTGCCGGTCCCGTACGGGCCCGAGTCAGGTCCCCGCCCGACAGAGACTTGGTCAGCCGAAGGCAATCGGTCTCGGCCGTCTCGGTGACCGAGTCTCGTGGCCAGTTGATGGTCTGAGGTCGCAGACGGTTATTCGAAGATCCATCGCCGCAGACTTCGAGACCATTCACAGATTGTTTGTTTCTTCGAAGGTCTTCACTCGCTTCTGTCTGACAGTTGACGACATCATCGCCGTTGGTGTATCCTGTGTCAACAATCATCCAAGTTCCAACAAGTTAGTTCTTCTGACAGAAAACACATACAAGAAACAACAAGAGCGCAGCTGAGCTATCACTGAGCTCAGCTATCACTGAGATGGCCGTGCAATGTTGCACTAATATATAAATCTTTATTCACCAAAAACTGGTAGCATACAAAAAACACATACGAAAAAAAACAAACTTAAATAAACTTAATCAACGTGCAACTTGTTTGCAAATTTCTCAGCACTGCGGGCGAGTTGAACACTGGGTAGAACAAAATTGAACTGTTCCTGACAATCTGAAACTACATACATAATCGAATTTTGGCTTTCAAGTGGAGTGCACCTCTCTCTACTGCACTCTTTATCAGAATTCTCTGCAAATATCATCCTAAGTCACATATTTTTTATTCTTTTGGCTACATTTTTGTTGCAGACATTATACATCTAAACGTAACCACTCTGAAGTAACTTGCCACCAAGTCTACTGAATTCGGGGAATTAACGCAAAATAGCGGCCATTACGCCATTTCAAGGTCATTCAAAATCACCAATTTGGGTACCAGTCGAAAGCCCGTATGCGTTTTAAGCTCGTTGGAGGGAGAGGCTTAAGAAGTCAGGTTAAACAGACAATAGCACCGATCTCCATTATCATACCGCAGTGAGTTGATTCAGAAGCCGGCTCGTCAGTCGCCGAGTATTCGCAGGCGGTGTCGAGTTCCACCACATCCAACCTGTCCGCCTCCTCGCCCGCCTCAACGTCGTACCTCCCGGCCTCGGTCGAAGGACTCACCGCCGGCGGACCCTCATCGCCTCGGTCGTGCGACTGCGTGACCCCGTCCGTCGGCGGTTGGGCGCAAGACGGCGAAGCGGGCGACGACATGTGTGATCTGTCCGTCACGCCGTCGCCGCGAGGGCTCGAAGGAGATATTTTGGTGGACGTCACCGTCGAAGACTGCACATCACAACCTCGTAATGCTGCCGGTGGCGACTTGCTGTTGGCAGAAGTTCGACTCCTTAAACATCGAAACAATCAAATCTTTGCTTAATAACCAACAATAGTAGGCATTATGTTTTTGGGTCGTTCCGGCCGTCCGTTAACATCTATTTCGAGCGACGCGAGTTCTCTTCAATTACTGGATGGATTTCAATGAAACTTGGCATAAATATTCAGCACGTGAGTGGAAATTACTGAAAAGACTTCAAGCTCATTCGGTCAAAGGTCAAGATCACATCTGTACAAGCGTGTGAATGCTGACACGGCGGAGGCATACATTTCGACGCTGTGGCGGGGAGGCTCACTTGTTAAAACTTTTTAGTATAAATGCAGAACTTAACCGCCCACATTCAGGCTTGTACAACAAAACATTTCAATAGTAATAAAAAATAAGAGAAACAGCTCTTATCTCCTCATTGTCGCCAGAGACCCGAACCGACAAAAATCCAATGAGAATAGGGCGTGTAAGTAAATAAAGATTATTTATCCTGAATCTACTTTTATGCGACCATTCTTGTATTTCCAGTGACATCGCACTGAGGATTCAACAT
>Ga0209255_1000395_pt1 | contig 10384 bp, 5 predicted proteins | sample WorMetvaBAHAMAS2_FD_187394 | JGI IMG/M metagenome (GOLD analysis project Ga0209255, IMG submission 187394) | Marine gutless worms symbiont microbial communities from Max Planck institute for Marine Microbiology, Germany - Olavius vacuus... | ecosystem: Host-associated > Annelida > Digestive...
CTGCAATGGTTTGGTACTTTGGTTAGTAGTTTTAGATGTCGTGCATAGAACTTCTGAAGCTGAACAGTTGCATTTAAAAATTTCTGGATTCGAACAGAATTTTTCAAGTATTTGATTTTGACACAGTATTTTTGGATCTTTAGGACGTAGCAACACGTCAGTAAAGCAGTGCACGTATGGGACTGCAGCTGCAGCTAATCATTCTACATGGGTGACGTGGGGTGACACCTGAGCGGGCCGCCCCGGGTGACATTTGTCCTAGCTACGCCACTGAGTGAAGGCATAAACTGAAAGGTAGATCATGACGATCCCAAGATGATATACGTTTCTTTCTTTGCCTGACACCACTAGGGGTCGAACCACGGCGACTGCAAGTATTGCCGACAAAAGAATATTTGTTTAAACGGTGCGTGCTTTATCGCCAGAAGCTGATTTTCTCAAGCGAATATCGGGTGGCCATGCCGTAACCTTGAGCACGAAGTCGCGTATTATGCTGTTACCCGGTTTCCTGACACTGGGTCCTGCTGACGTATGTTCTTCACGTTTCGTGAACCGTTAAATGTGAACTGTAGCCTACGTTAATCACGTCAGCGCCGACAATGAATGAAAACGTATCGGCCTCTCTCGTGCGCAATTATTCAAATCAATCCTATACGACGCAATTCGTTGTCCTCTTTGAGGCCTTTGTTCCGCCTTATCGCGATTAATACGACACTCGCTCTGTTACGCCGGTGCCGTGCCGTCTTCGCTCGACTAACATGATGGATTACGTGGCGGCAATATCTCCACCACCATGACGTCATTCTTCTCGCACGCTGCTGCCTCCTGTCTTTCAGGTGGCGTCGTCGGCAATTTTCGCTCAAGTCCGCCGAGACACGAAACAAACCCGACAGTAGCGTCTATAGAATGACGTCGGCTTCAATTTCGTATGCGTCATCGAACGCTGCGTGTACTCTGACGGTTGGTTGGCTATCGATGTCTGCGGACTGCCGAACCGTGCACGGGTATCGCGCCCGTAGTAATCGCGTAACGTCTCGGTCCGAGTTCGCCGACAGCCAATTTCGATAAGATATCTGTCGATATTGAATGTATTAAGACGTGCCAGCAGCGTCATCGGCAAATTAGCATCGAACGTCTATAAAAAATATACGGCGCGGTTTCGATGACAAATCGACGACGTGCTGCGGTTTTACACGCAATCTGCGATTTATCACGCGATACAGCTCTGTAACTATGCCTATGCCATACAAGAGGCTCAGCTATCGCAGAGACCGCGCTGCAGGGTGCGTTATTATTTTCGCCAAAAGTAGAAGACTGGAACTGGGAGACAATATTTTAAAACATTATAGGTCTATCGTCAACCACTGTGATATAACCGGCATGAAAATCTGTGGAATTCGGTGAAAAAAACGCAAAATAAAGGCTATTACGGCGTTCAAGGTCATTCAAGGTCATCAAGGTCGGTACCAATCGAAAGCCCGTATGCGATTTCCTATTAGTGATTAATAGTAACAGACATTATATCTCGTACCGTTTCGGAGTTATCGCAGCTTATTGTTCAAATTTCGGACACTGCGTTTTCGAGCCACCCTTTGGGGGCTTAGAGACAACGTACGATGATCATCTTGGGCTCATTGGAAAGCGCGTAGTAGACTTCATATTAGTGTTAATTGAAGTTTTTGGACTAGGTGTTACTGCTAAGTCGCTACGAGCGAAGAGATCGAAAATCGGCGATTTCGCTCCAACGTGGTCACTTTGATCCAAAAATCGGGTAAAGGGGTAGCCCCCACCAATCATTTTTGCACTATTAGGCCATAGGGATAGAGCAGGAGCGATCATTGACATTACCGTCACGTGCTGGAAAAATATTTTCGTTTTATTTCAACCACAGAAAAAAATGATACGTAGGCCTATTTATGAGCATAGGTAACGTTGCGAAATTCAAAACATCTGGCATACTGCTAATAATAGTAAAGTGCTGAACGTTTTGACATATGGATCGCAGTATTTCTACGAAATCTGGTACTTTGGATAACAGATGACGTGGCCGTGATACATAAACTGATTCACTATTTTGAGTGTAGTTATGCTTTCGCCTGTCCAGTGCGAAAATAGTTAACTGATGAACTTAGTCTTACCCTAGATAAAAATACTGAACATTTTGATAGACCGACTGCCCATCTTCGTCGTTACATGCCAGAGTTATTGGTTATAAACTTGTAAGATTGGTCGTTTTTTGTCCCACCCTGTACTTGATTAAGCAGAGCTGCCAACAAGTCGGTACATGTTAGTTTTTTTCTCTCTGTCTCTGATGTGTTGGTTTTATACTTCTGTGCGTGTTCTTAGCGAATCTTTGGCTGCCGACTAAGCCGAAAAACTTCTTATAATGCACACACACATATACGGTAGGCCTACATGCATGCACCTTGTTCACATTGTTATAGTTAAAATTCAGTCGAGTTGCTTATTTCTGAAACACGGAATACTGTTAGAATGTACGATAATAAAATGGGAGCTATTTCAGTTATTTCCGCTGTTAAAGTTTAGTTCATTGCGTAAAAAAGTTTATATTCCCATCTTTCGAGCATTTTGTTTGTCATTGCAGTCATGAAAACCTAATTCAAAGATGTTCTACAAACATCCTCACTGCTCATTTAACCAGGCTCCATGATAACGTCACATCACAACACGACACGTGCCTCACTGTCATGTCAGTAATGTAATTAGCACAACCTTCTCAGTACGTTTTTAAAGGCATTCTTATAGTAACTTATCGAAATACAGAGACACATAAAACAATTACGCATATGAAAAAAAAATGAAAATCAATCACTATACATAGCCTACCATTGAATTTCTCAACAAGTTCAGCCCAAAGGACATTCACACGGTTACCAGCTACCTACAGATAAAAGCTGAAGTCGAAACTTTCAGTGGAATGCAAGTCACATATTTGCTGGATGGCACATGGATGGTTTACTACAAAAATCACAGCTGTTCCATATGTATGAAAGGCTAAATATTTCACCCACAAAATAACAATAACGTACTTTATTTTCATTCACTTTCATTCATCTGTCACAGGTTGATTTTAGATGTCCTTGGCCGGATTGCAGTTCTGTATGCATTTGCTGTGCTTTTCTTTCATTACTGCGAGAAGTCTTCGCTGACGGAAATTGCAGTAGTGCTTTCTGTTACAAATAAATTCAATTTCTTCTGTGTTCCATGACAACTGCAAGAGACCGAGGATACCAATTCTGATGATGAACTTTGCATTTCACTTACTTGAAGCTACTTATCAATAGTTACGGCTGTAATTCAGTCAAACTACACTGTGAAGTGACCAGAACGAATATAGCAGCATTTCTTAAGAGCCAGAGAGCAACAATGAACGTCATCGTTTTAGGTTATTATGTAAACGCATTTCCACGTATTTTTGCATATTCTGTTCTCCCTCAAAACGCTCATTTTACGAGTATTGTACAACCTGAGTGCAAGTATGGAACAGCTGTGGTTCATTCACACAAGTTAAAACATCACACCAACCAATCGTCGACGTCGAAGTACTACACATCAATATCCATTATTCGCACATAAGCGATAACCACTATCCTTTTTCAGGAGAAACACTGCTATCAAATTTCTACGCAGTACACAACACCAAACGTGTTAAGCAAAGGGACCACTTTCATTTACAACAACATCTTTTGTATTTGTGTACGCAATAAAACAAACTGATCGAATTTTGATCTTTAAAAGCTAATAGGCCTAGTACAAACTACTGGTGATGCTGTAACAGCATCACAGATGCAGTCATCCAATAACGTCACAAAATCTATCCAAACAGAGATGCTAATCCATGCATTTGGCCCTAAGGTGAAAATACATCTTTTGCTTTTACCCCTGAAAGTCTGACCTTCTGCCTTGCAAGTCCAGACCTTAGACCTGCATTAGTATCAAGTTATCCCTTGAGAATACTTCACGCTTTACGCATGTGAAATGTAGACCTATCTGCATTGCAATTAATTCATTTCACTTATTTATGCAATTTTGATTTCTTTGATGCTCCTTTTCATACTAATGAAAACGAACATCACAAGCCAAGGATCAGTTCAAGGCCAAGTTTTAAGGCTGCAGTGGCTTGAATACGTTTGTATTCAAGCCACTGCAGCCTTAAAACGTGGTACGTATTCAAGCCACTGCAGCCTTAAAACTTGGCCTTGAACTGATCCTTGGCCTTGTGCTGTTCATCCTTGGTATGAGGATATACAGTCTTGCTAACACTGCTGCCCAAACACGACAGTTGCTCTAATCTCGACTTCAGCTTTAAGAATGGACTGACAATTCTTTATGCAAATCAGTTTAAGTAGTAACAGTATTCAGAGTAAATGATGGAGAATTAAAACAAGACTTTCACTAACAATTGAGACCAGTAATATCCTGCCCTGATTTCATTTCACTCTCACAATATCAGCAGCTGTGTGGATTCACATATTTTATGAAAACAGAATCAATATGCGGCATGCAAGTGCAAGGAGCAAAACTGGCAAAAAAGACACCAGAATGAAATCTGCACAAAACAATACATAAAGTGCACAAAAACAATAACAGCTGTTAAACAAAAAAACAAACATAAGCTAAGGCATGCAAACAAACAGAGAATGAAACAAGAATAAGCACAATTACACAACACCAGCTGTTCATGTTGACACCTTGCAAATATTCACGCAACACAATACCAATGTGCAGTTAACATACAACGAAGCACGTGCTCCAAAACAGTTCTCAGCATGGCTTGCACATTAGACATTTCCAACGAACTACATGACCAGCTGACAACTCTACATCTACACAAGTTGTAATACATGTAATACTAATAACAGTAATAGTGTTAGTAATAACAATAAATAATGACAAAAGATAAAAACTACTTGATTTGGGCCTTGTCGCTCCCTGTGGAGTATACATGTACAGTTCACAGACTACTTGTCTCCAGCCGGCTCTGTCTTGTGACATAAATATTAAACTAATAATAAAATTTTAATAGGCACTATGTCACATGTATGAGCATGGCAGATACACTGCTGGATAGTTGGGGTGAATGGTCAGGAGATAATTTTTTTAAAATCATAGTGTTTCCAGGAGTTTTGCAAGTTTGCAAGCAGCAACATTCTGAAATAACAGGCTGTGAATGCCTCCGAGTTGCCAAAAACCTGGATCTGCCCCAGTATATGGTTTGGATATTATACAGAAAAAAACGTTTTCTATTAGTTCTGTCAGTTAGCAACTTTCTCAATCAGACTTCTGTACAAATGCTGCCTGTACTGTAAACATTCGCTGAACTACAAAACTACTGTTAAGTGACACTACATGACAACTGCTATACAACAGGGCATAACTAAAATTAAAAAAAAAACAATGAAATGGCAAGAGGAACATTTAGTAGGTTTGCGTAGTTTTACATAGCGAAGTAATTTAACTGTAACTGCTGTTACACTGGTGGGGCATGCAGGACATCAGAAAAAGCATCTAGCTAGCAAAAGATACAGCTTTAGCAATCCATGTTTCATTGAGGACCATCAACTAAAACCTGGAAAGTGGTGTGATACTAAATTGGTGTGTGAGTATCCATAAACAGTCAACTAATAAGGCGATCCAACAGCTTATCATTATAAAACAACCGAGAGAACTCCTCTGAAAGGATAAAATGGCAATGCACGTGACAACGGCTGATAAAAACCGACACAAGCACTTGTTAAATGGCAAAATAACTTCAGTCGAACATGTCATAACATCGCAACACAAACATTCAACAAGGGAACATATTCCTTTGTCATTCTGAGATAGCGGTGACGTCATGGATGACCCGATACTAATTAAGCAAGTCATGACAATTATGGACTGCACAACAATGTGGTGCCAGATGGTGTCCATCACTGTGTGAAAAAGAACCTTCAGCCGCTGCCCTAACAAAATCTGTTTTTTGACTAAATTGCTAGTAGTTGTCATCTGTATACTCCAGACAGTTGCACACCGTCGACTTCTGCCTGCACACTAATCTTGTTGATGAATTATGTAAACTACATGCTGCATGACTCAATTTAACTTCCACAAAACCCACAGTTGTCGATTTTACATACTGAGTAAATACTGAATTGATATACGGCATCAACTTAATTCGAGTAGCGTATGTTGTACAGCGCCCTTGTAGTGACTTTACGGACATGTTACGGCGCCTTATAAATTGTCGTATTATTATTATTATTATTCAGAAAGCACAACTAATGCTGACAACAGAATGAAAGCATCGTATGCACAAAGCAATATACAAATAAACTAAAGTGCACACGAACAAAACAAAAAAAATAAACAAAAAAATGAACAAATCTACCAGTTAGTCTCAAAACTAAATGCAAGCTAACAAACATGCAAACAAAGGGAAAACAACACAAGAATATGCACCACTACAGACTAAGCTAGGTGGAGACTTATGTAGACTACATTAGGCAGACAATGCTGCCATCATGCAAATGAGATCCTACAGCATTTAGCATATTATGCCAACTATCAAACTAATGACAACTGTTATGCCACACTTTTGAGCAAGATGACTTGGATAATAATTGAAAATATACTTTAAAACTGAGGAAACAAATATCGCGAACAATGACGTTAAATGAATGTCGAAGTGTGAATGTTCTGACAAATGAAGCGATAAATAAACAAGCAATGATGGATCACAAGCAGCAATTCACAGGTGCAGGAACACGTGTACAACAACTTTGTCAGTACCTAAAACTAAGACATTATTGTAGATATTAAAAATATAAATAACAACAAGATTGCGACATAACAGTAAATGAAGCAAATGAATTAAAAGCATGTAACTTTCATCTCCGCTCTGTCAGGTTCACTAAATACATGTACTTCTGTGTCGAAGAGCTATTTCTCTCTCTGCTGCCATAGATGTGATGTCACTCCGAGTGCGCCGCCACGAAGGAACCTTACAAAGCCGTCGCCCACTAGTGGCCCAACCGCATACAAACCCGTAAGTCTGTGGCTCTGATATGTCCACGGATCAACATCAACTGGATTGCGTTTTCCGTCGACGCCAACATCTGGAATCACTCCAACTTCCAGTTCATCACCCTGAAGGAAGGATAAGTCTGGCCGTGAGCCGATCAGGACAACAGCAAATGAGGCACGAATGACAACATTGCCTTCAATGCCGTCACAATGCAGCAACACCTCATTGTTGGATGTGAAATCGACAACGACAGCGTTCGGATAGCTGGTGTACCCGTCAATAGCACCAATAATGTTGGAACACATCATACGATATACTGCATCATACTCCGGGTACATATCGGGTGGCAGCTGGCGGTAAACGGACAGGCTGTCTCTACCATTATGTCGAAAGACGTGTGCCACCGAGATTCCATCGGCACGTGCACGCAAGATAGCATCTGCGGCACTGAGGCCAGCACCAACAACGACCACCGGATCCCTCAGCTCATCCAGCTCTCCGCGTCGGATTCGGTCATCCAGCTCAGCAACTGAGTGCAGAACGAAAGGTCGTGTTTCACCGGAAACGTGGAGAGCATTCGGAATAGCAAATGTGCCGGTAGCAAGAACCACAGCCGGGGCTCGGTAGCAGAATTCTGCCTGTGTGTTCTGCTCCGCATCGAGTCCGTCGACAGCATAATAGCCGCAGACTTCCCATATCACCGGCCTTGAACTCGCATTACTGCAGTGTACTTCTTCCTCGCCACTCTCGAAGTCCGCCTGTAACCTAGAGCAGTCGTCGTACACACGTCTAACACTCGTCACGACCACATGATTCACAAAGTATGGACTGAGTCTCTGACTTGCGACGTAATCCCTGTAATACTGGCGGACTTCAGCTGCCGAAGCACGAGCTGAGCTGTAAGTTGTCGTATCAATGTCCAGCACCGTCTCACGATTCCTGTAATACAAAGTTCAACTAAATGTTTGTGCATACAACATTTTTATAACTCCCTAATAAAACTCATGGTCACCAGAATCTCATCACCACATGTAGTAAGAGTAAGCTACACTGCGGGGCAAAAAACTGCACCACTTTATTTCTGCAATAACTTTGCCAAACGTTTTACAGTGAAATAATTATTGGCACATACATACTCCAATAAATTTGGAACAAAAAGACATCAGAATCATCGATCTTTCTTGAAGCAAATCTTTACAGTGCTTTATGCAACACAGCACGCAAGCACATGCTTGTTACCAACGTCATGTTAGCCTAAACGTTATCATTACTGTTTCGAACATTTAAATGAATATCAAAAGAATATAAAGTACAAAAAGATATGTACACACAGTGCGATAGTAAAACATTACATGGCTCCATAACTATCATATTTTGCATTTTAAGCAAATAGAATACCACAGTCAAGTGCTATAAAGGCATCTTGCAACAGCTTGACAATCGTGTGTGCATGGTGCGCTGGCATGCTCTCCTGTTAATGCAGCTTAATTCTTACGCATATAATACAAACTGATCAACTTTTAGCTATCTTCGATAAATTATTTAATTAAATTTTGCAGATTATATCTGTAAAAGATTTTTATTAATTTTTTTTAAAACTTTTCTGACTTAAAACAACAAGTGAGTCATCAATATATTCACTTTTTCTACTAACAAGTGAACTAAATAAATCTTAAGCTGGTTCTCTGTTTTCCATTTTATAAAGAATTTGAAATACATAGTATATAGGAAATTTACTAAAAGTACAAGTGTGCCAAAACTTATCAAAATAGATCAAGGTTTGACAAAGTTATTTGAAAAATAATTTGGTGCAGTTTTTTGCCCCACATGGTATAGTGGCTATTACATGGTGAAAACACTCTCTGATGACATGTTTAGCCATTTCAATGCACAAACATGCATCTTATATGCACACATTCAATTCCATATGAACATGTTCGAGAGAAAAATATGTATATTTAAAAGAAGATACATTGGGAATGCTTGTGACATGGTGGTGCTTATAAAATGTCAATGAGAGCTACTGTCAGGTCACTTGAAAATGAATGCAAAATTCTGAATTTTCACTACTGTTACACACCAAGGACTCTTTGTGAATGCTTTTATTACTACATCTCAATGTCAGGTAAAATGGCATTTGTTATAAGCAGCATCTAGAGCAGACAGGCTGTGGTTTAACACACTTATTCCAGTCACACGAGACAAAAGCGGTGTTTTGTTTACCGCAACTTCAGCAAGCTGAGGAGGGGTAGACCTAGCCTATTGCAAATGCAATCTTGCCAGTATAAGCATGTTGTTGATAGCTGACAGAAGTCATCATTATTGAATGAAGTTATGTCTGCTACTGCTTGTTTTGATCTTGGATATAGTATCTGATATCTCTCAGGATGAACGTGATACAGCGCAGGAGCAAAGTCAGCGGTTTCTGCCTCCAGTGAGCAAGCAGTTACACGAACGCGTACGTTAATGTGTTCCATGTGGCACTGTGAAAACCAATTTGTGGACATTCAATGTGTGGAGGAGTGGGCTTTACATCGCAATACTCTTGCGGAAACTCAACACGATCATTATTTTCCAGTCCCGGTGGATCTAGTTGGCTTCTCATATGATGTACTGCATCATTGGCTGTCATCGTTTTTTTTCATGGAAGTGCAGTGACAAGACAGGAGTGCCTATCTGCCGAATAGTTTGTTGCAAATAGTTGTTGGATTACCGCGTTTTTGCGCAAAGAACGTTCTTTATCTGATTGGTATTTTTCTGTAAGTCGTCGACCTTTGGGATATTGTGTAACTCTCTGGACTGTCGAATAAAAGAACTTACCGCTGCAGGAATTGGTGTTTGTGTGCTTTGTGCTGATCCAGTTACGGTGAATAACGAAATGCATTATTGTGGCATAGTGAAGTGTTGAATGCTACGACAAGCAAGCAAAGGTTTAAGCTATGCTGTATTTCTGTACAACTGTAAGACATTTGGACTATGAGGTAATACCAAACATCGAAACTTGGATGTGTCTCAGTTTGTTCTGCGATGCGACGACACAGTGAAAATTAGTTCAGTTTTATTCGTGGAACTCTTTTCAAGGCAGTTTCGATCAACAAGGTATGCTGTGAAAATGACAATAACATTTGCGTGTATGATTTTTTCACTACGTACTTAAAAATGACACCTAGTTCCTGACCATTTTATCGAACGCTGGTGATGGCATCGTTTGGTTTTAAAAAGAGCATGCTGTTGGTGTGAATACGCTGGGTAAATATACACAAGCAATGTTCAGTGGTGCAAATATCAATTCTACAAACCGAAAGATTGTTAATCATTCTGGTTGTATTAGCTGTTGCACGTTTGTAAAATTCTGGT
>Ga0209255_1000396_pt1 | contig 10366 bp, 6 predicted proteins | sample WorMetvaBAHAMAS2_FD_187394 | JGI IMG/M metagenome (GOLD analysis project Ga0209255, IMG submission 187394) | Marine gutless worms symbiont microbial communities from Max Planck institute for Marine Microbiology, Germany - Olavius vacuus... | ecosystem: Host-associated > Annelida > Digestive...
CATCATCATCATCAGGAGGCGTGCCATTGACAGAGCACTCAGCACAGCCGTCTCAATGAGTTCAACAGTCCCGCGCACACTGCTATGCTGAGTTGAGGCCAAGATTGTCTTGTTGCAGATCGAATTCAATCATATGAAGCCAGGTTTTTTCTTGATCGACATCTTGATCATTGCCAATCTACTGCTATATAGTTGACGGATGCTCTGAGAGCACGGGAATGTTCCTGTATTAGACGGGCTCGGGCAGTGTGTCCAAACAGACGCAGCTGTCTCGCCGTAGTGATAGAGGTATTTGCAGGTAATTAGTGTTAGCATTACTATTAGTATTAGTATCGTGTTAGTAGACTCATGCGCGTAAACTTGAAGAAATATTAGAGGCAGTGGGTCACCGGTCACAGTATCGGGTGGTTGGGCGGGTGGGTGAGGCAGGGGTCGCCACTTCCTATCGGACCGCCCCGCAGGGTCTGGGGGGTCGACATGGAAACTTCTGAAACTTTAGTTTAAACATCTGGGGCGGGGTCTAGGAGGAAGCTGAGACACTTTTATAAGAATTCCACACTTACCCAGGCAGAGTGCGGTCACCAGTCGACTAATATGGGGGCATTGCCACCAATAAAATTATTGGGACACATGCTCCCCGTGCCGTCCGTAATTAACTCCTAAGTTAGATAATTTACATCGTAACAAGAAGTGCAGAGTGCGGAGTGCGGATCCGGATTCAGGGGATCCGGAGTCCGAGAATCCGGAGTCCGGATCCGGATTCAGATGACTTTCAAAATTTAATGGGGCCTTCTTTTTCCAAAGATACATCTCTGGTAAAATTTTTTGAACATCCGATCAGTTTTTACAGAGATATGAACCAAAGTCATATCTTGCAATGTTGAAGAATACTTCGAAAAATTTCTGCAGCCGCATCTAGAAGCGGATAACTTCCAAAATTTAATCAGTTTTTTTTATGTCCAAAGATACATCTCTTGTAAAATTTTCATAAAGATCCGCTCGGTAGTTTTTACGTGAAGTTGGTAATAGACAGACAGACAAACGCCGGGTAAAACATAACCTCTTTGGCGAAGGTAACTAACGCAGTCTCGACTCGATGTTGAGCGTCACGTAGTTTAATTTGCTCATTTTCTTGGACATTCGCCGAGCGGCAGCACTGCATTGAACAAGACTGCAGTTCATTCAGTGCCACACATGATAGTGACACACTAGGAGCATTACAGTCGAGTTTTTATCAGCAGCTGAAAGATGATATATCTTTGTTAAGCAAATGATAAACGAAAATGTACGAGAAGAACAGCGACGGTAAATGCACGAGATACAACAGTAATAGTGGTCGTTGAAGCAGGTGTGCAGTGAAAGACCGTAGCATTTTTGTAGGCCTATGTTGGTTGTCGTTTTGGTCATCGTGGAGATAAGACGGCGGACAAGAGCGCTTAGCCTTGAAAGTAACTGGACCGCCAATTTGAACTGAACACGTCTTATAGGCAGCCAGTGCAATCCTTGTAAATAACAGGTGCACTGGCTAGCCACGAAGCTTGGATAACAACTCGTGTCATTATACTGTTCTGCTGGAACGATCGATGTTCCGCCCGATAGTACCGTAGAGTAGGCTGTTGCAACAGTCGAGTCTGCTCCCCGCATGGACACATCAACTGCTTTGACCGCCTTTTAAAGTTCAGCAACGGACGAATGTGCCGTAACGCGCGTGGAAAGTGCAGACGTGTTCGACGTTGGTTATACGATTGCCAAACGACAGCACAGCATCAAGCGTGACCTCGCGCGGCTTGAGTGCATCATTGAACTGCACAGTGCTCCCGACACCGTCACCCGTAATGTTTAACCCATCATGTCGCGTTCAAAAGACCACAGCTTCAGTCTTACCAGGATTCAGCAGCAGAGCGTTCTCCACAAACCATATGGACACTGCATCATTGCAGTCTGCAACCGACGAAAGGTCATTAAACATGGATGGCGCGAGCGCTGTGTAAAGTATCAGATAGTTCAGATATTGATGGTACTGCATCGATGCGCACGGAACGACGTCGTCACTCGGTGACACGCACATCCAAAATAACAGCGGCCCAAAAATTGAACCCTGGGGAACATCGGATAACAGAGCAGTGGTTGTGGACCGCTCCAGACCAATCGCAACGTACTGCGATCTCTCACAGACGACAGACTGCAACCGTCGCAACACAATGCCACGTATATCAAACACATTCAGCACGCATGTTACAGCATAATGTGATCAACAGCGTCGAAAGCAGCGAAGACGTCTAGTGCCAGTGAACTGTGCATTTCCCTTCATTTGTTTTTTTTTGTTAAAAGCAACCCCAAACGGACAAAGCGTAAGTTATTATTTATTCGACTAACAACTGATGCTACTTATACATGCTAATGTATCACGCAGTTTGCTCTCGGGCATACGTAGCAGCTTAATTACGTACAGTCTCTGCGAACAGGTAGATGGCACAAATGTGACATGTTCATCGTCGATAGATAGAGTAAGGTTTAACGTCCCACCAAACACATTATAGGTCATATCGGGGACGGGTTTTTACGGGTCGAATGATCCAACCAACAGTGTCAAAGCACTGAAGGAAGATAGGTGCTAAGGATTAGGCTACAATCCCATCAGGTTCACCCCACCGTGCTCACAATAACTATGCACTATGAAACAAAAACACACAGAATGCACACAGATAAACACAAATAAATCTATGCACAGTAAAATAGGCCCAGTGTGACAAAACCCACACAGAGAACTGTAAGAACTGCTCATCTAAGTGTGCTTATGACTGTGCACAGCTTTAGTACACAATAGAACACAGAACAGTTCTGATAATCTTACTTCCACTCTTACTTCCAACAAACATCATAGCTCAGATGTTGTCTCTCAGAGGGGAGGGATTGACATGTTCATCATCATTTAAGCTGCCAGAGAACACTAAATCAAGAAGCTTAGTGATTTTAGCCTGCTCAGTGTTATTTATAGACTAAGGTATATCACACATTTGCTAATCATTATCATCTGCAAACGGTCGAACACTACTCACCGATTAACAAAAACCCGCATCCTCGGTCACAAAAAATGCGTCGGTTATAGTGTGTATCTCAACTGTATGAGTATTAGCCTCAGCTGCTGACCGGACGGTGGCGCCACAGACCAAACCTAAAAAGAAAGGACCGTCGACATAGATTTGCAGCTATTTGACGCCGAGCGTTTCGTCTTTCTGTTAAAGGATCTTTTGATTTGAACACGAAGTAGGATATTGATGTTTGCAATCGAAACATCGACTACCCTTGCTGCTGCGGCACCTACGCGAACATGCAGCGGTCGATAAGAGAAATCAGTGGACATCAATAGTGGGCGTGGCGTAGCGTAGTGGACGTGACGTCACTGACCACTGCAACAGCAGCAGCAGCAGCAGAAGCAGCAGCTGTAGCTAATGCAGTCAGCCGAGCAGTGCAGCCGGCCGGCCGCTTGACATCAACATGGCGCCGCCACGCTGAAGGTCGCTGATGCTGCACCGTAAACAACGTCGTCTTGCAGCATTCGTGCGCTCGAGAAACACACGCAGTCGTCACAGTGTGGCGGACGTTGTCGTTGATGTTGCGGCGACAGGTTGGATGGCCAACAGAAGAGCGCGATGTCGCTGTCACGAACGACGCAGAACGAAGCAGACCAGCGCCGGAAGGTCGAACACCGGTTCTGTGTTGGTCGCTTGGCTATCAACTTGACAATGTAACGACGACCGCTACTATTGTGATGTCGTACATGACGTCATGTGTGACGTAGCTGCCGTCATTAATGACGTCATGCGTCAGTGTTTGTCGGTCGCACTGACTTGCGGTCAATTTGTTTACATTTGTACGCAACGAATTGGCACGTGACCGTCGGAAGTTCTCGCGTCGTTAGAATTCGTCTCCCCGCGTCGTCGCCAGCAATTATCTGTTGTTGACGGCGACCAGCCAGGCCTACAGATGCGCGTGCGAAAAACGACTGCTACGATGACATAACGATGACTTATCGGTGACATCGTGAAGTCACCACACTCGGCATTGCCTGCTGCCGCGTGCGGCTGATCTACGTTGAGTCGTTGTCGCTTGTGCTGTCAACTGATATGTTCCTGTTTCACTGGTGCATGAATGCAGTACGCTGTCGGCGCGACGTGACGCTCGAGACGACGCCGCTGTCGCCGACCAAGTACAACGGTCTGCCGCCGGCGCTCGACTGTGAACTGCAGAGACAACTCGTCGACGACATTCCGACGTCCAGCTATGACGTCACCATCGTTGGTCGGCCGCTGATGGACGAGGAAGATCTAGGTGATCCTCCAAGTTTCTTCCAGGATCGCCTAAACACAATCTGTGTACGCGGCACAGAGGGGAGCACCTGTCACTCTGAATCACGTGACTTGGATGACGTCACGGCAGGCGGCTGCTTTTGTCCCGACGATCTGGACGTGCCGATGTCATCACGGTTACCATCCACATTTGTATTTAGCTCTGATAACATCGCTACTAATGGAAGAAATGGACAGCTTGGGTGTGAGTGTGAGACTGCTGCCGCAGTAAATGAAACCACGACACGAGTAACTTACAGCTTTGACGTAAGCAGCAAATCCGTTCCTTCTCTTACAAAATTCTGCACATCTTCGTCGCAATTCCCCCAAACCCAGCTTTCTTCGGATAGGCATCGTGAAGTTTGCGGCTCAAATATGGAGAGTTCGCTCTCACTCGTAGCCAACGACGACCTGCCACGTGATGCTCAGGACGCGGAAGACGTCGGTTTTTCGAGTAGACATTCGTCGTGTTCTGCCGATGGATGCGTGTCGGACGCGTCACATCGAAATGTAGTCGCTTCTTTTCCAGTTGACACATTTCAGGATCCTCTAGTCACCGTCGCTATGTTAGTGGTAAACTCTGCAGTCAACGCTGCCGTCCGAATTTTAGACAACGATGTCGCGTCGACGTCAGATAAGAATCCTACCAGTGAAACTGTTCAACTGCCTATTTCCAATTCACCGAACTCCATCCAGCCGCTGCCTTCGTCAGACAAGTCGATCAAGGATTTAGAGGATCCGTTAGAAGTTGCCGCAAGTCGATTGGTCAGCCAAGTAGTGTCAGAGATCGGGAGGAAAAGCAGCAGTTCTGTGTTTGCATGCGCCGAAACACTTGTAGACGAGAGGTCGATAATAACAGCCGTCTGTGCTGCGGATTCTCACTATTCCTCCTCCCCATCTAGCCGCTGTGAGTCTGACAGCACGGTGAGTGCTGATAATGACGTGGACAGCGGTGCTGCTGCTGCTGCTGACGCTGGCGGTGTATTAATGCCAGCTGCAGCTGGCGATTATGTTTCTGAAAGCAGTGCCACCGTTTGCTCGTCAGTCGACAAGTCCGAAGTGTTAGCAGCCGACGAACCCGTCGGTGTGCCGAACTGCGACTGTAACTCGGTGTACACCCTAAGCGATGATTTGGAGTCTACAGCGTCGCTGTCTAGCGGTCAACTAACGTTTGTTTCCGAAGCGTGGAGCCCCATTTCACCGCCCTTCAGCGATGTCTATTCGCCCGTCGACGTTCCAGAAATACTAAACGTTAACAACGTCGTTGTTGAATCGTTTGATGATATTAACGGCCGTCGGCATCTCAACGACGACCTGAGACCGCAAAATAATCCATTTCATATCGACGATGACGCGCAGGCGCGGGTGATGTGTTCGCCTGAACGAGACGTTGATCAATCAGGCAACTGCGACGCTGACGACACTACCAAAACCTCCGTCGAGTACGGTGTGTCTGATGATGATAACTGCCCCAATATACATATTCCGTATTTCAAACAGCATACGTCAGAAACAAATATGGTCACGGAAACGCGAGACTCATGCGAATCAAGCTATCGCCCCGAAGACTACTTCTTTCGCCGATATGTCATCCCCGTGGACAAGTTCGATGCCGGCGAAGCGACTTTGACAACAATCAGTAATCTGCCCGGTGACGTGGTGGAGATGCCGAAGGATAGAGATGAACAGCGGACTAAAATGCAGCTCGATCTAAAAGCCAACGAGCAGAACAACGGCGCTGACATCGACGCTGATATCGAAGCCGTGGCAGCATTCTGTCGAGCAATGTTTACCCCAGTTGAAACTGGTATAGACTACATCGACGACAACATACCGCCGTTTGACATAGCCAACAGTCCAGAATCACCCGACACGGATGAACAGCATACACTCGGCTGTCGCCCTACAGCAGTCCGCCGTTGTATATCTTTGCGAACGTCTCCTGGAACGCCGCACAAGAAGAAATCAGTTCGTTTCGCTGATGCGCTCGGCCTTGACCTCGAATACGTCCGTCAGATCCAGACCGACGATCTACCACTGCCGATGATCATCGGCTGTGACGACGGGGGAGGATGGACTCGTCGGCCTCTGCTGGCGGAGGCGTCAGCTGCGTGGCGTCGGTCTCGGCCGCTAGTCCGCCGTTATCTGTGTGCCTGTTTCCAGGAGCCTGGCAACCGGCCGGACTTCATCGAGCGAGTACTGCGGTCGCGCGTGGTGATGGAGAACTGTGAGGCGGACGACAGAGCGTTGAAGATTACCGGCGTCATTCGAGTCGCTAACGTCGCCTACCACAAGTCGGTAGCAGCACGAGTGACGACGGACGGCTGGGCGACACAGACCGACGTCACCGCCGAGTACGTGCCGCGGTCCAACGACGGCACCACGGACCGCTTCTCATTCCAGATCATCCTGCCGCACGGAGCCACTGACCTCGGTCGACGCGTCGAATTCGCCGTCTACTTCACTGCATTCTTCGACTTCGACAACCGCTCAGAGACGTACTGGGACAACAACTTCGGCGCCAACTATTGCTTTGAGTGCTACGCCCATGACGACAGCGAAACGTCGACGTTAGACACCGACAACGATGATGACGGCCAGTTCTCTCCCTGGTTACGTTTCGCTTAAGTTCACAGAGTGTGTAGCGTGCCAGTACCGCTCGCTCACAGTCCAATATGCAGTTTGTGGTAGTTATTAGAATGTGTGCTGGTTACTGTCGTCTACAGTCTCGTTAACTGTCCGTCAACCTGGCGCGTTTGCGTAGTCTCTTGTGCAGAATTTCTACATCTGTCAAACAGCTGTTGTCTGATGCGTGTTTATAGAGTTGTTTATATACCCGCTGTTAGAAAATATATGTATTTAGGTACACTGTAGCAAACGACTTAGGCCTACTGACTGGGCTTTTGCCAGTTATGTAGGCCATTGTTTATAGGTTTCGCGTCATGAAGTCTGCGACAGAGTTGGAAATGGTTGGTTTTATCCACGGGCTTTATTGTGCTTCGATTGCGTTAAACTGAGTATGATTTTGCTGAATATTTTATTGTTCGCTATGGTCTGGTGGTTTGGTAAATGCTGTGATGTTTCACAATGACTAATCAAATACAATAGTAAAACTGTACTGATACATATAATGGCTAATTTCTATTGTAGCTCACATATTTTCTCTGTTACTAGTATAGTTAGGCCTATAATATTAACATAATATAAACCGTAAAATAAAGTATGCATTATGTTTTGTTTTAGTATTGTTGAAACCACTCACACTGTCTGTTGGCGGGTGCCGATGCGTAGGTGTAGATAACACACACGGTGGATTGGGTTTGAGCGTGGTCTGGGGTTGGGTATAGAAAAATGGACCCACTTCCAACTCTGGTCAGTATCTCTACTGTTAATTACTGCGCGTTACAAGTTGTACAGTGTCCGGATGCTCGTGACACCTTCTGTTACTAAATGTCTGGTAGTCTTTCAGTTGTTTCGCTGTGAAGAATGTTCTGTGATATCAGGTAGTGCGTAGCTGTTATAGTATTTTGATGTTACTCCGTAGTAGAATTTTTATTTTGTTCACCGCGTTGCATCGTCGTGCGTGTATTTCCTCTCGGTTGGTTGTCGTACGTGTATACACCTTTAGAACATCTCGTCATTATTTTCAACAGGTTTTGCATTTAGTTGGTCCAGTATTGTTCCACTGCAAGTTTTGATGTACATGTATAGTGCTACTGCATGGCAGTATTATAAATGATAGCAATCGCAATTGTAATATGTTGTAGTGTATTCTGTCACATTTGCCGCTCGACGCTGTTGCAAAGCGCGATGCATGATACGGTAATTCCGTCTGACTGTCCGTCACGCGCACTAGCGCTATAGGCTATATAAAACGGCTAAACCCCACGTCATACTTTTTGCACTGCGTATATGTAGTAGGCCCAGAGTTCTAATTCTTGTTGCACCAAATATCTTGGCAAAATTCTGACGGAATAATCCTTGTTTGGGATGTTAAATACAGCACAGGGGAACGCCATGCCAAAATGTTTTGCGCAGGCCAAAGACGACCTTTTCTAACGAAAAAGACATAAATACAGAAATCCTTAGAGTACAAGTCACCAGCATCACAAGATGTTAGAAATTACAAACATCCACATGACCCATTCTACAGCGCTGCTATCAAATACAATCGGGGGTGAAATATAATAATTGTTCTACCACTGGGTGGCTACGTCTCACAAACACTAAAACACAGAGTAGAGGCATACTTACTGTAGAATATTAGCAGAGCATCGTATATGAGCCATCGAACGCTGTCATTTGCCTTTGACCTTAAGTGATCTTTAAGGATCATTTCAGTTACTGACAATTGAAATGACCCTTAAAGCATGACGGCTAACTGAAGTGACAACACTTTAAGCATGTATTGAGGTTTCGTTTTGTTTTGACTTTACCGTCAGGCCGGCCCGGTGCGGTGCAGGCCTGTCATTAACCAATTTTCGATCTCAAAAAAACATAGCAACTGTAGCCTATATGGTACAACCAAACAAAACGAAAGGGAGGTCATGCACGAGTTATTACGTTCACCACGGTAGTCAAATTAAGGGACTTTTAGGGACATTAACTATCACAGGTTAACGTGAAGTGTTTAAAACGATGTAACGTTGGAACATGGTAAGTGTATAACTATTGGTAGCTTTTCGATGCGAAGAAATATGTCCAAATAATATGCAATGTCGCGCGGTTTCTCTGCAACAGCCAGCTTCTTGTTGAATACGATACGCTATTTTCTTTGTAACTGCAATAGTTTTACTATTAATACCGTCCTGTGAAATCGAGGTATACCGAAAACGTTTTTATAGGCCTACTGTTATCAGTCCCACAGACAAGGCCGTAACTAGAGGGTGTTTTGGGTGTTTAAACACAATCGAAATAAAATTTAAAAAACATAACATAGAAGTTAATCGCATACGTCTTCAGAAACGACCACATTTGCTGCAATTTTCAGAATTTGGTTAACAGAAATAGGACGATATTTGTAGTCACCAAACGCGTTTCCTGAGCTCCAAATACTTGAAATACATTTAAAAAATGTGTTTACGGCCGGGGTTCTGGAGAAGCTTAGAGCGCTAAACCAGACCCTCTAACTGGATCTGAGGAAAACAAGGTAAAGAAAGAAAAGAGAAGAAGAAAGAAAAGGGAAAGATAGGAAGGGAAAGAAGGGAGAAAACACCCCGGAAATGAATTTCAGGTTACGGTCTTGCCCATACCCGTCAGATTCTTGTAATGTCTTGTTAACATGACACTCTTGCATTAGGACATAGAGATTGTTAATCATTGTGGTGCCTACTCATCAAGGGTGCAGAAAAAAGTAACAACGTGATGCAAAAAAGGTATGATAACATGAGACAATTTATTAGTTGCAAACGTTTATAGTCAGTCAATATATTGTACCGGCTGAGGATTTTCCCCTTAATCACTAAGCGATAGGGCCTATATGACAATCGTGTCTTTATTAAACGTAAAGTTAGCTGCAGTTATAGAGGTCGATCGAATTTTGGTTTCGCTTTCGTCACCGAAACTGGCAGTAAATTCTGTTTCGGTGTGGTTTCGATTTCGGTGGTATGCGCTACAGCGAGTTTCGGTTTCGGCCGAATCTCGTGATTTCGGCGCTAAATGACCCAAACTGACTTCAAGCTAACTGCGTCGTTTGCATTTAATTGTGCATCCCTTCCACCGCTCTTGGGTCCCTTCCGGACTGCGGTGGGAGAGATGGAAGATAAAATGCAGATGTCTCGTGCAGTGTTCGTTCTTAGTCAGCATCAATTCATTATCACCGGCCTTGATGAGTGATGAAAGATGATAGCTGCAGAGCCTGCAGAATCTGCAGGGTTGGTTGTTGACTGACGACGTCTGTTTTATGTAGACTGAGCGTTTACCTCGGTCCGGGCCGGTATCATATAGCTGCCAGGAATACAACGAACTGTTTCATACATGTGCTGAAAATAAACATCAAACTACAAACAACTACAGTG
>Ga0209255_1000397_pt1 | contig 10364 bp, 10 predicted proteins | sample WorMetvaBAHAMAS2_FD_187394 | JGI IMG/M metagenome (GOLD analysis project Ga0209255, IMG submission 187394) | Marine gutless worms symbiont microbial communities from Max Planck institute for Marine Microbiology, Germany - Olavius vacuus... | ecosystem: Host-associated > Annelida > Digestive...
GAATGGTTGGTAAGGGCGACCTCTTCTACCTAAAATTTTGGGTCAACCAGCCCCCGTTGGAGCGAAATCGCCCATTTTGAACCGATATTCACTCGTAGCACCTCACTGGTAACACCTAGCGAAAAAAGTTCAGTTAACACTAATAGGAAGTCCACTATGCTCTTTCCAATGAACCCAATATGAACATCGTACGTTCAAAAACGCAGAACAGTCTTTTCCATTTAAAATTGCACTTTGTTTGAAGAAAGTCTGCCACAAAGTTTCTTTGTGTGAAAACTGTCAGCGATAAAGTTGTAGGGCATTCGTTGGCCTAACTATCCGTGTGAAAATGATTGGTGGGGGACGTCCCCTTAAAAGTAAATTTTGCATTAAGTAAACTACTACTCGGCGCGGCTGCCGTGCTTTCACGAATTGTGATGAATGCTCTATTTGCATCGCAATTATTACAATGGAATATCATATTACTAATAATGTTCTTTAACTGAATTAACTGATGTGTTTGATGCCTTACATGATCGCGGATTAATGGCATTGCACGTTATGCGTAAAGAGCACATGGCGTAAGCTTCCGATGGGCAGCAGTGTTGCCACTGGACTTTTAAAAATCAGCCCTGACAGTCAGTAGTGACACCTAGATCGCATACACTGTCAACTGAAGCAAAGCCTACAAAAACAATATAAAATAACTTACAGGTTTGCATATTTCGACAATTGCAAATGAATTACAACGAAAACAGTCCAAATTTTGACAACATAGTGTGCTAAAATGGACAGTGACCATAGAAAGACCATAGAAAATTTGATACACGTGACCAAAGCACGTAACTGCAAGACATCCAGTTGTAGTAAATAGGAAGTCTGATTTCTGGACCTCGAGACACTACGTAAAGGTAAAGGTACTCCCGTACTTGTAGGTCGTGCATACTAGGTGCTATGCATTATAACTGTAAACTGGAAAATGCTGCTTGTTGAATTGAAAGTATGTATTTTGATATAGGCATCGAGGTTTATGCTCAATATTTGTTTGTGATAGTGGTACAGCATGCTAGACTGTGTGCAGGTGAGTGGAGAGAGATCATGGCGTGGGCAGCCAATTTTGATGATTTCTTAAATATGCCAGTGACAGATAATGGTAACTGGAATATGCAGACTTCTGGAATGCACGATGCGTTTATCAGTACTGATCCAGGGAATGTTATCACGGAAACTTCGTGTATTGCTGACTTGTATTCTGGCATGCCCTTTGTTGTATGTTTTAAAAATTTTATGCGTCTATTTCAGTTCATGATTGAAGTCAGAGTCATAATTTCATATCATTAATTGGTGACTTTTTCAGTCTTACTTCATGCATAGACCGCGGAACCACTGGGTCAAGGGGGGTCAATTCACCACCCACTTTTCCAAGTGTGGGGTAAAAAGAATACTTTTTGACCCCCACTTTTAACATGTACAAAACATTTTTGCCGCGTTTGGGTCACTATCAAATTCACGCACCATCTACACCATTCACTCCATCCACTATGCACACAAAATTGATACGTTTATGTCTTACAATCCCTGTATCGAGTGCCACAGCAGAACGGTCATTCTCTGCCCTCAGAAAACTCACCAGATCAACAATGTATGCAAGACATCTCATCTCACGCATCTAGCATTGCTACATAGGGGGCGCCACACCAATTTTTTTTGGGGGGGTCCAAATCTGCTGCCTACGACCGACGTTCTACAAGCAACGTCCTATAAGCCACAACATTGGCATTGGGCACAAACAGAAATCATGAGTCCTATATGTACATTACGTTCAGTTATTGATCACTACAATAAACGAGGTTCAACTGTAAATTTGTGCATGTTAGACATATCTAAAGCATTTGCTAAAGTTAATCGTTATTGTATGTTTATTAAATTAATAAATCGCAGTTTACCTTTAGGCCTAGTTCTTCTAAATATTCTAATTAACTGGTATGATAAATGTGCTGTGTTTGTTGGAATAATGTTTATAGAAATGTTTTATGTGATGTGTGGTGTGAGACAAGGGGGAGTGTTGTCTCCTTCCTGTTTTCAGTATGTTAATGGTATGATACGGATGTTATGTTGGTGATGTTTGGGCCCTATCTTAGTTGTGTTATGTATGCTGACGATTTGATTCCAGTGTCGGCATCTGTTAATTAATTTACTGCTAGAGAATGATTGACACCTGTTGTGAAGAAGCTGTGTATTTAGACATGACTTTTAATGCATTAAAATCAAATACTATTCGCTATGGACCGAAATGTACTGACTTGAACAGAGAATTGCATGTTGACAGTATTTCTATTCCATGTTTTAATCGAGTAAAGTACTTGGGAGTCTACTTAATGTCAGCCAAAAGTTTTAAAGTCTGTTGGCATGAACCTAAAAAGAATTTTTTAGACCGCCAACATCACCAGCTGAAATAGCTTTTAGCGCCAGTACAAAGTGACTGGTGATTATGCTTTATAACTCATTATCACCAACATATAACTACAGTTTGGTTTTAAAAAGGTCTCAGATGTCAATGTTGTTTTCACGATGCAACAGACAATAACTGCTTCACACAGCGTAACAGTGCAGTATTTGTCCCAGCTGCTAGCTCTTAACGCAAACTGTGTAAACTTACTGGTTATCACTTACTGATATCGGCTAAAAATTAAATTCGATCTGCTGGTAACTTATTACAGAATCCACAAGAGGCCGTTATTATTACTCCGAATATTTTCCATTTAACTAATTTTACAGAGCTAGAACTAACGAATGTACAGGCCAATTATTGGAGAGGCCAAATGTATTGTGGACCCCCCAACCAAAATTTCGGAGGGGCCATGGCTCCCGTGGCCCCCGCAGCAGCGCCCCCATGCTTTGCTACATATCCATCACCAAGATCGTAGTGACAAATAAACCTTAACGATATATGTCAGACGTTCGTGAGCATTAGGCCTAATGAACACAGAGAGTCTTTTTGACAAATAGGAGGCATTATATTAACGCGCGCAGCATTGTGTGCAGTGCATTACTGTAAATTTATACGGTGAATAAAGATTTCCATTACGGAACTTGGAGAACCATTTTGTGACTAAAAGTTTGAGTCACTCAAAACTACAGTTTGCTTGGAATCAAAATGGTGCAATTTTTCCCCCAAATGCCCCATTTTGCATATAGAATTTCGAAAATTTTCCGGGGGTAATACCCCAAATCCCTGCTGTGGGAGGGCAACCCACTCACACACTTACCCCAACATGGCCTTCGGCAGCATCCCAGTTTGTCATCACCCCAGTTTGACCCCCCACTTTCAAACACCTTCCGCAGTCTGTGGCTTTACTCTCAGTCTTTAGCCGTCAGAACATTGTTTGATTTTACTGTTTGATGACTTCGGTTAATTGATATTTGGGATTTATGTATGTATATTTCAGTAGGCCATCAAGCGTTTGCTTTGATTGTAATCTTTTAGGTTTGCATTTAGTAGCTTATGGTCACAAATTAAATGACAACTGCTGAATGTTGATATGTCAGTGTTGAATGCAAGTGCTATATCTAGCTTTGTTTTTGTTACATTTTTCAGACAGTTGTTGGAATAATAATAGCAAAAAGTGAGCCAAGACATTTTCCGAGCAAGAAAGGTTAAATCTTACCTGTACTTTTATTTCTTGAATATAAATCTAATACAAATGGTGCTTTTGTGTCGTTCATTTTTAAATCTTGTAACATTTCTGTTACAATGTTGCCTTGACAAATGTCTTTGTTGTGCAGATCCAACCGTGGAGAGATATGTGCTAACATTCACACTTCGTGATTCTCCCGACTGTTTCATCAATGTATCATGTTGGGGTGGGGAGCAGCATATTACATGGTTGGCAAGCCAGTTTCATATTGGTCATGTAGGTGAGATATTCTTTTTAGTACTTGCTGCCTTGATCAGTTGTTTTTAATTCTTTATAAGTGAATGTGATAAATGTACATTCTGAATATAAATGTAATGAATTCTGACGCACGATCATTTGATTGCAAGTACAGTTTGATTTGATGCTGTTTTACCTGTTTGTTTTCCTGTGTTAGTTCATTTTTTATGATGGTGTGGTAATTAACAATTAATTGTGTTATTAAAATTTTAACGATGAAAAATATTCTAATTATTTAATTTCAATTAATTACTAAGAAAAGATCATGAAGTGATTGAATCTTTGTCTCAGGTTGATATATGGTCAAACAACGATCATCTTTGTCTCCAGTACTTTAGTTTGTTAAGAGACTTGATTAAAAAACGTACTAATTATGTCTCGTTGTCTATAAAAGCTGTTAACTGGTGAATAAAAAACATTTTCTTGGTTGCTTTGTAATGTTTTCAAAATTAGCAATTATTATTTAATTGTTATTCATCAACCACGTAGGACAATCCTAGTTTCTGGAGAGGTAAAGTTCATCCGTATTCACAGGGGATCACCCCCATCGAGGACGATAAAATGAGGCACTCTCCTGTTGCTAGCAAAAATTTGACCAGTAATCGGCCATTACTTGGAAACGGTGCAAGATAGGAGGTAGGTTAGTATTAATCACCAATAAGAAGTCGCATATGGGCTTTCGATTGGTACCAAAATCGGTGACCTTGAGTGACCTTGAACGGCGTAATGGCCATGTAGTTTGCGTTATTTCGTCAATTTTAGTAGCTTTTTGGTTTTATTACATAAAAGTGGTGGAAGACAGACCGATACTTTCTGTGAGTAAAATGTAGCCCAAAGAATCTAGTTTGCAGCAGTATATCACTTATGGTGATATTCACAAAGAATCACGCCCAGCGAGGTCGTTAAAGTGAAGCGCCCTCCTGTCGCTAGCGAAAATTTGACAATCAGCCATAACTTGGAAATGGTGCAAGATAGGAGGTAAGTTAGCATTAATCACTAATAGGAAGTCGTATATGGGCTTTCGATTGGTATCAAAATCGCTGTCGTTGAATGACCTTGAATGGCGCAATGCCCATTATTTTGCGTTATTTTACGTAGCTTTCGTGGCCAATTATGTAAAAGTGTTGCCGTCAACAGATTTTCTCCCGAAAAATGTCATAAAGTACACCAACTAAGCATGACGGACATGCTGTGTTTGCGGTAGCGGAGCTTCTTGTTGAAATTGTTAAAAGTCCTTAATTTTTTTATAAATGTTTAACTAGAGTTTGTGCAAACGTGTAATAAAGTCAATAATCAAAGTCCGTGTGCACTTGCAGTGGAAGTGAGTAGTGCTTTTGTGCAATCTAAGCCTGTTGATGGGTCAGATGAAAAATTCAAACCATGTACACCAGGGTAGGTTTGTATTTTGTTGTTTCATTATAGTTTCATGCTTCCAGTATTGTCAAGGTAACTACAGTGTACATTATTACTTGCATTGTTGATCGTCATATTTCTAATTCAAGAATATTTTTCTTTACAAGACATCTGTTTCCTATGAATAGTGAACTTACGATGACTATTCAGCTCTTGTAATTTTATTTGTGCTGCGAGTTGAGCATATTTGTCTGGTGCTTGAAACCCTCCACTGGCTGCCAGTAAAGTACTGTATCGACTACAAAGTGGCCTTATTTGTCTACGAAGTACGGTCAACTGGCAGCCCACTTATCTCCAATCGTCGGTTAGCGACTACACGCCTACCAGACATCTTCGGTCGTCAACGCAGCTCTTCTTACTGAAGTCACCAGTCAGAACTGAATTTGCAGGACGTGCATTCAGCCAAGCTACTCCAACAGTATGGAACGGTCTGCCACTTGCATCACACTCTGCTGAGACGTACGAACAATTCAGATCTGCTCTGAAGAAACATTTTTATGAACTCACATTTACGAACTGATCATGTGACTGTGTCCGCTCCCACGATTCGTTCTTTTTTCTGACGACTTACGGAGCATAACCAAATGCATAATAGTAATGCATGCAGCCTATGTTGATGCGAGTATATACATTTTGTCAATGTTTTTCAAGTATGTGTCAGCTAAGCGTGAATGAACGTCGCGGTGCTGTGAAGCCGTACACTGAATGGAATGCTAACGAGTACTTGCGCTATGCACATCTGCCCGTTAAGCCACACAATGACTACTACACCATTAGTGACATCACAGTCAATGGTCAAGCCATTAATGGTGATGTTATCAGCATCATGGCTGTTGTTAAGCAAGTAAGTGGCGACATACTTAACTGAGACATCTCGTTAGACTTTCATATATTGTGTCATCTGTCGTTAATGTCATTTCTTACTACCTTTAGTTAATAAACTAGGCAACTCATTTGATTAAAAAAACTGAAAATTGTGTGTTGTATTTTCATGTTTTTTTAGAGAGTAGAGTGTTTAGTCTAATGCAGTTTATGCTCATGGTTAGTGTAGTACAAAAGTTTTCTGTCTTGGCAAGTGCAGCAGCCATTTGTCTTGTGTGTCGATTTATAGGTAGGACCTGTCCGTGACATGACTGCAAAGACAGGTCGTCGACTGCACAAGTGTGAAGTGAAACTGTTTGATGATACATCTCCGAACTTCACACTCATCTTGTAGTCAATTGCTGTTCTTTTGTATGGCTAACATATTGACTGCTCAACTGCTCAAGAGTTTGTTTTCTGACTTACAGTTCAGTATGGTTAAGTAACTAGTAACTAGTCAGATGGAGCTTCAGATAGGTCACTCAGTCATACAGGTACAATAAGTAACCATAAGTGACCACTGACCAGCAGTGAATGATCGGCAGTTTACAAACAAAATTAAGCAATAAATTATCTGAACACAGCTAAATACAATAAAAGATAAATAAGACAGCTTCCATGTTGTTTCAAACTGCTGTTACACTCTGTGTAAAAAACTGCACCATTTTATTTTTACAATAACTTTGTCAAAGCAAGCTGTGTTTTGTTAATTTTTGGCACAGTGATACTCCAGTAAATTTGTAACAAAATGATAGCGAAATCACCAGTCTCTCTTGAATAGTATCTTTAATGCCTTGTGAAACAAAGCATTCATTCATGTGTCATAACCACCGTCAGTTACCTCGCTCAAGTTTAAACATCGTTGTCGTTTCCAACATTTAAATGAAATATCAAATAAAGTATAAAAATGTATGTACCAACAATGCAATGCAATAGTAAAACATTGGACTATGTCAGGTGTTCAGAGTGTCCACGTCTAGCCATAACTCATGCCCTCAGCCTACATCACCACCGATTGATCGCTTGATCAATGATGTCTGTCAATTAGACGTTGCCTTAACTTATGAACATGTCACATAGGATGTTGACAGACACACTCCTGTAGCATACCAAGATTCTGTAATCAACAAAACTAAAGTCGAAAATGTTAAGAAGCCACAGGTTGATCACTTATGATGAAGTCCGACGTGTTGCGACGAAGCAGCTTGACGGTTGTGCGCACATGTACTGTGCCGTGGCGCATTGCACTTTTTAAAATTTCAGCTGGCTCTCTGTTTTCGACTTTATAAGGAATATGAAACATGCTTGCGATAGGAAATTAACTGAGGTATACGTTTGCCAAAAATTATCAAAATAGAGCTTGGTCTGACAAAGTTATTGCAAAATAAAATGGTGTAGTTTTTTGACCAGATCGCATGGTAGTTCAGCTGAGAGCTCTCTCAGTGTTGGTGTTAACGTTATAATAGTGCTGACTGATTCATAACCGGGTTCTGACGTACGTTGTTCGAAGGTGTACTTATACAGTTGTCATTCTTTGCAGGTGGGATGAGGAGCTCATCAGTCTTGCTCAGACTTGGGAGCCAAAGGAAAACGGTATGTACTGAGCATTTCTTCAGTTTACTGGACACTGCTTATGGAATTTCAGATGTGACTAAAAAGGAAAAATTTAAGATATGCACACACGTGTGATTGCATCACAGTAATGACGCCATACTTTAGCGTTTATGAGATGTATTGTTTAGAAATGCTGTGACACTGTCCGTGTTTCCTTTACCGTTTTCTCAGCACGTTTTTACCAATCAGTGCCAATTCCCACTTTGTCATTTTGCAAATGATAATTTGTCTTGTGAACTTGAAAGGATTTCTGCAGAAACCAGGACACAGCTTTCCCTGATTATGGAGAAATCAGCAGTAAGTCCACATCACAGCTATGCTTCAAGTCTTTAAGGTTTATATTATTTAAGTAAAATTATGTGTCATTTGTTCAAACACTGTATAGTTGACTAAGGAGTACGCCAATCAAGTGTGTTTTGATTTGATAGCAGCAGCTAGATGTCGCAGAAGAATGCAAGGTGCATGTTGTTTAATTTTGTGTTAATTTTGTGCAGTGATATTTGCTGCTGATGTGCGTACGACGTTCGACGAGTTCAGGAAGATGATGGTAGCCACTGCCATTGCAAAAACAGTCATCACCGTCAATCCTGGTCAGCAGCAGCCACTTAAGATTAAATTGTCTTAACATTTGCATAAATTTAACTTCGTAGTTGATACATTAATTATGCATTACCGATAAAGACACTGTCAGTCTTTTGACGTGTCATGTCGGCAGAGTTTGTTGTTGAACTTTACCATTTAGTCCTGTTGTTGAGTCGACCGCTGTATCATCTTATGCCAGATATATATTATATGGGATTGGGCTAAATATCCGGCACAGACAAAACATTCATGCAGGCAAAGGGTCATTGGACTGTAAACTTACCTTATGCTATAAACACATAAGTAAAGTGAAGTAAACAGATGAATTTACATAGTGCTTTATTGTCAGCCCTTTATCTCTAAAGCACTCAGATATGGCGCATCTGTTACAACCGGATCACACAATTTTACCTGCCTCCCACACACGAACCATACCTCTCTTCACTCCCCACCTGCAAGGTGTCACGGCCCTTTGGCTGGTACTCATGGCGCCTACCCACGAAGGCCTGGGCAGGCTGAGTGAAGATATTCCAGATTTTGAGTGAATTGCTGTTTGTGATAGATGATGATTGCTATTGCAGAGACTCGTGAAGCACATGCTTTGTACCAGTATGCACAGACTGTTGATGTCATGGAAACTGATATGCCAACAATTGATTACAGTTACAGCAATGTTGACTGTAAGTTGGCCATTACCACCTTGATTGTAAATATCTGTTTGTCGCTTGGTTGTTAAAGTTCTGTCAATAGCTGTAGCAGTTCTAAGTCTTATTGTTACTATGAATTCCGTCTGTGTACTACACTTAGATGTAGTTGGGGACAGAGATGAAATGATTAGATTTTGAGGTAAGAGGTCAAAGGTAAAAGTTACAATGAGACCACATATGGTCTTTGTAAATTTTGCAGGTCATGTGTTCTAACATCAAGGACACAGACAACGTTTCCGGTGAAGGCTGATTTGACCATCTAGTTTGGATTTATTTTGCTCATCATTTTTTTCTTTTAGTTATTATCATTACTGCTTTATGTGTTTTTATTTTGATATCACGTGTTTAGACTAAGCTGAGTAGCTGGCGAGTTGGTTCTTGCATATGGTAACTGTTGTTACTGCAGATCCTGTATTCTTCTTTCTCTTTCTTATTCCACCGACATTTGCACTCGCTTTTCCGTTGTGGAAATAAGCGCGATCAACTCGAAATGTTACCACAATGTGCACAGTGGTCTCAGTTTGTGTTCCAACGTGTTTTTGGAGATCTGACTTATGGTCAAAAAAATTAGAGCCTTTTGCAATTTCAGCCTAACACCCCTTCTGTGGGAGACATTTGAGCTGTCTCGCAGCAAATGCAGTGACAGCAGACAGACAGGGTTGATGCAGACACTGCAGTGAGGCAGCTGGATATATTTTGAAGTTAACATCTAAAAAATTACACATGTCTATTCTTCATTGCCGTTGAATGTTTGATTCTCTGGTCCCATAGTTAGTGGTTATAGCTTTTGTTCATTGTAGGCTGATGTTGACGTTTAGTTATGCTAGATCAGCAACCACAGATTAATGAGAACGTTTTTTTGAGAATGATTACTTTAGTTATGTAAACGTGTCAGTGAATGCTTTCCACAAGTTATACTAGACCCTAGAATTGTGAAACTTGTTTTCATAAATTTGTCAGTGACATAATACATGTAATACTGCTATTAGTCGGCCAGTTTTCATGTTTGTTGTGTATTTGGAGCTCCTATCTTTTTAGTTGATAGTTTTTATTGCATTCAGTGCTGTGATAGTGTTGGTTTAGTATGCTCTGTCAAAACTTCACTTTAAATGTTTTAAGGGTTACTCGAGGGTTACTAGTAGTTTCATTATGTATGGCATTTTCCTGTAGCGGTCTATGCAAGCTGATCAGTTGATGTGGCATGTCGGCAGTGAGTAAGATACAGCAGGTGCTGAAAGTGTGTGAGATCCAAGACAAGCTGCAGTCATCTCAT
>Ga0209255_1000398_pt1 | contig 10344 bp, 8 predicted proteins | sample WorMetvaBAHAMAS2_FD_187394 | JGI IMG/M metagenome (GOLD analysis project Ga0209255, IMG submission 187394) | Marine gutless worms symbiont microbial communities from Max Planck institute for Marine Microbiology, Germany - Olavius vacuus... | ecosystem: Host-associated > Annelida > Digestive...
GCTCCGCCGAGGCCGCGATCGGCCGTGCGCCGGTGACCGAACTGCAGCCTCATCCGAATGCCACAAAAGCCGATCCGCCGCTCACAGCACCGGGATCAGCGGTCACAACCGGCGCGCAACAGCGTCAGGCCCGCCCGCTTCGGCCGCGCTGCACTGCCAGCCGCCCTCCCCCCGGCGCCAGTTCCCCATAGCGCAGCCTGAACCCTGAACCCTCGAACCCTGAACCCTCAGCAAACCGCCCCCGCGATCTCGTGCCTTGGCGCTTCTCGGACGCCGGTCAACACCGCGCGCATCTCAACCGATGCGACGCGGCGTCCGACAAACCTGCACAGGAGCGGACGCTCAGGCTGATGCGGCACGACCGGTCGATGATCTGGCGCCGGATCGGCGGGCTCTTGGCCTGGCAGGCGCATCTCGGCGGCTGGATTGCCGGCTGGCTGCTGGCGGGGGTAATCCGGCCGCGCCAGGGACCGCTTGAGACGTTCTGACGAGCCAGGCCTTGTCGGGTGGTGCGCAGAAAGCGCACCCTACGGGCGGCGGCGCGACAGGGCGGCCCGGACGTCGGCCAGCCGGATCGCGCCGAGCGCCGCGGCTGCGGCGGCGAAGCCCGCGGCCCCAGCGGCGACGATCACCGCCAGCCCAGCGACCCGCCAGCCCGGCAGCAGCGCCGCCTGGACCTCGGCCAGCGCCAGCATCAGTGCCCCCATCGCCAGCGCCGCGGCGAGAATCCGGGGCCAGCGATGGGCGAGGCGCGCGTCGATGACAACCCCGTCGCCGAAGCCGCGGGCGCCGCGCCAGAGCAGGGCAAGGTTGACCCAGCCCGCCACCGTGGTGCCGACGGCGGCGGCGAGATAGCCTGCAAGCGGCGCCCCACCGACGGCGATGACCACGTTGACGACCATCGACACCACCGCGTAGCGCAGCGGCGTGCGGGTGTCCTCGCGGGCGAAATAGGCCGGCTGGACCACCTTCTGCAGCACGAAGGCCGGCAGGCCGACGGCGTAGATCGCCAGCGCCGCCGCGGTGGCCGCAGTGTCCACAGCGGTGAAGGCGCCGTGCTCGAACAACACGCCGACCACCAGGCGCGGCACCACGATCAGCGCCATCGCCGCCGGCAGGGTCAGGACAAGACAGAACTCCGCCGCCCGGTTCATCGCCTGGGCCGAGCCTTCTGTGTCGCCCGCCCGCACCCGCCGCGACAGCTCGGGCAACAACACCACGCCGATCGCCACCCCGACGACGCCGAGCGGCAGCTGGTGGAGCCGGTCGGCATACCAGAGCCAGCTCACCGCGCCCTCGAAATAGCTGGCGACCTGGGTGCCGACCACGAGGTTGATCTGCATCACCCCGCCGGCCAGCGCCGCCGGGATGCCGAGCGCCACCAGCCGGCGCACATCCGGGGTCAGGCGCGGCACGCGGAGCGCCGGCACCACCCCGACCCAGCGCGCCGCCCACACCACCAGACCGAGCTGGGCGATGCCGGCGGCGAACACGGCCCAGCTCAGCGTCGTGCCGACCTCCCAGCCCAGCGCCGCCGCCAAAGCCAGGGCGCCGATCAGGACCACGTTCAGCAGCACCGGCGCCGCCGCCGCCGCCGCGAACCGACCGAACGAGTTGAGGATGCCGGAGAACAGCGCGGCCAGCGAGATGAACACGATGTAGGGGAACACCACCCGCGAGAAGGTCACCGCCAGGTCGAGCTTGCCGTCGGCCTCGAAACCGCTGGCCAGCGCCAGCACGAACCACGGCATCGCCAGCTGCGCCAGCACCGTCAGCGCGATCAACGCCGCCAGGAGCGCCGCCATCGCCTCCTCGGCGAACCGCTTGGCCGCCGCCTCGCCCTCGCCTTCCAGGCGCTTGGCGAACAGCGGCACGAAGGCCATGTTGAAGGCGCCCTCGGCAAAGAAGCGGCGGAACATGTTGGGCAAGCGGAAGGCGACGAAGAACGCCTCGGCCACCGGCCCGGCGCCAAGCAGCGCCGCGATCAGGATGTCGCGGACGAAACCTAGGATGCGGCTGGCCAGGGTCCAGCCGCCAACCGTCGCAAAGCCGCGCAGGAGCCGGATCGGCGCTGGACTCATCACTCCGCCGCCGTCGGGGGAGGCCGAGAGGCAGCGTCGGCGCTGGCCCTACCGGCGGCTCCGTCGGCCGCGGCCGGCAGGATCACCTCGATCGCCTCGATCAGGCGGCGCTCGATTTGCTTCAGCTTGTGCTCCGACCGGATCTTGTGACCGAACAGGTCCTTCACGTAGAACACGTCCACCGCATGCTCGCCGTAAGTCGAGATGATCGCGGTGACGATGTTGATGTTGAGCGTGGTCAGGGTCCGCGCCAGCACGTGCAGCAGGCCGAGCCGGTCGCGGGCGTTGACCTCGATGACCGTGTGGAGCTCGGAGGCGTTGTTGTCGAAAACGATCCAGGTCGGCACCGTGAACGGCCGCTCGCGAGGCTTGTCGCGGCGGCGCTGCTGCAGCGCGGCGCGGACGATCACCTCGCCCTTCAGAGCGCGCTCGATGGTCCGCTTGAGCCGCGGCAGCCGGCTTTCCTCGAACGGACGCCCGTCGCGGTCCTGGATCCAGAAGGTCGAGCACACCATGCCGTCGGCGGTGGTGTAGGTGCGGGCATCGACGACATTGGCCCCGGCCATCGCGAACGCCCCTGCCATGCGCGAGAAGATGCCTGGATGGTCCGGCATGTAGAGGCAGGCCTTGGTGGCGTCGTGGCTCTCGTCGGGCAGGAAGCGGCTGGCAAATTCGGCCGGTCCCTGCCCGACCCGGCTGAGCTCGGCGAAGACCAGCTGGATTTCGGTGTCCAGGCCCAGCCAGTAGGGCGGGTAGTGGCGCTTCAACTCGTCGATGCGCTCCGGTTGCGGCCAGTGCTGCAGCTGGTCGGCGAGAGCCGCCCGGGCGTCGTCGACCCGGGCGGCGCCGGTGACCTCCTCGCCGCCGCCGGTGAGCAGGCTGCGCGTGTCCCAATAGAGCTTGCGCACCAGCTGCGCCTTCCAGTTGTTCCAGACTCCCGGACCGACGCCTTGGATGTCGCAGACCGTCAGCACTTCCAGCAGTTGCAGCCGCGTCGGGCTCTTGACGATGTTGGCGAAGGAGCGAACCGTGCGCGGATCGGCGATGTCGCGCTTCTGGGCTACATCCGACATCAGCAGGTGATGGCGCACCAGCCAGACCACCATCTCGGTCTCCGCCTTGTCGTAGCCGAGCCGCGGACAGACCTCGGCGGCGATCTCGGCGCCGTACTCCGAGTGATCCCGCTCGGTACCCTTGCCGAGGTCGTGGAGCAGCAGCGCCATGTAGAGCACGCGGCGGCTGATGCCGCCCTTGACGATCTCGGTGGCGACCGGGTGCTCCTCGGCAGTCTCCAGCCGATAGATCCGGTTCAGGATTGCGATGGTCTGGATGGTGTGCTCGTCCACCGTGTAGTGGTGGTACATGCTGAACTGGATCATCGCCACGACGCGGCCGAACTCCGGGATGAACCGCCCGAGCACCTCGGTTTCGTTCATCCGTTGGAGCAACCATTCGCCGTTGGCTGCATCGAGCAGCATCTCCAGGAACAGCTTGATCGCCACCGGATCATTGCGAACGGCGTCGTCGATCAGGTCCAGGTTCTGGGTCACCAGCCGAAGCGCCTCGGGGTGAATATGGGCGTTGAGCCGCGCCGCTTCATGGAACAAGCGCAGCAAGTTGACCGGATCCTCGGCGAAGATCTTGTTGTCGCGAACGCTCAGGCGCCCGTCATGCACCACGAACGGCCCAGTGCTGGTGGCCGTCACGCTGCGGAAACTAAGCGCGCGCAACAGCGCCGACAGCTTGGGCGGCGCCTTGGTGTGCTTCGCCTCCAGCGCGGCCGAGAAGATCCGGGTCAGGTCGCTGGCGTTCTTGGCGCAGCGGAAGTAGGCGTGCATGAAATGTTCGACGGCAAGGCGCCAGTCGTGATCGGCGAAGCCCATGCGCTGGGCGATCTCGACCTGGCGGTCGAAGGTCAGATGCTCCTGCGCCCGTCCGGACAGGTCGTGCAGGTGGCAGCGCACCGCCCAGAGGAACTCCTCGGCGTCGGTGAAGTTCTGCACCTCGTCGCGGCTGAACATTCCTTGCTCGAACAGGTCCCAGGCGGTGCGGGTGCGGTAGAGGTATTTCGAGATCCAGAACAGCGACTGCAGATCGCGCATCCCGCCCTTGCCGTCCTTGATGTTCGGCTCCTGAACATAGCGCGAGCCGCCGTGGCGCTGATGGGCCGCGTCGCGGTCGGCGAGCTTCGCCTCGACGAATTCCGGCCCGGTGCGCAGGAACAGCTCGCGCCACAGACGCCGGTTCAGATTGTCGAACGGCTCGCGGTCACCGCAAATGAACCGGGTCTCCAACAGCGAGGTGCGGATGGTCATGTCGCCGGCCGCCAGCCGCAGGCAGTCGTCGATGCTGCGCACCGCCTGACCGATCTTCAACTTCAGGTCCCAAAGAAAATAGAGCATGCTCTCGATCATGCCCTCGCCCCAAGAGGTCTGTCGGTAGGGGGTCAGGAACAGCAGATCGACGTCGGAGAAGGGCGCCATCTCGCCGCGCCCGGTGCCGCCCACCGCCACTACCGCCAGCTTCTGGCCCTTGGTGCGGATCGGTGCCGGATGCAGGTAAGTGACGCAGTAGTGATAGATCGCAGCGACCATCACGTCGGTGACATGGGCGTAGCTGCGGGCGACCCGGAGCCCCGCACGGGGATAGGCCAGCAACGCCGCGCGGACCTTGGCACGCCCCTCCGAAACCTCGGCTAGGATAAACTCGACGACGCGCCGATGCAGCGCATCCGGCGACGATTCCTCGGCAGCGGCGTCGATAGCGGCAGTCAGCCGGTTGAGATCGGCCAATTGGTCGGGCGGCGCAATCAGGTGGCTGAGCCCTGCGAACGTGGCCTCGCCTCCGCTTCCCGGTCTGCTCTCTTCAGTCGATGCCAAGCTGACCTCACGATCCGATGTCGAGCCGATAGGGAGCGGGATCGAGCACCTCGAAACCCTCCGGGCCGGCCTGGAGGATTGCCAAAGCCCGAATGCTGGTCCCGCTGTGTTCGAAGCGCAGCGGCCCGAGCGCGCCCTGGAAACCCTCGAACCGGGTCAGCTCGGCGCGCCCGAACGGCGTGCGCGAGCCGCTGCGACGCGCCTCGGCCAGCAGCTGCCCCGCCACCTGCACGGCATCGTAGCCGAGCACGGCGATGAACGGCGGCCTTGCCCCGTGGCGGGCGGCATAGAGGCTGGCGAACTGCTCGAACCGCGCCGGATCGGGCGCCGGGAACCAGCCGCCGTGGAGCGCCGGCTCCTGCAGGGTCTCGGCCGCGTTCCACTGGCCGAGGCCGAGATACTTCATCCGCGCCGGGTTCAGCCCGTTGTAGTCGACGAAGGCGGCGGCAGAGCGCAGCCCCTGGCCGCGGTCGGGCAACAGCAGCGCCGTCACCCCGGCGGCCAGCGCCGTCTCGGCGAACAGGCCGGCGGTATCCTGGATGCCATGGAAGGTGCGCGGGTAGCCCGTGGCGACCATCACCCTGGCACCGCTCGACGGCGCCGCCGCCTCGGCGCCGCGCCTGGCGGCGTTGCCGTAGTCGTTCCGCGGATAGAACACCGCCAGCCGGTCGTAACCCTGCGACGCGGCGAAGCCGACGATGCGCCGCGCCGCGCCCTCGGGCAGGAAACCGCTGACGAAGACCGGGCCACCGGCCGCTTGGCTGTCGGTCGAGAACGAGACCACGTTGATCCGGGCGTCGCTGGCGGCACCGCGAACCGCGCCGGTGCTGGCGCTGAACAGCGGCCCGAGGATCAGCGCCGCGCCATCGCCGACCGCCTTCGCCGCCGCCAGGCGCGCCGTCGCGGGATCGCCGGCGGTGTCGTAGAAACGCAGCTCCATGGTCGGGTCGGCCAGATCCACCGCCGCCATCCGCGCCGCGTTGGCCAGCGCATTGCCGATCGCCGTCGCGCCCGGATCGCTGGAGCTCAGCGGCGCCAGCACGGCGACCAGGACCGGCCGATTCGGATCGACCAGCCCGAGGCGCGGCGCCGGGGCGGTCCGCTGCGGCACCGGAGTCGCTGCCGGCTCGGGCTTGGACGCCGTGCGCGGCGCGCAGGCGGCGAGCGACAGCGCCAAACCGGCGGCGAGCAGCAAGCCTGATGCGATCGGGAGCGAACGAAGCATGCCAACCTCTCATTCTCTTTTCGCCGTGCGAGCCGTATACAAGGTCCCGCGGCACCGAAGGCTTCGACAGAGGAGCTTGTCCTACCCTAGCGCGGCAACAGTTTGACGGACGTTATGAGCGCAGCGCCAGAAAGTAAACGCAGAGCACCAGCCGCCGAACCGTCCGATGCCGGGCCGTCGGCCTCTCCCCCCCTAGAGCCCGGTCTATACCTCGTTGCCACCCCGATCGGCAACGCCGCCGATGTCACACTGCGCGCCCTCGACGTGCTGGCCCGGGCCGACGCCATCGCCGCCGAGGACACCCGCGAGACGCGCAAGCTGATGCAGATTCACGGCATTCCGCTGGCCGGGCGGCCGATGCTCTCCTACAACGACCGCAACGCCACCGAACGGCGGCCGCGGATCGTTGCCTGGCTGCGCGAGGGCAGGAGCGTCGCCTACTGCTCCGACGCCGGCACGCCGCTGGTCGCCGACCCGGGTTACCGGCTGGTCGAGGCGGCGCTGGCCGAGGGGCTCGACCTGATCGCAGTGCCGGGCGCTTCGGCGCTGCTGACCGCCTTGTCGCTGGCAGGGCTGCCGACCGACCGGTTCCTGTTCGCCGGCTTCCTGCAGACCAAGGCCGGCGCGCGGAAGACGGCGCTGACCGAGCTGGCGCAGGTCCCGGCGACGCTGATCTTCTATGAAAGCCCCCGCCGGCTGGCCGATTCGCTCGTCGACATGGCCGAGGCGCTGGGTGGAACCCGCCGGGCGGCGGTGGCCCGCGAGCTGACCAAGCGGTTCGAGCAGGTGCGGCGCGATTCGCTGGGAGCGCTGGCCGCGGCCTACGCCGCCGAGGCCGCGCCGAAGGGCGAGGTCGTGGTGCTGGTCGGCCCGCCGGACCCGGCCGAGGCGCGGGCCGAAGGTACGGCATCGCTGGACGGGGCTCTGGCCGAGGCGCTCGCCACTCTCTCGATCAAGGACGCCGCCCGCGAGGTCGCCGGCCGCCTCGGCCTGCCCCGGCGCGAGGTCTACGCCCGAGCGCTGGAGCTGGCGGCGCGATGAATATGCCCAAGGCACAGCGCGGCAAGCGCAGCTATCTCAGCGGCCTCTCGGCCGAGGATCAGGCGGCGCGCGCCTATCAGCGGCGCGGGGCCGAGATCCTCGCCCGGCGCCACAGCAACGAGGCCGGGGAGATCGACCTGATCCTGCGGGAGAACGGTGTTCTGGTCTTCGTCGAGGTTAAGCGGCGCCGGAATCGGGCCGAATTGGCGGAATCGATCACCGAACGGCAATGGCAACGCTTGGGATTGGCGGCGACACACTATATCATGAGCCACAACGACGCGACGGGCGCGATCCGCGGCTACCGTTTCGACGCCGTCCTGGTCGGCGCCGACGGTCACCTAGAGATCATAGAGAACGCCCACACCTTCGACGAGCGTTGAGGCGGAGCAACACAGATGAACATCAGGATTCTCCTATTGGCGGCGTGCCTTCCTGCGCTCGCCGCAATCGCTTGCGCTCCCGTGGGCGTGGCGATCGGCGGTGGCGCCGTCGTCGCCCGTTCCGTGGCCGAGGAGCGCACCACCATGGCCGCGCTCGAGGACAGCGAGATCGAGCTCAGCATCTCGAACGCGCTGCTCAACCATTCCTACGAGCTGTTCAGCGACGTCTCGGTCACCGTGACCGAGGGCCGGGTGCTGCTGACCGGATCGGTGCCGAAGCGCGAGCACAAGGTCGATGCGACCCGGATCGCCTGGGAAACCGAGAGGGTGACCTCGGTCGAGGACGAGCTGACGATCGGCGAGGACCGCAGCGCCGGGACCTATCTCAGAGATGTCCGGATCTCGAACACCCTGCGCATCGAGCTCCTGGCCGATGTCGAGGTCAGCTTGGTGAACTACAACATCGAGACCATCGAGGGCGTGGTGCATCTGTCCGGGCTGGCGAAATCGAAGGAAGAGCTTGACCGGGTGATCCGCCACGCGCAGGGAATAAGCGGCGTCAAGCGGGTCGTGAGCCACGTGCTGACCATCGACGACCCGCGCCGCGTCACCGCGGTTGCCAATTCCGGCTGAGCCGGGCCCGACCGACGCCTCTGCCCCTCGCGGGCGGGGCAGCCATGCCAAGGACCACCGCCGCGAGGGGGAAATGCCGCTTTCCGTCGCCATCCAGATGGACCCGATCGCGTCCGTCGACATCAACGCCGATTCGACCTTCCGCATCGCGCTCGAGGCGCAGGCGCGCGGGCATGAGCTGTTCTACTACCACGCGCCGGAGCTGATCTGGGACGGTGGCCGGGTGCTGGCCTCCGGCTGGCCGCTGGAGGTGCGCCGCGAGCAGGGCACTCACTACAGCCTTGGGCCGCGCGAGACCCGTGATCTCGGCACCGTGGACGCGGTGCTGCTGCGCCAGGACCCGCCCTTCGACATGGCCTATGTCACCAACACCCACCTCTTGGAGCGTATCCACCCGGAGACGCTGGTGGTCAACGACCCGTTCTGGGTGCGGAACTGCCCGGAGAAGCTCCTGGTGCTGGAGTTCATCGAGCTGATGCCGCCGACCATGATCGCCCGCAGCCTGCACGCGCTGCGCGAATTCAAGGCGCGCCACGGCGACATCATTCTCAAGCCGCTCTATGGCAATGGCGGCGCCGGGGTGTTCAAGCTCGGCCACGCGGACAGCAACCTCAATGCGCTGCACGAGCTGTTCATCAACATCAACCGCGAGCCGCTGATCGCGCAGCAGTACCTGCCGGCGATCGAGCGGGGCGACAAGCGGGTGATCCTGATCGACGGCGAGCCGGTCGGCGCGATCAACCGCATCCCCGCGGCCGGCGAGACGCGCTCGAACATGCATGTCGGCGGCAAGCCGGTGAAGATCGCGCTCGACGACCGCGACCGCGAGATCTGCGCCTGCATCGGGCCGACCCTGCGCGAGAAGGGGCTGATATTCACCGGGATCGACGTCATCGGCGGGTTCCTCACCGAGATCAACGTCACCTCGCCGACCGGCATCCAGGAGCTGGAGCGCTTCGACGGCACCAATACCGCGGCGCTGATCTGGGAGGCGATCGAGCGGCGAAGGGGCGGCTGATGGCAGTCTCGCTGCGTCTCAGGCTGCTGAACCTCAGCCTGCGCCTCCTGGTCAAGACCAGGCTCAGCCTGATAAAGCGTCCGGAACAGATGCGCGAGAGCTTCGAGCGCAGCGCCGGGCGGTTCTTCCGTCCGACCGAGGACGCCAATTTCGTTGCCGACAAGATCCGTCGCCCGGACGGCGAGGAGATGATCGACGCGCTCTGGGCCAGCCGCGGCCGACCCGACCGGCACCGACTGATCCTCTATCTGCACGGCGGCGCCTATGTCGCCGGATCGATCAAGACCCACCGCCATCTCGCCGCCTATCTCGCCGGAGCCGCTGATGCCCGGGTGCTGCTGCCCGAGTACCGGCTGGCGCCCGAACACCCCTTCCCGGCCGGGCTGGAGGATGCACTGCGCGTCTACCAGCATCTGCTCGATTCGGGCTACGAGGCCGGCAACATCGCGCTGGCCGGCGATTCGGCGGGGGGCGGGATGGTCTTCGCCCTGCTTCTGAAACTCGCCGGCGAGGGGCTGCCGCGCCCCGCCTGCGTGGTCGGCTTCTCGCCTTGGACCGATCTGACGCTGACCCGCGGCAGCCTGCGCCGAAACGCCCGGCGCGACGTAATGCTCCCCGTTCGCCGCTTCGGCGAGGTGGTTTCCGAATACCTGCACGGAGCGTCGAGAAGCAAGCCGTTGGCCTCGCCGGTCTTCGGCGACTTCGAGGACCCGCCGCCGGCGCTGATCCTAGCCTCGAAGTCCGAGGTCCTGCGCGACGACGCGGTGGCGATGGCGGACAGGCTACGCGCCGCCGGCGGCGACGTGGCGCTGGAGCTGTGGAAGGACATGCCGCACGCTTGGCCGCTCTTCGTCGGCTTGGTGAAGGAGGCCGAGGCCTCGGTCGACCGCGCCGGGGCATTCATCGCCCGGCACTTCGCCGGCGAGCCGGAGCCCGAGGATAGTCCGAAGGTTCATTGATCGGAACTCGCCGCGCCTCTGAAGGCCGCGCGATGGCCGCCGCGCTCGGAGCCGGCGAAGAGCCACGACTTGCGGCCAAGGGCCACGCCTCTGAGTGATCGCTCGGCGGCGTTGTTCGAGAGGCA
>Ga0209255_1000399_pt1 | contig 10308 bp, 2 predicted proteins | sample WorMetvaBAHAMAS2_FD_187394 | JGI IMG/M metagenome (GOLD analysis project Ga0209255, IMG submission 187394) | Marine gutless worms symbiont microbial communities from Max Planck institute for Marine Microbiology, Germany - Olavius vacuus... | ecosystem: Host-associated > Annelida > Digestive...
AGGCCAGTTTTATGGGAATGAGAATGGGAATGGAAATGGGAACGGCTTGATTGGAATGGGAGGGAATGAAAACTCCACATTTTCACATTTACCACCCACAAGTAGCTAACCATCAGACACTGTTAATGGACCCTTGTTTTTGCATAGTAATTTATCGTAGACTGTTAGGTTAGGTTTCACTCTGGATGTCCATGATACACTGCTTGCGTTGACGCTGCATATGTAAACTTATTTTCGAAGATTTTTAACAGTACTGTTTTGTGCATTGTTGAGTTTACCGGTCATTTGTTATCTGATCGAGATACGAGAATGGAAACGGAAGGGAATGGGAATAACTAGTGAGAATGGGAACAAAACTAGGCTAGACCTGTGATCGGGAATGGGGATGGGAATGAACCATTGGGAATGGGCGCTGAAAAAGACATCCCCGCTCATCTCTATTTCCAAATGACTTATTCGTGACAGGCTACTGCATTACTGGAGGTGAGCAGCAGACATGTCACGGCTCCATCGGAACTGACCACAAACGGTTTACAAAAGAAAACAAAACGACATACGCGAGAGAAGTCTGATTAGACAGATTGTAAATGCCTGATTCGTGATTAGCTGTCCGCTGGTGGTCTTTATGTTGGCGTCTAAGTCGCATGCATGCAACTACGATCGAAATTACTATAAATCCAACCCACAGCCACGGCGCTCTTATAGTCCTTTCGTGTTGCCAATGGCTATTGTTCAGTGTTTCGTCTATGTACGCCATGCTGTGGTGCGGCGCGTGTCAGCTGTTCGTAGGAAAGCGATTTCAGCATCTTCCTCAACGTCGTATGTTCGTGATGCATTGCGACGTTCTCGTTAGAATAGGCGGATCTGCTTCGAAAAGACGACGGAATAGGCATATTCGGAAAAACGAAGGCCTTTTATATTGAAATAGTTCTCGAAGGTCGAATGCGACGTTTAGTGGATTGCCGCCGGTATCACCGGGGTTTTCACCTTGGCCAGAAAATTTCGAACCCCTATATACCTGGCAAAAAGATTTTTTAATGCTGCCGAGGTCGTGACCTGGTCCCGGCTTGCGATTTTAACGACAGTTCTAAACTTTACTATGTAAAATTCGCAGACGATCTATTATTTTACAAAGTTAAGACGTAAAGACCAGTGAATTTGTAACGCTGGAATATGGAGATTTTTTGCATACTTGAATGCATATTTGACATGACCCCTCACCAAGAATTTCACAAATTAGCAGAATTCGACCATGCGAAGAGATAAGAATTATTCAAATGCTGGATGACTTGATGGAAAGAAATAAAGAAGTGAGTAGATGACAGAACAGAGATAGAATGGAGTCATAAAACCTGCTAAGCAGAATACTTCGTGACCGACTGACTAACTGATGCGACTGCAGAAGCTGCGCCGATCCCCGGAGACAGACTGATGAAATGTTATACTCTTGTTGCTGTGTTGATCGCTGCACTATCTATGTCCACCTGATGCTAGGAATGGCGTTCTAGTTAATTAAACGTTCTACTGCAAAACTTCTCGACGCCGAATTATGCTAAACCTATTACATCACAGAAGAGACGTACAGTAATTCAAAGCAAAGAGAAGGGAGAAACAAATGCTCATACAGACATTTAGTAGCATAGGTGCAAACACTAAAATTACAGCAATGACTGTTCACTATTCAGGTTTACTCGTATGCACGTAGAATGAATTGTAATCAACTGATGCACGCATCGAAAAAAAGATTTAATATCTGTAAACGTTTTAATTGTAGTTCATCATTTTTAGCACTCTGCATCGTTTCCTTTGAATGAATGGCTGGATGGCATGAGATGTGCACAGTCTAATGTGTTGAACTTGGCTGTATATTTCTCACCGTAATGCAACAAATCTTCGATGCTCTCACCGTTTTATAAAGAATAAAGAAGCAGTTACTTGTCGTATACGGAGTCAGTGCATATGCAGTGACCGATAAATACCTGCTTACCTGCAGGCTGCACAGGTAATATTTCAAAGACAACTGTTCATACTGCCGTCGTTGCTGCTGCTGCTGCTGCTGTTGAAGGATACGGCGACGGTAATAAATTAATTAGATCGAGGTGCGAAGGTGACATCGCGTCGCCCCATTAAGAGGAACGGATTACATGGCGGTGATGGTTTGAGACTAGAATCCCTCTTGAAGTGCACCGCTGTCAGGACGACAGCGCCGTAAAACTTGACTTACTTACTTGACTTATGCGTCGTCGCTGCTCCAGGTGGAGCACAGGCCACAAACCATTTATCTCCATCCAACTCTGTCTTGTGCTGACTCCTCCATCTTTCTGCAGCAGTACCTGAAACCCAACATGCACATTTCTTTCTCCAGATTCCTTTTCCATGTACTCCTGGGTCGCCCTCTTCTTCTGTGGCCTTGTGGTGTCTGCTGTAGTGCATGCTTGGCGATGCTGTCATCACTTCTTTTCAGTGTGTGTCCAACCCAGATTTATTTTCTTACTAGTTGTTCCAACAATCGCTATACATCGTAAGACAGATGCTTAATGCTTGTGACTGAAAGACATCGAAAAACAAACAGCAAAGAACAATTAAACTATCACACATGTTAAAACAGTATCACCTTCCCTCCATTTTTACTTGACGTTCATACACTCTACATATGCATCGAGAATTCGGTGATTTCTGGCTGAAAAGTAGTTAACATTCGCGAATTTTACGACTTTTGAAAAATCGTAATAATTCGTGAAAACTCGTTTATCGGAAACATTTATTGGCATGCAAGAGATGTAGTTTCGGCCAGAACTCGCGACTTACCGTACATGCAGAGGAGTTCATCCGTCATTTACGTCAAAGCCATACCTGTTACCCTTGATTACACCTACCATTGTTACTGTTGCGCCTGAGAAATGACACTGTCATTTTCGGACGCATTGTTCTCGTTACTTGCTTGCTTGCTTACTTACTTACTTATCTCGGAATGAAACTGGGGACTGTTACTCGTGTTGGACTATAAAGCGAATTACACGAAAGTGATCATTTAGCGTACCGTAAAGCAGTACTGCTGTAGTGGCAAATGTCAATGTTGTGTTTGTGTTCGGATAATTCGACTAAAGCTCTATTTAGTAGTGAATTTACTGTTAATGTTACATGACATCTGTTAAAGTTGGTTTCGGGTGGTCAATACAATACAATACAATACAATACAATATAAAACTTATAACGCGCCATATGTAACTAAAATGTTGTCACTAAGCTTACGCTGCCATGAGAACCCGCTTCCGCTATACTTGTAATCGGTGTTTTTTTGCGAACAGTAGGCCTACTGCAGATGAAACGAGCAGCGTGAAGACTGACAGCCAACAGTTGAATTAAGAATAAGGGTACAATAACTGCAAACTGACATTCGTTCGGATTTTTAAAATTCGCGAATATTTTCTAAAATTCGTAAAATTGGAATTTTCGATCTATCCCTTCATACAGGACTGTTCCTATGACGTCGCACTCACGCTAACATGAAGGTAAAGGTAAGGTAAACACAGATTTGGATAGCGCCTTGTCGTGAACACAACTCTAAGACGCACAGGTATGGCACGCGTTCTCAAGAGATCTCAGCTTTATCTGCACACCCCGCGTTCATCCGCTAACGGAATGAACTATACCTGCCTTTGCCTTCCCAGCCGAAGCTGGTACTCATTTACCGACCCCGGAGGGATGGAAGGCTGAGTTAGCCTTGGGTGGCTAGTTGGTTATATACCGAAATAAATGTCCGGCACTAACCCGGACACCGTCGCCCATCTCAGTACTAACCGGGCCCGACGTAGATTAACTTCGCTGTCATAAAAACGTTCAAACGGTATTTTCTCATATGCGGCAGCAATACTGACAGTCACTCTATCTGTCGCAAACGGCTAAATCAAATTAGCAAACGGTTTTATCGTCGCGCAGACATTTAGTTCTAGTTTTCTGGCTTTATATATTGTACTGGATTTTCCACGGGTCGCATTTATCTGAGATGTTAAATAAAAAATATTTTTATTCGTGATTTTACATCATCAGTATGAAATGCAGACATATTTGTTACTAAGGTGAAAAAAAAACGAAAGTCTGTGTATCATAAGCAGCCACCCACGTCGTGTCTGTAAATAGTAGCTAGTGCGTGTTGTCGCACTCACCCACACACTTGTCTTGTCGTCGGACTCTTAATCGGTGTATCAGAGCAGAGGTGTCAGCGATCGCATTTCAGTACGTTGGCAGTAAATCGTTTTTCCTTGCTGAGGCACGGGCACCTGCGTAGAACATCACTATGGAGACGATGACGGCGGCTAATTGCGCCTGTCGACCGGCGCCAGCGGCAGCAGCCGAGGCACAGTCGGCGCAGTGCGTTGGCGACAACGAATTTAACGACCGCAGTCGTCGCGCCGACGAAAAATTGCCGGTTTTCCGTGACGGGTGTTCGGCGTCTGCGGCGTACGGGTAAAACGAGACAAAGTGGAGCCGGATTACAGACATCTGTGTTCGAAAGCTCGTAGAGTAGACAGTACTACACAGTGTAGGCCAGTCGGCACGAACTGCGCGAGGTAAAACAGAAATAAATGACAATGATAAGACTTATGATATCATAAAGTAGTATTGTTAATTTATTTGTTTATTCACTAATTAATTTAATTAATTAATCAATTAAACATCAGCTGGTTTTCCACTGTTGCAGAACGTCATGTTGGCACCTTCAACTGAAACAAATCGGCGGCCAAGTAGCACTGCGGATTTGATTCTCAGTCGCACTGACTCGCTGTTGCCACATGATGCTAGCTGCAGTCAGTCTCCGAGTGACCGCTATCTTCACACGCACCTGTCACCGTCAGGTGGCTCTCACTCGGCGCCGCTATCAGCGTCGCCGTCTGCCTGCTGGACCGGCGCCGCAGCACCGGCCACGTCCGGCAGCGAGTGTTCGCTGTCGTCGACGCCCACCAGGACCAGCCCGGAGGCTCGGAAGCGCTACTGGTGCCGGCGGCTGATGAAGCTTAAAGAGGAGATGGACCGCGTCGGTGACGGCTTTCGGCGCAGCCTGCGAGGCAGTATCGATACCCTGGCGACGCGGCTGTCGACCTCATCGCGACGCCAGAGTCGAAATGGCGACGGCGGCAGCGAGCGACTGCACGGCAGCGGCATCGACGTCGAAATCGTTCGTGAAGTTCGGCGACAGCGCGCCAAGTCAGCTGACCGATCTCGTAGTGGCGTCAGACTCGAGGAGGCGACCAGCGGCAATGTGGACGACGGCAGACAGACGTACGACTTCAAGTTTCCGTCGACGTTGATGCTGACTGGACTGCGCGACGGCGCATTCTCTGGCGAGATTCCTCTCGATTCAGCATCACCCGCGAAGTCGGTCATCGTCAGAATACGCGACTACCGTCTCGAGTTCTACGTCGCCGGCGAGAACGCTGCCGCAGATCGCCCGCAGTTCGTCGGCGCCGTGAGCTTGCCGATCTACGTCGATCCGGGCAGTCTCATGTTCAGCCTTAACTCGTCGGACATGGACGGCGGCAGCGGCGGCGGCGGCGTGCACCGGCTGCTGGTGGACGGACGAATGAAGGGCTGCGGTGCCAGAGTCAGCGACGCGGCCTCTCGACGACTGAGCGTGTCGGCCAGCGATCTTTGCCTGCTGACGTCCAGCCCGTCTGGAAGTCGAATGACCAATCTGGATCAGTGGTGACCGGTGAACAGCAGCATGCCGCGCGACCACTGAAGGAAAGTACTTCTGCCGACCACCAAAAACAAAACTGGTCTGCGCTGCGAGCCAGCAAACGGATAAATTCTCGGATATGTTACTTTCATAGGTCAACTCACTTCCGGATAAAACTCTGACCGAAAACCCGTCGCAAGATTTAAAGACAATCCCCTCAATTTGTAAAAATTCTCACATGTAGTACATGCGCAATTATTTGGTTTTGAATATATCAATATACGTCTGCACTATATTAACTATTTGTGTCAAAATAAAAAAAAACTATACAGAAAACAATGTAAGTATGATAGTACTGACATATTCCGCCATTTCCGTGCTGCCTATATGCCTGAGGAATGGAACGAAATCAGATCTTGGTCCCCGGACTCCGGGTGTAAAACACTTCTCCCTAACCTTATTCGTTCTAGGACATCTTCCTCGTCAATTTTTTAATCGTCGATTGATGCCTATTTCTGTGAAAATGAGGAAAACGTCCAGGGAAAATAAACCAAGAGGGGAAATGTCCGTTTTCTGATGCTTTGCCGGACCCCTCTGAGAGATTTTATAGCGGTTACACAGACCCACAGCTGCTATAACAATTCCTTTACCCTTCGTGTCCAGTCTCAGTTTCGCCAATGCACGTGCGAAAAGTAAACCTTCCGCCTATGTTCTCAAGGGCTTGCTGAATTTACCAATAAATAAGAATACGATATTTACATTACAATCGAACATTATTTAAACTTCAGTTGCGAGCATCGTTAAATCGTAGGCGAATTACGAACGAGAAATCGACGACTAACGGATTATGGCACACATGTTCTGTGATTTTATTTATTTTATGTGTGCACACATTACATGTACGGGTATAATGCGAGCATTTAATGTAGTCGAAATACCGGCTTACGCCAGGCCGTCAGAACTAAATCCCAAAAAAGACTTTCTTGTGAGAATGAAATTTTAACCCGAACCCAAAATCTGACCCAACTCTAATTCTAACCTTAATCCTAACTTGTGTTAGGTAACTGTCTTGACATCACAGAATAACAGTTTTCGTATCGATGAGATTTCGTCCCGACGGCTGTTCTCGATATCTGTGTACACTGATGAGTTGCTACCAAAGTGATTTTAACAAACGTGAACGTTCGCTATCGGCGTACGCCCATCTGTCGTCTGTCGTCTGTCTGTCTGTCGTCTGTAACGATCTTGGGCCCTACTCAGCCAGTTGAAATTTTCGGTCATGTTTCTACGCCATTTGGTACTATGGTCATCCGTTGACTTCCACCGAAAATTTTAGGAGATCGTCCCAGGGAAACCCCTCCGTCTGGGGGTTAAGATAGGAGGTAAGTTAGTATAAGGAAGTCGCATATGATCTTTCGATTGTTACCAAACTCGGTGACCTTGAATGACCTTGAACGGCGTAATATCCCCCAAGTCTGCGTTATTTCACCGACTTCGGTAGCTTTCGCGGCGCATTACATAAAAGTGGTTGAAGATACACCGATACTTTCTGTAGCAAAAATGTAGGCCAAAGAATCTAGTTTTCAGCGATGTATCATTTATGGCAATATTCGCGTAGGTTACCGAGAAAGTGCATTACGGAAAATCGAGGCCAAATTTCGTAATGCATAATATTACTTACATTTACTTACTGAGCCTCGCTTTCATATTCAGAGAGCCCTTTCCCGTATTGGGTTACGGGAAACCCCCATATGACTGACACTCGCCTGAATGGAGCAACTGTGAAACTCGATTTACTGCGAAGGGGGGGGGAGTCACGCTTTGGATACGTTATTATCAGTTAGCGTAAACTGCGCAAATGGCGTACCGTATAGCAAATGCAGAATCACGCGTTGATGTACGCGATCGTCTGCGAGACTGCAAAACGGTTAATACACACTAGAAACACGCTAATGATAGGTTTTAGCTATATCGCGGTATGTTGATGGTAGATTTTTTCCATTACAGTAAACACTGTAATAGGTCTATTTCTTGCGACGAAGAGCGTGGACCTGTGGCGGAATTTATGCGCAAGTCTATTGTATTTTGTAGTACGTGTACGATGTTGTCGTAAAAAAAGTTCACGTTCGCTATCTCATCTGCTTATGAGTTGTTTTTTGTTTTCTATGTAATTTTCGACCTTTACTTAACAGACATTCTCGCTTGCTTTTCAGCCTGTATTCATTCTACGTTATGCTAAATTTTGATATTGACAATGATGTGATGTAAACGTGTCTGTAATTCTAACAAAACAAAACTTTTAGAGTATTGCTAAATAAATTCATATTATACAACCAAAATAAAACTAAAAACCTTTGCCGTATCGACCTCTTTCAGAGGCAATCATCAGAAGAAAGCTGGTACTCAAATCTTCTGGATCTTGACACGATGACAGCCGTCGTAGCCTCATCCCAACCAGCTTCGTCCCGATTCATGGCTTTAGCTTGTTGACCTTCCTTACGGATGTGAACGTACTAAGTGATCCACTCGGTGGGACGGTCTGGCTCTCTGTCAATCACCGTTGCCTTCGTCCTGAGGTCGATCACATGGTTCTCTTGAATAGCGCGACTTGTTGTGTTCTGAAAGGCTGGCTGTGCGATGACTTCTGGTAAAAGTTTGTTTGGTCTTCGAATCCACTTCCATTCTGTGTTCTTGTAGTATAATACATAGCTTTCTCTCAGTTTCGCCTATGTAGGTTTTATCACAGTTGGCACAAGGAACCTGTAAACACACTTTCTCGACACGACGGTTGGTGATCGTGTCAAGATCCAGAAGAATTGAGTACCAGCTTCTTCTAATGAAGTCCTCTGAAAGAGGTCGAAATGTCAAAGGTTTCTGGTTTTATTTTGGTTGTGTAATATAAATTTATTTAGCAATACTCAATTCCAACCAAATGAACCTATTTGTTGAAAACTTTTAGGGACTAAATGTCAAACCCATAATCAACTATGTTGGCCTAGAATGTTAACCGTGGTTTCACGTTAATTCTGGCATATCAACAGAACGGGTGCGAAATTGCGAATGTGTTCAAGTTCAGCCTGCTGTAGTTTACTATGCGATTTATTGTACACGTTTGCCGTTAACATTAGCCTTCTGATTCAAGAGTTAGATTTTTGTTTCTGCTTGCATTAGTGTTTTCTGAACGTGAGTTTTATAACTTCTCCTCTGCAGCCATATATCTTGTCCAGTAAGCGCTACTGCCTGCATCTTCCGCATGAGCAGGTGCTACGGGCGGACACAGGCTATCTTTTACAGCATCGCCCTGCAGTAAAGGCAAGTTGTACTTTCTGACAGACAAGCTAATTGGTATCATAAATTCACGTAACTGCTTTTCTGCTAGGTCCAATAAAGCATATCGAGAAGCTCCAGCGACTCAGCGACGTGAAGAACTAGAAGAAATGAATGAAATGAAAGTGCATTGATTTAAAGTGCGTTCGGAAACTGACTAAGAGCAAGCTTATGCCCATGCCATACTGACCAGAAACTGGTGCCAGAAACTGGTACCAGTTTTATGGGCATAATACACCATGCAGACAAATCCAGCCGTTAAGCAGAATAAAAACATTAGATGGTCCAAGAGTCCGTGGAATCAGGCCGATAGGAAAGGAAAAGGTCTATGGAGGATTTGCCGAAGAGCCAAGTCTTGAGTTCAGAATGAAATACTGAACGAGTAATAGAAGATGCAAGCGGTGATAGTAAAGATGGTGAAGATGATGAGCTGCCATGTGTGATAGGTGAAAGTGCAGGAGACTGTGTCTGACGAGGCTCGCGAAGGTCAGTGGAGAGTTCGTTCCATAGACATGGTGCAGTATACCGAAAAGAGCGATTAATAATTTTCAGAGAGGACTAGGTTGGTGGGCGAGCAAGAGTGACCATAGATGAAAAACGTGTGTTTGGACAAGGTTGAACAGAAATCAAGTCGTGGAGATAGTGAGGTTGGTTTGTTGTGAGAACCTTATAAGTTAGAGAAAGGAGTTTATATTTAATGCGTTCGTTTATTTTGAGCCAGTGTAGAGATTTGAGAACAGAAGTAATGTGAGAAGATTTTGGCGTTCTGGTGACAGCAGGAGCAAGACAGTTCTGGATGTTCTGGAGATTTTTTTATCTGAGACTCCGGAAGATTATAGTACAATGAGTTGCAGTAGTCAAGTTTAGAATGAACGATAGAAGTGGCGATGGTACTGGCAGTTTTGAAGTCAAGAAAAGGACAGCGAATATCACGAAGATTTAGAGAGAGCAGATATTTGGTCAGAGAAAGAGAGGTGTTCATCAAAGATGAAACCAAGGTTGCGAGCAGAGTGAGTAGTAATCAGTGAGATGGTATTAATTTTGGCAAGTTGTTGTGGGAGGCCAATAAGAAGAAATTCAGTTTTAGAAGAGCTGAGTGTTAAAAGATTAGCAGTCATCGAAAGAAGATATCTGTTGGAAAGAATGCTGAAGCTGAGTGATGCTGGAGTCAAAAACAGATGGACAGAAAGAGAAGAAAAGTTATGTGTCGTCAGCATAAAGGTGGTGGTTCAAGGAAAGTGACGAAATAAGAGTACTGAGAGGGGTCGTGTACAAGATAAGAAGGTAAGGTAAGTCTTATACAC
>Ga0209255_1000400_pt1 | contig 10300 bp, 5 predicted proteins | sample WorMetvaBAHAMAS2_FD_187394 | JGI IMG/M metagenome (GOLD analysis project Ga0209255, IMG submission 187394) | Marine gutless worms symbiont microbial communities from Max Planck institute for Marine Microbiology, Germany - Olavius vacuus... | ecosystem: Host-associated > Annelida > Digestive...
ACGTTATGGCTGATTATTGGTCAAATTTTCGCTACTGAGAGCGGGACGCCTCACTTTAACGCTCTCGCTGGGGGTGATCCCCTGCCAATATCGCCATAAATGATATATCGCCAAAAACCAAATACTTTGGCCCACATTTCCGCTTCAGAAAGTATTGGTGTATTTTCAACCACTTTTACGTAATCCGCCCCGAAAGCTACCGAATTCGGTGAAATAACGCGGCGGTTATGGCTATTACGCCGTTCAGGCTCATCCAAGGTCACCCAGTTTGGTACTAATTGAAAGCTCATATGCGACTTCCTATTAGTGATTAATACCAATCTTCTATCTTGCACCGTTTCCGAGATATAGCGTTGGATAGGTCTAAAATCGCTATATTCGGCTACCCCTCTCGTGTTTAACTCCCCCGACGGAGGGGTTCTCTTGGGACGATCTCCTTAAAATTTTGTTTGAATCTCAACATATGGCCAACGTACCAAATGGGGTAGAAACATTGCCGAAAACTTTAGTCGCCTGAGTAGGGCGCACGGACGTTAAATACAGACAAACGACAGACGATAGACGGACGGACGACGATATATAGCAATATAGTAATACAACGTCGACGTCGTCATCACCGTGTAAAATTGGCGTCGTTTGACTGTGAACACTCGTCTCCAAAATGACATTAGGCCCCTATGTGACATATGCCGACCGCGATATTCACTCACCCACAATAGAGGCCTTCCGTTAATTGCTGAAATACTTTTAGCATCTTGTGAACAGAGCGAAATGACGCAGTTAAAATCTGACCAGCACAGTTTTTAAGTTAAGGCAATATCGGTTAAGATTAGCCAAAGTTATAGTCAAAAATAAATGTCACGTTTTTATGGTTCACTGTGTAGACATACGGACGCGACTAAACAATTGGCTCAGCATAGCTGGAGGGCTGATGATTAACTGCAATAACATATTGACCTACGGGCTGTTGGTCGCGCTGGGTAATCTCGAGCTAAGTCAGTATTTTAGTACTTTATGGCCATTAGATCAAAAAAAATATGTGATTAAACGTCAATTTCTGATCTTTAACACTAGCTCTGCGTAAGTAACAGAATATCCGGCCCTGTGCGGTGAGGCGCCTAATTCGCTGCTGGATATTAACAAAAGCCAGCGTATTCGAAATATTAACTTGTCATCACTCTATGTCCGTTGTTTTTACGGAGTCGGGCAGCTAGACTTTCAGAGATGTACCGAATACGACATTTCGTTGTAATAGTTCAACGAATATCGGAGAGGACTTTATAACAGTTAACTTGCTGTGTAAAAATGCATGTTGCTATGTTACATTAAGGTTCTAAATAGGCTGCTGTAGATGAATAAATTGAAGCTCAAAGTACAGTAATTGTACGTCCAATGCAATTTATGGCATTGGACAGATATAAAATCACTTGAGTGTATGTATGTGTGGGCCTAGGTCACGTGACCTACCTTTACATTTTGGGACCCCCTCAATATCTCTGGAACGGCTGAAGCTACAAACTTCAAATTTGGTAAGCAGATATTGATCACAAGAAGAAGAAGTACCACTAAAAATCGAAATTATGTAAAATGGGCGTGACCTAAGTCATGTTGTCACATGACCCAGGTGTATGTGTGCCTGATATAAGAAAGTGCATAATAACACAAATATGGCGGTATTGGTAGTCACATACTTTACATGTTTGAAACACACGGCATTCGCCAGACTCCGAATTCGCTTGAACGTTATCTGGCTTACAAAACATTTAGTCATTATTTCAATGCACTTCGCTTTATAAAGCGTTCACTACACGTCTAGGCCCTAGGGTCCATGCGCACCGCCAGAACAACAGAAATACCCAGTAGTTAAGATTTCTTCCAAGCTATAGCCAGAAAGCTATTTAGCAAGCGCCAAATGAGCCGAATAGAAAAATATTCTAAAGAGAGACAACTTTCTAATAAGGTCGCCGAACGTGCAGCCTGAAGCAAAAAAATGTTCTTATGGGGCGACTGAAAACGCAAGACATGAAAATGCAATACATAAAACTGCAAATGTCACGGGGTGAAATGCACAACATGAAAATACCGGACATAAAAATACAGGATGTATAAATGCGAGACACGAAAATAGATGGCATGAAACAATAGCTTACTTGGTCTAAAGTTACCTTTACTGCCAGATTCCACTACTTGTAAATTCTACCTTGTTACGTTTACTGCTGAATTCCATTACTTGCAAATTGCAGTCTGTAGTGCATCTGATAAACTCTATCGTAGGCTAATTTTATTTACTTACTTTAGTGCTCTATGAACAACCAATGACGGTGGACAGAGCCATAAGCTGATAGGCATGCATGACATGATGACTGTTCTCTGAAATTCACTGCGTATACAGCAGATATAGTGTAAGTGGCGTCGTCGTATGACGGCATTGGTTCCGTAACACGACGACGACGAAGAAGGACATTCTTGCGGTCAGCAAGCCGTCTGTTCAGGCGTTTCGCCAGCCCGTCGACGTCTAAACTGCGTGAAGTGAGATGACAAGATGCACATTGCGCTCGCCCCGCCAAGTGACACAGCCTCTGTGAGTGTTGTACGTTGCGTAGCATTCGATAGGGACGGGGACGCTATCATATTACTTATTACCCTGTCCCGTTGCATTAACAAATCGACATTTCTTAGCAATACGTGGCTATATCTAGGTAATAATACAAGATACATAAATACTTGAGATAGAACATTAATAGAAAGTAATTATGGTCAACGGTGTCATTGCCAACAACATTGACTCAACACTGAGGGTCATATTTTAGCCAATGAAAACCGCTATTATCGGAAAAAAACAGCACATATCACTCACGATGCTTATATGCGTAATAATGGAATAAAGTCGAGCACGATATCTCTAAAAGAGCTATAAGACAGAGACGTGGTTGTAACTGATAAAAAATATATTATGTATCATATAACCTTGATGAGTTTGGATAATTTTTAAGGTCACTTCATCAATTATAAGTTTTGTATATGTTACATAGATATAACATATATAAGTTAGAAAGTAACATGTGGCTATTTTTGACTTTTTATGTCTAAGAACATTTCTAAACAACAAGGATGGTTGCGCGTTTTCTCTGCGAAATCTGAGCTTGCGAGACTCGATTCGCGAGCTGTTCGGTACACGGTTACATCACTACAATGGACATTACTGATGCTAGCCGGTACTCCGTAACGACCCAGCCGCGAAATGTGCAAAATATTGCGATATTTCAATTTCGTCTCGCAGTAAGTCTTGATACCAAGTCGCGTCTGTTTCTGCAGCTTGCCTCTCTTTCCCTTTCAATCTTCGCGTTTTCTCTCATCCACCAGAATAATTACTACAACATCTACGTCATTGATTTTTTGATTTCCTGTTGTGAGATGCACCATCGCAACAGTGTTGGACAGAGCCACCCACTTGGGGTCATAAATGCCGGATCCTGTTGAGCTATGAAAGCGATCGCTTCGTTTATTGTCTCCTGTCCAGAAAATAACTACAAAAGTGTAGAAAAAGTGGCAGTTGTGATGCATTACATCTTGAAGGCCGTCCGACGTCGCTCCAATCGTTCCGGGCTTTAATTACGAGGTCCGTAATGCACTAGCCGTTCAACACTTTTGTAACCTCCTAATACGGCGACTTCGATGCCCTCTCAGGTGTGCATATTTTGGCGATTGATGAGCATTTAACATGTAACCTTGACCTTTGACCCTCTGACTTTGTACATGTATACTGGTAGTTTTTGGCTGTGACATGATCAAACTCTGCACCAAATGTTAGTGAAATCGAACAATCTGAGGCAGAGTTATAGCGATATAAAGATTGAAAATGTGGGCCCATCCTCTACCATGGATTTCATGATAGGTGGATTTAAAAATCATTTCGCGTCCTCCGCGGACCCATAACGCACCTTTACATATCAAATTTCAGCAAAAGCTGACCATCCGCTGAGCTATTTTAAAGAGCCCAACGGAACTATATTTCTCAGAGGTGTAGGCCGTATATGCGCCAAGTTTTGCCAGGGGCCCAGGACATTTCAACACAGTCGGAAAAAGTGCGGCTGTGTTATTGATGATTCAATCAATTTTCACGGCCACGTTTGCAGAGATCATTTTTGTACGTCTTATTTCTTAAAGTTCGGGGAACGACGTGTATCAAATTTGGGGAGGCTATAGGTCAATCATCGGCACCTTTTAGATTTGATGTATTGCTTTGGTTGCTTCGTTTCGAAACAAAAGCGTCTTAGACTGGACTGTGGTCGAAAATCGAGGCCAAATTTCGCACTTTATCACTTCCTGTAAAAATTACGCAAGGGATAGGCGGAATTTCTGAGTCAAAATTTGAAGCTCAGCCTAGGATCCGATCTCTGATATGATATATTTTGGTGCGAGGAAGCTGTGCGAGCTGGGAGATTCAACACATTTTGCCGGCACAAATTACCGAAGCGAAGAAGAAACCCCTACCTGTTTCTCCTGTTTCTCAGAGATATGAGAACTGAACTATACCAAATTTTAGGAGTACATAGATCTGTCATCAGCGCACTCGAGTTTATTTTCCGTTTCAGATATCTTGCTTAATTTTCGAACTGGATCGCCTCAAAGTCCAGACTTTGGGGCCAAATTTAGCACTTTTTGACGACTGTAAAATTAGTGGAGGAATGAGTAAAATGTCTTGAGTCGAAAGGAAGATTAATCATAGCCGCCGCAGCTGGATGTTTTAGATTTCTAATATGTTGCAGTGTTTCGAAACGAGGTCGCGTCAAAGACGACTGGGGTTAAAAGAAGTGAAATGCGCACGTATACCCCTTAAAAATTAGGGGAATGTTGGGTTCAATATCTGAGTGAATTTTGTGAGTTTAGCCTAGGACCAAACCTCTGATATACTTTTGACAGGGTGTCTCTTAGCCATCTAGGAGATTACAGGTTGGGTGTCAAAAAAGGACAGAGGCAAAACAGAAAGGCCTAATACGTCGGCGGCCGTAATTAAGCACACCTGTACATACAAACTAAAATTTAATCTACGGCAATGACATGCCACTATACATATTTATAAACATGGCATTTAAGAGACAGGTGTATACTGTGTCCAACTGATAGCGTCATTCGACGCATATAATGCATTTGAATAACTATTGCTAAAAGCGTTATACAAATATAAATGTCTTAGTGAAACAATAAAGCTTTATTACATTAGATCACAATGGATGAATGTTGCTAAATAAATAAATAAATAAGGTAAATAAAGAAATGATAATATAAACTATAGGCCTAAATTTTAAACTAACTCAACAGTAATGTTTGTTGTTCATCTTATCTCCGTTGTTCTCTTCGTCTGCATCAGTCTCCATCTTGTACGTGGTGGATCTAAAGCGACAGATCGAGACACGGCGCGTCGGCGATATGCTCAAAATAGTTTTTGTCTCAATTTTGACTACATAAATAATGGTTCATCTTTCATTCGGCTGGCTGATCGTGCCTTCTTTACGACTTGTCTGGATCTGCTGTCAGTCGAACCATCGTTGTCACCGTAATGCAGCGTTTTTGTAGAGAGCTGCCGCTTTTCGTTTTTCAGCGATAATATAACGAATCAGTTCTATGAGGTGTACGAGCGCTTTGGTTTCGACCGCAGTCGGCACTAACTACCGCTCATTCCTGCCGAAATTAGATTACGACAAATGGCACGCCGGAGGTTACTTCAGCATTGCATGTAAACATGACGCTGTCGGCAAGCGTTGCAATAAATTATGTACAATTGCTGTCGATTAGCGTATGATCGAAAGATGTGTAATTTTAGGTAACCGAGTTATCGCGGAATGCATAAACGTCACTTAAATCGGCATGTAGATTCAACAGCCAGTATAAATTCTAGCAATCGTTAGACCTCTGGACGAATTGTACATAATTTAGTAACGGTATGCGGTACACACACACGTATTGTCATCAGAAGACTGTGAAATGTTCGGGTCGTCATCCTGGCAGCTAGTGACTTGAACTATGGCTTGCCACTGTCGGTCATCGTGCAATTACCGGTGGTAGGGAACATGTCTATCTCGCGACGTCACCTCAGCTCTAACGCTTGCTGTTTTCCGGAAACGACTCAAAACTTGCTTTTTTCATTGATTACCTGACGGTTTCCAGTTGCTTAGCAGTTTTCACGGGCATGTACACTGTACACGGTGTACATTAGGTCACTTCAAAACGTCAATGTTATAATGAATAACTTCATTCACCATAAATAAAACAAACAAACATAACAAAACTAACACTATCAAGTACGTATATCAACAGAAACATAATGGTCAACCATGTATCAGAATGTATCTACACACTGAGTTATCAACCGAACTGTATGAGGCTAAAAATCTCGTTTTTAATCTGCTTAACCGAACACTTGGTAATTCAAATCTAAATAATGTGTAAAGTTATATTTATTTACTGGTAACCGAACTTTTTAGCGTAACACGAAGGTCCGTATGTCCCTTACCACGCTGAACGCTGCCGAAATGATCTAATTTACATTATTATTAAGGCCGCCCGATGTATGTCGTATGCCTTTCTATTTTGCTGCTGTCCTATCTTGTTTTACGCTCAGACTTCCTCCCAGATGGCCGAGCGGCGCATGTCAAAAGTATAATCAGAAACTTTGATTCTAAGATAACTCGTAGATTAACTCAGACATTTCGCCCACTCCTCCCCTAAATTTTACAGCGGGAGTCAAAAAAGTACGAATTTTGGCCCGATCTCTAATCGCAGAATGAAGCAAGTAGCAACGTATCGGAAATCTAGAATATGCACCTAGAGCGCCGATAAAATGATATTCGTTTAAACCCTTTAAACTCAGATGGTCTATGCCTCTCTTAATTTTTCTACTGGGTCAATAAATGCGAAATATGGCAAAAATTTGGACTTTGACGCGCTGTAGTTACGAAATGAAGTAACTTATGTAAACTTTCAGACAAAAGTTGGGAGCGCTAATGATTGACCCCTATCTCCTTCCCAAATTCAACATAGGTCACTCCGACAACACCAAATAGCTTCCAGAAAAACGGGCTGCGAAAATGTGCTGAATCTCCCATCCGCTAAGTGACCCTGCGCCAAAAGTATAATAGAGGCTGGCTTTTAGACTGAACTTGAAACCCTGATTTAGACATTCGCCTATCTCTCTCCTAATGTTACGGGGGAGGGGTAAAAAAGGTGCGAAATTTGGCCCCGATTTTTGACCCCAATCGCCATTATAGCGCTCTGGTTTCGATATGAAGCAACATATCTGAATCCAAAAGTTTGCTGGGATGAGCAAAGTAACGTAAGTCTTCTCTCCAAATTTGACGTGGGTGGCTCCCCTCAAATCTGAAAGCTAAGGGTTACAAAATTGCCACCTCCTCTAAAACGGAGTGTAGCAAATAGCAACGCCTGAATGTGTTGAAATCTGATACGCTGATGCAATATGGTCCCAGGATGTCGCGGTATTGTGAAAACCCACTTCCGTTAAAATGCCACGATGGCGGACAGCCCCTAAATTTTTTACCTTCAAATCGCGATAACTCAGCCACGGATTGTTCAATTTCACTAAAATTTGGCACAAGGCTTGATTACGTGACAGCCGGTCAACGATTGACATCGGTCGAGGTATCACAGCGGTCATTAAGGTGAAATAGAAAATGGCATACATTGGATCTATACAGTGAAAATAACACCTGAAAACGTCATCTGATTGCCAAATTACTACACGTAATCTCTTTCAGAAAATCGGGGTTGCTCAATCTAACGATTGTGTCAGAATCAGAATTTTGACCATACAGAAGCGCGGAAATAGCAGTTTTTGCACATGCGCAGTAAAAACAAATAAATAAATAAATATCTATCGATGGCTAAAATAGGTTTCTCATAGGAAATCGGGATCGCTGAATCTAATGGCAGTGGCAGAGCTATTTCCGAAACCTCACAAATAGCAGTGTCTGCGCATGTGGCGTACAAATGTGGCACAAAACACTAAGTGCTCATCAAATGTCAAAATATCACTTTTTGCGAAAATTTGCTAAATCATCAGTAGTCTAAGTCAGCCGTGGCATGCATTGCCCAACTGAGTTGAACTTTGATACGCCGGTGCATCGTGGGTCCGCGGAGATAGCGCAATTGCTCCATTCGTAGGCTGGTCCATTATGGGCCTCGTAACTGAAGCCCAGAATGACTGGCGCAACGTCGGGCGGCTTTAGTTGCAACGGATCGCATTTGTCGCCTTTCCCAATCTCATTATTGTTAAGGCCGCACGACGTGTGTCGGCAGGCCTTTTCGTTTTGCCCCGTCCTTTATTTTCTAACATCTAAAACAACGCTGGCCCTGCCCGCACAGCGGCGACCCGGCGAAAGTATATAAGAGGTTTGGTCCTCGGTTGAACTGAAAAAAAATCACTCACGCATTTTGGTCACCGTTCCCCTAAATTTTTAGGGGATCAAAAAGTGCCTATTTCCTTTTCAAATGTGACCAGTGTTCGAGAAAACGTGTGTAAGAACTCAAAAAACGTAAAAAGTCATGTTTTTTTGATTTTGAAAAAAACGTTAAAAACGTAAAACGTACGTATATTTTCATAGGCCACTTAATCACTCCGGGCTTTAATACAAAATTACCGAAAGTCATAGTACCTGTAAGTCACCAACATCAAACAACTTGCTCAGTAATGCAGACACAAGAAACTGTACAACTTAGAACTGTGTGATAAACGCCTATAAGTAGTCCCCATAACCACCAGGAATTTTGAGGCCCAAATTTCTATAGACATATTTTTAGCAAACTTGATACGTTTATGGAATAATGTTAGCTTCATGATCCAGCCAATTTTTTTCGTTTCAAAAGCCTGTTGCTCAGAAATATTAATGAATTTTTACGACTTTTTGACACGTCATTTCAAAAAAACGTAAAAAGTCATGTTTTTTAAATATGAAAAAACGTAAAATACGTATTCTCGAACACTGAATGTGACTTAGGTCGCTCCCCCAACTCCGAGAATTGGAGGCTATAAACTTGCCCCTAAACATGCCGCGAGAATGTGTTGAATCTCCCAGCCCTCGCGACCAGCCCCAAAAAGAGTATATCAGAGATTGAATCATGAACTTTAAATCTGACTTGGAAATTTTCCTCAACCCTATCCCCTTATTTTTACGGGGAAAGACGAAATTTGGCCTCAATTTCGACCTCAATCAACTTTAAGGCGCAGTGATTTCGAAATGAAGCAAGATAACTAAAATCTGAAAGGTGCATTGGGAGTGCAGTTAGTGGTTCTATCTCCTCCCCAAATTAGATCGCTCCCTAACTTTGAAAAATAGGGGCTAAAAGTTGCCCCTCCCCGAAAACCGGGCCAAGAGAATTGGTTGAATCATAAATAACACTGGCCGATTATGTTAACATATGAGAATTTGAGAGACCGGTACATTACGTTGCAATGTGGCTGCGGAATTGTGAAAATCCACTTCCGCTCAAATCCAAGATGACAGACTGCGCCCAAATTTTTCAACTTTAAATCGCTATTATATATAACTCACTAACTCAGCCGCGGACTGTTCGATTTCACTCGAAATTTGGTACTGCGTTTGACACGCAGCCGAAACACTACAAACTTTCAGGGTCAAAGATCAAATCCACAGCCGCTGCATGACATGGTGTCACCAGTAAAAACCTTAAAAGTCAGGACCAGATAAGTTGACCAACTTCAAACTTTGTGAAAATTATACGGAAGCCGAGAACCGCCGCCACTATTATTCATCTATCGTCCGGACGAGTTATCGACGTCAATAACTTGTCCGGACCAGTTATTGAGGTCGATATTTTTGTCCGCAAGAGTTATAGACCTCAATAAGTTGTCAGGACAAGTTACCGACACCAAGATACTGGTAAAATGCTCACAAATCGCCAAAATACCCTTACAGAAAATATATACATATATATACATACAAAGATTAGAATGACTGTCGTAAGCATTACCAAGATGCTCAGCTATCGCAGAGAGACCGCGCTGCAGGGTGCGTTATAGTTTTCGCCAAAAGTAGAAGACTAAAACTGGGAGAATATTTTACGGACATTATAGGTCTATCTTCAACCACCGTGATATAATCGGCCTGAAAATCTGTCGAATTCCGTGAAAAAAAACGCAAAATAATGGCTATTACGGCGTTCAAGGTCATTCAAGGTCATCAAGGTCGGTACCAATCGAAAGCCCGTATGCGACATCCTATTAGTGATTAATAGTAACTGACATCTTTCTCGTACCGTTTCGGAG
>Ga0209255_1000401_pt1 | contig 10300 bp, 8 predicted proteins | sample WorMetvaBAHAMAS2_FD_187394 | JGI IMG/M metagenome (GOLD analysis project Ga0209255, IMG submission 187394) | Marine gutless worms symbiont microbial communities from Max Planck institute for Marine Microbiology, Germany - Olavius vacuus... | ecosystem: Host-associated > Annelida > Digestive...
GTGTGCCAAACATTATGAAAATCCGACAATGCTTTCTCGAGTTACAGCTGAAAATGTCGGGGATGTTTTTTTTTGAGACACACTGTAGTTGTGCAACTTAAGAGTAAAGTGCTTATTTGGTTACTCAGTAATGGCAACACAGTGGTTTTTTCTATGCATGTTTTTTTCTGTCAGCTGACTACATTGCTTCATTGCCATCCAAACTGAATGATTTGTCGTCTTGTTATATGTGCATTGTGAATGGTATTTGGCAGCAGGTGATGTAATTCTGTCTGTGACAGCTGTTTGTGCTGCGTAATTTCATTCTGTAAATTTACATGATAAGTGTGGATTGTCAGTCATGTCAGGGTTCCCACAGGTCCCTTGAAAGTTCTGCAACTAAGATTCTGTCTTTTCAAAGCCTGGAAGTTCCTGAAAAAGGAATAAGGTCCTTTAAAGTACTTGAGTAAGTTCCTGAAAGTCCTCGAATATATCCTTCTTATGATGTGTGCTTTGTGCATTACATTTTTGCTAATGTAATGTACAAATATTAGCAAATGTTTATTTATGTTTATTATAAAACCATCATAATGAAACAAAAAAAGTAATAAATACAGGTACAATACAATGAAAGCAGATGAAACTACTAAGTACACAGCGACTCAGTATTTAAACTGGTCTCAGCTGACTCCAATAGTGGCGAGGTAAATAGTTTGTTTTCCTAAATCACATTAATATGTCCAGCTTAGGCACTGCCACACTGTGATGATGAATATTGCATAAAAGCTGTTCATTAATACAGTCGGTATCATGTAGCGGTACATCACATACTGGCACAGTAGTGCCAGAGTGTTTTAACGACAACGATGCAAGTCAGTGGAAAAGTGGGAAATTTTATAGTAATCTGAGCAAAAAGAAACATTATACCAATTGTGAGACAGCAACAGCATTCTTTGAAAATTAAACACCATTTCTTAAAGCACATTGGACAATACTATTATGGCTGTGCAAACACTTGGTGATGAAACAAAATGGCATACAAGTTTGTCTGTACTGATCAGTAAAAATAATCACAGGTTGTTGCAGCAAGCCATGAGTTGAGTTAGTGCACTGTGATGTTTTATTGCTGCAGTCTTCATGTTAAATGCTTAATTATGTTCGTTATTGGTAAAATGCTATTGGATCATATTTAAACCATACTTGTGCAAACCTGCTTATAACAGCACACTTGTGTGTTATTTAGTGGTCCTTAAAGATTTGTAAATGCATTTGTTGAAAGTTCCCAAAAAGATTTTGAATTTGATTTTTAGAACAGTGTGGGAACCCTGTCATATAAACAGCTGACATGTCAACAGTGTCATTGTGCCTTGATTTGGCTGAAAGCCCGATCTCTGATATTGCAGTCAGTGTGGACTGTTAGTAGTTGTAAAAGTGATGTTTATTTGTGTAATATTGTGAGTAAAAATTCAGTGACAGAAGATATTAAAGTAATGTGATGTAACAATGTGCAAATTTGATGCGAGACTTGATCACGTAGAACTTTGTTAAACATTGTTTTAACAGTCATTTTCAGGTGGTCCCCTTCCCCATATAAATTTAAGTATTAAATGTTTTGCATTTATTTATGACTTACTTGAAATTATGCTTATTACTGGTGACATTTATTAAGACTTGTGCTATAAAGGCTTGCTTTGTATATTTATGCAAGGAAGTGTAAATTGTTATGTGATCATTGTTCAGAAGACATGCAACGTAGATGCTGCTTCATAGATAAGTTCGTAGTGATGGAGAAAGCTTTGCAATACAGTGGTTTTTTTATGCCTCTACCACCGTTAGAACGGTGCCTGATGAATTCTGTTCAGGCACCCCCCCCCCGCCCGTTCTGCACTTTTCTGAGCAAAGCATGGTCGTTGGTTTGCTGTCAAAGACCATGTAGTTTTTTGATGCAACCTGCAATTGTTACGACCTCAGCTGCTGCCTCTGTAACATGTTAATAACTGTGTAATAGGTCAGTACATAGGAATACTCGGAGTAAGTTGAACACTTGTATTTATCCAGTGAACTGTAGAAGCTCAAATAGTTTTTTTTGGGTTAGTTGTCATTGCCAGTTGCTAGACAGACCTTTGTAATGCAATACAAAACTCTCGACAGCTCAACAGTATAAGTATACAGGTACCATGGCTTGATTGGCCACATGTTGTTGCACATCTAATTGGTGGTAGTCTATTGTAGCAAACGTACAAATAAAACCATTTTCTTTCTGTTTGCATTGTGGAATGGCACTAGCAGAACCTGCATTGTATATTACATTATGGAATTTTTTTGTTCAACGTTTCTGGAGAATAGAAACGTGATGTGTTGCAGCATACAGTACATTGGTATATTGTGTAATGCGAGAAACTGGGCTTTAGTAACGTGGGAAAGCAAATGAGTGAACAAGTCTCAATATTTTCATCGACAAGGACCAGGCAGAAACTGCCATGGTGGATGTGATTTAATTGAAACGTTGGAGTTAACAGTATGGACATTAATGAAAAGACGCTGATTGGAATGATACTGACCAGATCTCACGCTCCGTTATAAGATCTGTCGAGTGAGTGAAGTAGGTGGGTCTTTGTTTGGTGTTTTGTTTCGTCGACGCATGATTGATAGTGAACATACTGGTTTAGTGGCGTATTTTACTGATTACTCTAGACTGGAGGTGGATGAATGAAAACTAATATGATAATGCTTACATGTCAAGTAAAAAATAAGCTGTATGTTTTCATTAGTGATGTGTAAAATACCTGCAATAAAAGTACATGTATGCATAGGCGTAGCCAGGATTTTCTCTGGGGTGCACTTTTTTCCTCAAAAAGTTTGACGACCTTATTTATAATCGTCGTCCTGAATGCACAGGCTCAAAGTGCTAAATTAACCACTCCCACCCTCCAACTCTCCCTTGCCCAGCAAAAATTTCCTAAACAGTTCGACTTCTGGCTCTGCCTGGGGGTGTACTTCTGCCTGAAGGCATGCACTTACAACTTACCCCTATAAATTACGCCCCCAAATTTTTTTCTCCGCCCTGAAGGGGGTGCACATGCAGCCAGTGCACCCGTGGCTACGCCTGTGAAAGTATGTGTAACGTGGCAACAGTAGAATGCATAATGAAACTGACAGATGTCCTGTATCTTGTGCCATTATGCTAAAATCATATGTGTTCAAAACGAAGTAAAACCATCTGTACCGCGTAGTCATGATCATGAAAATTATTGACAGCGTCTTTGAATTTTGATAAAGACGTTGCGCTTTTCCAAAAGTAAAACAGGTCTGTCTTGTATGTTTAGTTTGTTCGGCAAACTATGCAAAACAAGTTAGTCGAGACACTTAGACGACGCCAAAATTGCAGGCGCCGGGCGCTGGATGATACATATACGTTTATTGTTGTTTGGCAGCCATAAGCTGGATTACAGTACACATTCATACCACAGTCATACAACGTATGTACAACATGGCGAAAGTCACTAAAGTCAGTGTCCGAAAAGAGACTAGTTTTCAGTTCACCCGCTGCACGAAGTTACCCGAACTCGTTCATTAGGAGGCTGTTGTCACGCGGAGTAGACAGCAGACTGATCCGCACTGTGGACTCTAGCCACGTGGAATGCGAAACTTCGCTGTCTGATCGGTTTCTACACTCTTGGCAGGTGAGTTTCGACCGGGACACGGATTTCTGTCGATCGGCTGGAACGCTTCACCATGAAAACACTTGCACACGGAACCCGGACCGGTCTTGAAAGCGTCCCACCGCCGCATCGGAAGCCAATGGAGTCCTAGAATTGGAATGATATGGTCCCGGCTTCTGACACTAAATTATTCATAGTGTAATTCGCATTTATTAGGGATCAAATCAAAGTAGACCCGTTAGTGGTATGCAATGTAGGCCTAGTAGAGCAGTACGTCTAAACCGTGCTTATTAGAGTTGTCAAATAATGAAGCTTGATTTTGTGCATAGGAGACAGTCTGACAGAATTACTCTCAGTTTGCTCTTTCTTATTTTTAAGTAATATAAAAGGTGAGAAAAAAATTAAAATGTTTTATCATCGCTTATTTTATTTAACGAAACGTTGCAAGGTGGTAGTCATGGCGAAGAATAAGTGATTAGACCTAATTATTCCGGTGAATGTATCAAGATCGATGGCAAAACCAGTCGCTTCGTTCGTGTGATCACGACAACGCCGATATGTCGACATAATACTATGCGACTACTCTTTTAATTTTGCAGTACTGAGTTTCGATAACGTCACACGGCATTTTGTCAAAAACAAAAGATCAAGAGTCAAGCGTCAAAAGATGTGAACAGGTTAGAAAAGCATTATAGGCCTATGGCGTAGTGGCGTACTCTGAGTTGTAGGTTCGCAGCTAAGATTTGGTCGAAGCAGGATAAGCATACCAAAGTGCTGAGAAGCACAATATTGGTCACGCTGGCAGAAAAATGCAAGTGCTCGACGTTTGTGTATTAGCTGCCAAGCCCCATGCACACTTCGCCTATGTAGCCTAGAGAAGTTACGTCAGCTCTTTGGGTATCAGCTTTGTTATAGGCCTACAGAATGTTTTATTTTAGCTACGCGTGCTAAAAACGCAAGAAACGTGAAACGCTGCGTCCAAGCAGTGTATTACAGGTGTAACTGAGTTACTGAACGACATTGCTATTCCAGACGCTGTTCTGTAGTGCTTCACTCGTTGACAGACAGATATGACTGGAACCACCATCATCATCAGTTCCGCGCAGCACACGTCGGAGGCGGAGCCGTGGTGCATTGTGCGACCAATGTGCTGACAACGATGTGCATTGTCAGCCAATGAATGGACGGTCCGTTGAGAGTTAATTAGATGCCACATTGCTGCTGTTTTAGCAGAACGCAAAAGCCAACGTACACCTTCGCTTCTGTAACAAATAGGTGCCGCATCGTCTTCTATGTACGTATGATGATGTTATGACGATACGCAGTAATTTAACTTGCGTTCAAAAGCTGGCAGAAACCAGCGTATAGTTTAACACACATCAATATTAAAAGCTGAAGTGGCGAAAACTAAAACAAAACCGTCGAGCGAAATAAAACAGATAATAATCAGAGAATCTGTGAAATCACAGACCACGTCACAGAAACAGATTTTTGAATGAGGCAATACTGCAATGTGCTCAAATCATGCGGTTTTCTTGACTACGCGCTAGAGAGTGAGAGAAAAAAGTATTTGTAATCACTAAGAACGGTTTTAAAAATCATATAAATAATAAATAACAGATGTGTAATAATAAAAGAAAATCAGTTGAAATGTACTACTGAAGATGAATTAAACAAATACTGTTGGAAAAAATCTAATGCACTTTATGGAATAATTTCGACTTCCGATGAATCACAATTCGTACATGTCATGTAAAAGCGTTCGTTCAGAGTATGTGTTTGCCGCGAGCTAAAACGTTGTATTTCATCAAAGACGTTATTTAATTTTATTGTTGTCAAAGTGTTTGAAAATGAATTTTCGAAGTTGATCTGTTCCTGATTTCTGTCTGTTTGTCTTACACGAGGCTAAAATAATTACACGATCAGCACTGTAGTACAGAGTATAGCTCTATGTTGTAGACTCTAGTTATCTACCACGCGGCTGCGAAGCAGGTAGCGACGATGTACGAGTTGGCGAACTGCACGTCGACACCAGCGAACCATCGCGATGCCGAAGACAGTCCACTATCAACGCTGGCGCTCGAGCTCAAAGATGAAGCGTCTCTGCGTCATCACCAGGCAGTAGTGGTCAACTCGTCAACGGCCCAGACAAGCTTGCAGGGTCGACGTGGTATGGACCTGTCTGTGTCGGGGCATCACAACCACTTCAGTCTCCCATCATCCACGTCATCATCGTCGTCAGCAGCAGCAGCGTCGCTGCCGAGACATCAGCATCCAGCTGGCGGCAACCGTGACAACACATCACTGCAAGAACCGATACAATACGTCAATGGTCTGCGCGCAACTGAACAATTTCGAGGTGCAAACATTTACTGCAGCACTAGTTTGCTTTTGTTTGGTTGATTTAGTTCACATGTATGAAAGTCAGCAGAGCCTGGATGAATGCCATAATAGTGCATGAACAAAACATAATTAATGTACAGTACTTATTTTCGTATTTAGTTTAGGTCTTCTTAAGTGTCTGTACCCTGAAGCAGACTAAGAATACGAAGTTTACATGTGACTTTCTTCTCGAGAAATACGAACGTACTTAGAGCATAAAGTCAAACAAATGCTGAGGATTTAAAACGAGTCGGTAGAAACACTTAATCATCATAGAACTGAAGTGACGTGCTCTGTATGTGTCTGTTCTGTTTTTATTACAGTCCGGTCTTTGACAAATACAGCATGATATTGAGCTGTCGCTCTTCAGTTTATACATGTCCAATGTACAGTGGCGTCACTAAGAAAGGGAGAGGGAAGGGGGCGGACCGCCCCGGATGACACCATTTGGGAAGGGGACACCATAATGAAAGTTTAAAATTTATTGGGGTTAAATTTAAAAAGAACACTGGACAAACGATCAAGTGGTATGCGAAGAGGGGGTAGGAGTGGTGACGAGCTGTAACAGAGGTCGTCACTTTGAGGCCGATGACTAAAAAGTAATCATTTTTTTTTGAGGAAAAATAACGTGCAATCATTTCACTTGTATCTGTTAATATGCTGACAGCCGAACCACATGGAAGCTCCTTCTCGTCTTGTGAACTGGCCCAGCAACCACCACTGCTGCCTGCGTCAACCCGTCAACTGCATCATCTTCATGATCATCAACATCATCATCAGCAGCAGCAGCAGCAGTCGTCGTCAGTACGGTTCAACGACGAGCAGATAGCGTGTCTATGTGATGCGATGCAGCAGATCGGTCACGTCGATCGTCTCGTGTCGTTCCTGTGGTCGCTGAGTCCCTCTGAACTACTGACCGGCAGCGAGCCAGTCATTCGTGCCCGCGCCACCGTAGCCTTCCACCAAGGCAAATACCGTGAGCTGTACTCGCTGCTCGAGGGACATAACTTCGACGCCGCCAATCACGCCGCTCTGCAGCAACTCTGGTACCGCGCTCACTACGCCGAGGCGGAGAAGATTCGAGGACGACCTCTTGGTCAGTCAGTCACTTATCACATTGTATGTGGCTCAGCAACGTTTTAGTGCCATAATTTATAGCGTTTGCATTTAGAAAATAAGTTTTAACGGAGGAGCAAAAAATGAGAATGATGCTCGAATCTAGCCGGTGGATTTATTTTCTTGAGAAGACTCGTCCTTTTTAGGAACTATCGGCTAGATAAAAATTCAACTTAACGATTTCATCTTTTACAATTATTTCGCAAAAAAAGTGGCAACTGGGAGATTATTTTGTAGTTTGTTTTCTAATAATCTACCTATTTCAAGTTGCAGTTTTACCAGTCCTGTCATTTTTACAAATTGAGAGTGAGTAACTGAGTATAACCTATACATCACTTGTGTATAGGCATAACTGTATCGGTTGACGTGATGCAACAACAGTACTTTACACAGTGAAGCCTCACGTGACAAAACACGGGGCGTGATCAGCTTAGTATATAAAGGTCGCTAATGCTTAAGCAATAGAACTTTCCTTTTTGAAAGATTCATTAGCCTATGAGACATTTTAATGTATCGCTTAATGGGTATACGCGGCTGTAGCTGTCGGTTGAATGACGTGATGCGCTGAATGTGTGGAGGCGCCGTGGACAAGTACCGTTTACGGCGCAAGTTCCCGTTGCCGCGAACAATCTGGGACGGCGAGGAGACTATCTACTGCTTCAAGGAGCGGTCGCGGCAGGCGCTCAAGGACTGCTACCGCTGCAACTTCTACCCGACGCTCGAGGAGAAGCGCTCGTTGGCCAAGAAAACTGGTCTGACGCTGGTACAAGTAAGCAACTGGTTCAAGAATCGACGTCAGAGAGACCGCGCGCCACATACCGGCAGACAGTAAGCAGACGTGATTTGTGGTCTGGTCAGTACGGCTAGGCTAAGCTATAGTCGATAGAACGGTCACTCTTCCAACGCATATTATCACGAGAGAATGGGAGAATAACCGAATATTTTATACAGCTGATACAATTTCGACGAGTTAAGCTCGACTACTTTTCTGTTATCTTTATCTTCTATATACTTACAATACTTAGCATTCACTAACTGTTTTGCGGATTTTTGCTCATTGTTTTAGCCTTTTACTAGCGTGTCTACTTTGATGTCGTGTGTTACACTAAGCTGGTTACTGTCAGCCTTTAAACGCATGTTAAGTTACTGCACATCATGTCGTCATGGCTCTGCTTTTCTGCTTAACTCGTTTCTGACATTATCTATACACAGTAGTACTACAGTGAGAACTGAGAAGTGATCGCTGACAGTGACAGCTGATGACGCGTGCATGGCGTTGAGCTGCTGCAGCTACAGTTGACGTGTGTGATGACGTAGGCATCAGCTGGTTCAGCTGGTTCCCGGTGTCATCATCGTGTTGTATTACGTGCATGCAGCATGCGGCGTGCGCCGTGCGCGCGGCACGGCTTGGCGAAGAACGGATGAGTCTCTCTTGTCATGCAATCATTGCACAACATCAAAGTCAATCCTTTGTGTCCAAGACACTGCTGAACTTTACACGATAAGAGTTTATATGTTTGTATACCGCGTGTGAATCTGGCACTGAGGTGAACGCTTGGCAGATGATTCTGAAAATGTTCAGTGTGTTTCAAGGACTTTTTTGATTTTGCAACTTAAATCAATAGTTCAGGTTTGCCAAAATTACGAAACAGTTGTCAAAATCCGGCATTCGTTCCTGCATTGCCACTCACAAGAATAGGCAGCCACAGTTGTTTTTTAAATAATTTGACCAACTATTTTGTGTTAATTAAACTAACAGAAGTCTTATAATGCAGTATGAAAACCGTGCTGTGTACTGTATAGCGATTCATGTTCCTTCCTTGCAGTTACAACTTTAGGCCTACATAGTCACATGCTGTGTCGACACTGTACTGTACAGAGCTGCTCTGGCTGTCGACCACCGAGTTTGTTTCCGATCACTACACGCTGCTGAGTTTCAACGCCAGTCAGCAGCAGCCGCCGCAGCAGCAGCAGCTGTCGCCGGGTTCTCAGCGTTCAACCTGCGCTCATCTTCTCTCACCGGCGCTGATCGGCGCTACTGCATGTCGCACGGCCCGTTGTCCAAGTCGACTCAGCGCGCTTCGTTGGCATGTTACCGCGTCACCGGCAACGACGTCGGTCAGATGGGAGGCGTCACTTATCGACGCTCGCCGGCTGACGCCGCCACGGCTGCCAGGTGTCTGCGCCTGGCACCGGAGAACAGCGAAGACGACGCCGTCGTACGTCGAACTTATCCCCAGTGAGACATTGGCGATGAAATGCTGAACTGGAAAATGACATATTAAACAGTAAAAAATAACAGTTAGCTATCTTATGTTTTATTTTCATACATCTGCAAAACGCTACAACCGACCACGTAACGGACAGCCTATACTAAGCATTTAGAAGTAATACAAACCCTTCCTCGCAGTGGGAAACAAAACTGTATGAAAGCTAACGTCGAACATAGTGAGACAGAGATACACTTTAGGCTTCGATTTCGGTGAACAGAAAATGTACTCAGGCACAGTCTTGGCGCGCACGCACACGTTCCACGTGGAACTGGACGTTGGCGACTGTGACGTCGACGACGACAACGCCGATCACCACTGGTTCCACCACCACCATGCAGCAACAGCAACAACAGCAGTGTGATGCGACCACGACATCCGCTAGAGCTGATAATAATGCCGCCTTGTCCTTACAGTCTGCAAATTGTTGTGAATGTCTACTCGGTCGGCGCGCTGGCGTCGTCCTCATGTCATCTGATGCTGTTATCAACGACTTTGCGTTACTTGTGCAGAAACCGTAGCGATGATGGAATACGGCTTCACATACACCGTTCAAGAGCGCACATGATGCTGCATCTCTACATTTGTGGAATGGTTGTAGATCTATACCTAGTCACGATAAAACCGTATTGTAAAATACCTTTTTCTGCGTGACGTTACTTAGATGGCATTCATACGTCAGAAATATAATGACAGTATTATACAAGATGCTCAGCTATCGCAGAGAGACCGCGCTGCAGGGTGCGCGTTACAGTTTTCGCCAAAAGTAGAAGACTGGAACTGGGAGACAATATTTTACGGACATTATAGGTCTATCTTCAACCATAATCGGCCTGAAAATCTGTCAAATTCCGTGAGAAAACGCAAAATAAGGGCTATTACGGCGTTCAA
>Ga0209255_1000402_pt1 | contig 10296 bp, 5 predicted proteins | sample WorMetvaBAHAMAS2_FD_187394 | JGI IMG/M metagenome (GOLD analysis project Ga0209255, IMG submission 187394) | Marine gutless worms symbiont microbial communities from Max Planck institute for Marine Microbiology, Germany - Olavius vacuus... | ecosystem: Host-associated > Annelida > Digestive...
ATGGAAAGGAGGGGAGGGTGAGGGAGGGAGGAGGAAGGAGAAGGAAGGGCGGAGGAGGGGAGGGAAAGGGAAGGGGAGGGAAGAAAAGGAAGGCTCCCCCCAATAATTTCTGACACCCCCAGCTAGCGTTTTCTAGAAATATGCCTGTTATAAAATAAGACTTACTATCATAGCTTCTCCGTGACAGATTAAGCTGTAAGGACTGCTGCGAGAACATTTACTATGCATGTATCGCAAAGCTTCGTGCCAAATCGTCCCACGACAAGCCACGTTCCGAGCACCATTCCATCACCCGATAACGATGATGTATATACGTCGGGCTGCTGAGATAGAAAGAAGATGCGTTGACACCAGCTGTGTGAATTCCCATTACACGCGCATCGTCATCATCATCTTCATCGTCGTCGTCACACCTGTCATGCGATATGTGATCCGATGACTGACGTGTATAATACAGGTGACGGCGTCTCACCGCGATTGCACTACAGGTGTCATGACTACATTGAGGTGTCGTCGCATCCGCAGCACTGAAGATTTCGCCTACAGGTCTGTGCCATTCACTACTTCCTCTGTATAGCTCACAACTTTACGCCGTGGTACAGGGCTGCTGGGCAAGCTTAACAATTGCCCAGGGACTTCCACAACTATGGATGTCCGTGTATTTCGTGAAAAAATTGTGAAAAACATGTACTTGTGTGTAAACCGCGGAAAGCAAACGTCGTGGATCACTATAACTACTTGTACTGGTACTTGTCCAGTGATGGGTTGGTTAAGTCATGCTTTTAATGTCTATATCTTTACCAGAACTTGTCCAGATTGTTTCTGAACTGCTTCACAGACGTAGCATCCACGACCTCTTAAGTATAACAAGTTGCACTCTTTCGCCACCGGTTGACTAATGAAAGTGCTAAATTCAGCAGCATTTTATACATTATATGGAAATATTTTGGCAATATTCTTGCTACACCTGGGACATTCGTGTTACATTCTAAGTACATTCGACGTACATTGTACGTATTCCAACTGCATTTTGTTTGAATTCTTGGACCCTCGAACCGTATTCAGCATCCATTCCGGGAGCATTCTGACTGCATTCGTACAGCATTCGAGGCACCTTTCAACTATAGAATTCAGGAGTTATTCGGGCAGCAATCGAACTGCACTCTTGACTGTGTTTCAACTACATTCGAGCTGCATTCGAGAGCTAATACACTCGGAATGTGCAAGAATCATTCGATGCGGGTTCGCAGGGAATTCGTAGTATTCGAACGGCATTCTTTAAAACATGACATTCCCGCTCAAATGTGGTTCGAATTTTGGAAAGTTTTAATTCCGGCTTGTTCTGCTTCATTTCTGCTAAGTATAATGGGGCTTTAGCTATGAAGTCAAGGTAATCTGACTTGCTAAAACTCAAAACTTGAAACAGTAAAAATGATAAGAACTTCTAAAAATTAATGTCATTTTGTTAAGTATTAAGATTGATGAAAACTGGTAGGCACGTGTGGATGTAAACGGGCAACACACTGACAAAATTTCACGGAAATATACTTAGCCTAAGTGAAAATATTGCAAAAAGTTTTTCTCACACTGTATAAGTTTATCCTATGTTCAGTATTCTTGCGCGCTTGTTTTTTCATATTAACTAAATTACGGCATTGCAACGCTTGTATCATTCAGCTAACTAGATAGTACCGTCGATCTGTATGCTTTCACCGAAAAAAAGTGTTTTTAGAAAATGTTGACTATAACCTTGACCTTTGAACCCATTATCTTGACAATCAGTGTTTCATGGACATAAAATGAGTAATTACATATATAATACGTTTCATTAAAGTACCTCCACGCATTCTGAAGATTGGTGAGCAAATGCTTCCAAAAGTGCTTACCTGACCAGTGCGACTTTTGACCTTTAACTTTTTGACTTCAAAATCTAATAATTTTATCCTTGTCCCCAAGTGTACCGAACTGATAAATTTGGTAAAATTCCCACAAACGGTTTATAATATATCGTGTTAACAAACGTTAGTACATGATCACGGACGCACGCACGGACAGCCCGAAAACGGAGTGCCTTCGTCTCCCTTTTAACGGTGGTGAAAGCACAAAAATACCTGTGTTCTGTCTACACGCGCCAAAGCCGTTTCTCTTCTATTCTGTTATAGGCCTACTCGTCCTATGCGTGGTGGTGATGGATATACGATTAAACAATTGCGAGGCGTTCCTAACTTTGCTGTTTTGGGGACATGCAAAAGGCAAAAGCTGTTAAACTACAGCGGTAATTTCACACGTCATCTGCCCGGTGTACTCCAGGATAATTGCACGTAAGTTGACGTAACTCTAGAATACGCAGTAAACTTGTAAACAATTCATTAGACACAGGCGCAGCCTGAGCTGCGGGGGAGGGGGAGGGATTGGAGAGGGGCGCATTTGCACCCCATGGCTGGAAATTGGAATAAAGTCTACCAAATTTGCTTAGTTAGTGGAGTTTGCATCAAAAATGGACTAGAAAATTTCATTTCCAGACGAAAAAAAACAAAATGAGGAAGGGGTTAGCTTCCTCGCAAAACTCCACCACCTCTAATGTGCCAAACCACGAAGTGACTCCACGACTATGAGTGCATCCCCGTAGCGAAAGTTTTGGCTACGCCTGTGACCTTAGACAACGCGTACAGAGACATAATCGTAGAATAATCGCACACAACAAAACACTCGATACGACAACAGGAATGTTTAGTGCTGGATTTGAAAATATCAGGTCACTGTCTAAACAAGGCATCGAAGATATTCTGATTATGGCCTACAACAATCAATATGCAAAATCTGAATATATATGCCACTGCAGAGGTGTATATGTAGGCCTAACAGGCGCGGATCTGGGTTGTGTGCCCAATATCTCGGAACTCACAAGCAAATTAAGCTAAGGCTCGTTGCTGAAATTTTGTCTTGTTTCGTAAAAATCGTGATTTTGCCTATTTTCACCCTAAAATGAAAAGGTATATAAACACACGAATGTGAATAAATAAAATTATTATATTACTGAAATATCATCTAGTTGCAAAACAGATGCCGCGGGTGTGACTGCCAGAAACAGCAGAGATGTTTAGAGTAGTCAAAGTCTGAGTACGAGTACAAGTACATGTACTTTGATCATGAATACGAGTACCCATACCAAATACTGGGTAATGTAAGCAGGGGTGGAGTTACAGAAACTGGATTTAAACTCCCTTGAGTTAATGCTTAATATTCAGTTGTATAGCATTAACTCATCAAGGTTTAAATCCACTTCCACCCCTGCTTACATCACCCAGTACTTCGTATGGGTACTCGTACTCATGATCAAAGTACTTGTACTTGTACTCAGACTTTGAGTACTCTAAACATCTCTGATACACCGCAGTGCCTATACAATCACAGAGTTCAATCACATGCATCAATCACATGCAGATGATGCAGTGAAATATATTTAGATTACTAACATTGTTTTGCGTTAATAAGCAGCTGCAGGACAACAAAATCTATTAATGTCTATATAAATTCATTAAGTACATAAATCAAACGAATGGTCAGACGGATAAGCGCAACTAATATTTGTATAAGAATATAATAATAAACAGCTTTATTCACCAATATACACCGCACAGAAGTCAACTAAGATCTATAACATACTGCTGTTATCAAGCCGAACCAAACATCAATTTTGACTTGGTTACACATTCGCGCGAATACACTCAAGATGCGCAGCAGCAGCAAACATTATTTACAAAGTGCATTCTCTACGTTTCCGCACTTATTTGAAAGTTTTAACTTGCATTTGGCAATATATAATTCAGTGTTTGAACAAAATATTTAAAGTACCAGCGACACTATAATGTTCATCCTTGTGCATGGTCGTATTTTCATGTCAAATATGCTACTTTTAAATCGCGTGACGATTAGCAGGAATTTTTACAACACACAGCGATAGAATTTTACAAACAAATGAAATTAGTATGGAAATATGCTGGACATCTATTCTTAAATGAGTTGTTATTAGACTTTGTAGCATTAGTTGGGAAAGATAGGGGATTAAGTTTGGATTGGGTTTGGAATGGGTCGATTATGGCAGTCGAATAGATTATGGCAAAAATACTACATATTGCGATGATTACACAAAATCGCAAAACTCTAGTTAGTTATATACACGTAAATCGCAAAACTCTAGTTTAATTGCTGAGTGTATATTTTGGAAACCTCCATCATAATTGCTTTCAATAAGAGTTTTTGCTGATGTTATGAATATTAAGTGAGTAAGTAAGTAAGTTGCTTTCATTAAGAGCGTGTCAAGGGCACACATTACAATAAAGAGTAGGCCTAAACATACACACTAAAGTAAACAATGAAATACGAGAGAAAAGAAGAAAATAATAATAACACGACGACACTGTTAACGACGCTAAGAAACTAGTTGAGTAAATGTACAAAAAAGACATACCTTTAGGAAAAAGTTCTTGAACAGATCAAATTCAATTTATGGCAATAGGTAGTTGCTACAATGTTATGCCACATCACGGGGTTATGTGTTGAAAAACGACTGGATCAGCTGTTGAAGATTATGTGAAAATGAAGAATTACGTACAAAGAGTTTATACAATTAAGTCGTAAGCTTAGTTGCTATAGTTATATTGAGTTACGTTAGACTGGGTTGGGTTGGGTGGTTTGACGGGGTTGGGTTGGGTTAGTTTGAGTTGGGTTAGGACAGCCAGTTGATCTGTTGGGTTGAATCGTGTCATAGAAGATTGATCACGGATAATATTGCTGTAAGACCACGTCTTGTCGCATAACCCAAATGCACTAAACATTGCCATTAGAGTCCATACATTGCATAACGTACAAACTCAAACGTCGGAATTAACAGAACACCTCTAAATAATCCACTATTGTCATAATTGGCAATATGGACTGTCACGATTTAGTTGTTTTTTATATTTAAAACAATATGAAGCCACTCACTGGTCCAGAAAAAACGCACAAAAGTTTAAAGCAATATCATTTTGTAACAGAGCCACAGAGCCACACAGTTTTCATCTAAATGTCCAGAAACTAAAAAACGTGACAATTGCGAATGCATTGCAACTTGAGGCCGCGCGACACCACGGCAGTCCTTTTCCGCTTTAATTATGACGCCATGCCAAGTTTGAAGTTGCTTAACCTATCCATTGCCACCTTATAGCGTTTTTGCTGCTGAAACATTACGTTACGCTGTAACCTTGACCTTTGACCCTGTGACCTTGACTTTTGACCTTTGACCTTGAACATTTGTAGTATGGCAGATATGCCGTGGTCAAACTCTGTACGAAATTTGAGCGCAATTGAGCAACTGAGCAATTTGAGCGGCGGAGTTATTGCAACTTCAGTATTCGACCTAATGACCTTGCACATGTGACACATGTTGCGCTCGGCTCTGGGATAATTTTCACCAAGTTTGAACTTCGACAGCTTATCTGTGCCTGAATTATTGCGTTTTTTATGCTGATACGTTATGTTACGCTGTAACCTTGAGCTTTTGACCCATTCACCTTGAATTTTTGTGGTACATCAGGTGTCACGTGATCAAAGTCTGTACGAAATTTGAGCGAAATCGAGCAATCCCGGCCGAATTATTGATAATTTTTCGAATTTTTGCACACGTTATGTCAAATTTCCAACCTTTCAATCGCTATAACTCCGCCGCGAATTGCTCGATTTCGGTAGGTATGCGCGCTATGAGTCCTCGGAGGTTGCGCAAGGATTGAAATGCACCTATCATGAAATCCAAAGTGGGGGATCCGCCCCAAATGTACAATCTTTAAATTGCTATAACTCAACCGTGGATTGTTCTCATCTCGCTATAATTTGTTTGATCACATCATGTCCAGCAGTACACTACCAACGTTCAGGGCCAAAGGGTTAAATGTCGAGATCACAGAGTAAAATAAAGCAACAGCAGTAAAAACGTTCCAAGGCGGGAAGTGATAGGTTATTTGACTTCAGCCTTGGTATGGGTATCGTAGTTAAAGCGGGGAACGACTAAGGCAATGTCGGGCGTCCTTGAGGTGCAATGTAACAGTCCATCTTCAGCTGTCAGGGTACATGTATCTTGTTTAGATGCATGGTGACGTCACTGATGACACGTAACCACTTGTGCTTGCGGTGATTTATCACACATTATCTAATTATTGACACTAAGTTTTAATTGATTGGCTGTTATCTCTGCTGATCTTTTTTTGCGCAAAGAGCGTGAGTCTCCAGCGAACGATTCAAAATTCGTCGTGTGCTGAACGTTGTACGATTTCTCTGGACCACTCTGTATTAGCGATGTTAATAGAAACTGAACTTAAATTTTAAAATTTTAAAAAGTCGTTAACATTTACATTTTGAAGAAAATGTGCTATTTATTTTTTAATCTTAATTTTTATATGAAAAGACAGCTTACAGAAATCATGATTCCCATCGATATCATTTTATAATTAAACGTAAATCGCGATTAGAATTAAACAGTGAAATGGTCAGTTATTGAGTTTAAAGTAGAGATAAGCCGGAATGTCTTTTTTAATCGCATTCCTTCCCATTCTCAGTGGTTCATTTCCATTCCCATTCCCGGTCCCAGGTTTAGCCTAGTTTTATTCCTTTCCCTTCCCACCCATTCCCAAAGGTTATTCCCATTCCTTCCCGCTGTCATTCCCGTACTGCTAATAGTATCTCATCAAATAACAAATTACTGGTAAACTCAACAATGTACGGAACAGTAGCCTACTGTTATATAAAAATAGAATCAACCAAATCTTCAAAAAATACGAAGCAATGTCAACGAAAGCAGTGTTTCGTAGACATTCAGAGTGAAACCAGCAGTCTACGACAAATCACTGTACAAAAACAGAGTCCATTAATAGTGTCTGCATATCAGCTACTTTTGGGCGATAGACGGGAAAATGTGGAGTTATTATTCCCATTCATTCCCACGCATTCATTCCGTTCCCATTTCCATTTCCATTTTCATGAAACTAGCTTGGCGATTCTCATTCCCATGGGAATCTCGTGGGACCCATCAGAAATTCTAGTATAGACTCATCTGTAGTTTGGAGAGGAAGATAACATTAGGAGGTCGATAACGTCATGACGTCTACAACTGAATAACTGTGACGTTGGGCCTACCACCATGAACCACGAACAGACGTCGTGTTGCTTCATGAAAATATAGTCGACTTGCCTCTGGCAGTCCCTTAATGATGTAACGTACAAACTCTAACATCGGACTTAGCAACACAACTCTGTGATTGCCACGATCAGCTACAAATACAAACTGCGAGTCTTTATCCACAGCCAAGTGACGCGGCCAGTTCAGTCGTCCGACGTCAGAGCCAAGTTTATCCCCGTAACTACGTGTTACTTTACCATCATCACCGACTGCAGACACTCGATGAAGGTCGCCACGGTATGAGACGAGAAACTGAGAAGTGGTCAGTTGTACGCTATGCTGTGGATACATAATATTTGACTGCAGTTCTATTTCACGCACACACTGACCATTGTTAGCTCTCAACTCTACTAGTTTAGCAGGTTCACTTCGACATGTAACGAGTAGATTACCGCTGGGTGTTAATGACAGACCGCGCGGACTGCCACATACTGGCCACTTACTGGTAGCATTACTAGCCAGCTCATATCTATGTACACATTTGTAATCAAACTCTGACATATAAAGACATTTGTATCGTACGCACGACGTTATGTCATTAAGTTTGCGTGTCTTTAATCCAGGCACGTTGAGATGACGCAGTAGTTGGTAGTTGTTGATAGAGTAGACGGCGACTTGGTCGTTGTCTCGCTCCAGCAACACGTACAGCTTATCATCGACTGACGTTAAACCGACTACATCGCTGACCGCAGAGATTTTCTTTATGACATTCGCAGCTGCACACACAATGTAAATTAGTTACAATATTACTGAACTAGTATATAATTTACACCTTGTGTGGAGCTAATAGAATTGCAAAATAGATTTAAAACTCAAAAATTAAATACATTATTCAACCACGTTACAGTCGTAGTAATATACTAGTGAAAAGTGTCCACAAACGTAGTACAGTTCAAGGCAAACATACACGTCTAGGGTGAGACGAAAAACAGTTATTATAGGTTGTGAAACGAGAATAACTGCAAGTATCCCAGCTGGAATGCAAACATTCCTGAAACTATTATAATTATAAGAGACTAACAAGCCAATGGACTGTGAAGCTTAGATGGCAGTACACCAATTTAAGCGTTCCCTATGATGACTGGGGCTAGATAAAAACTAAGGTTAAAAGGTGAGAAAATCACGGCAGACTTTTTTTAATCGCGAAATAAAGGGCACTAATACACAGTCACATTGTGTTATAAAAACATCGCAGTCGCTTGAAAATTAACTGCCAAGCTAGTGAAAAGTGCCAAATAATGCCAAATTGCCAAGCCCAACTTATTGCCAGACGACTTTTGAAACAAGCTGCCAAATTTGACTTACTTGGCATTACAAAACGGCTCCAAATAATGATCACTGAGATCGTTTTAGGTCCAGCATGTGATGATTGACTGCTTTTATCTGCCCAATGCGTCAGCAGCATTGGACAGATTATAAAATCAGTTTGTGTGTCAGTCAGTGAGTCAGTCAGTCAGTCAGTCATTCCGTGAATTTTGGGAACCCCTCCATATCTCGTGAAGGGTTCAAGCTAGAAACTTCAAATCTGGCACACAGATTGGCCACTGGGGGTCCTAACGAAAAATGCAAAATTAGGTCAAAAGGAGCCCTGAAAGGGTCACGTGACCTACTTTTAGAATTTTAGGACTCCCTCCATATCTCTGGAACGGTTGAAGCTAGAAACTTCAAATTTGGCATGCAGATTGGCCACTGGGCGACCTAAACAAAATAATGCAAAATTAGGTCAAATGGGGTCGATAAGGGGTCACGTGACCTACTTTTCAAAATTTTGGGACCCTACATATCTCGGGAACGGTTGAAGCTAGAAACTTCAAATTTGGCGCGTAGATTGGCCACTGGCATGTGACGATTGACTGTTTTCAAATTAGAAGTTTATGGATGTTGACACAAATTTGCAGCAAACGTGAAAAATCACAGCAAAAGGCAAACTTTACTGCATATGCCAATATTCACGGTTTCCGCAAATTCCGTGAATTCGTGATTTCAGTCTATCTCGGGATGCGACCAGCCACCCAGGTTAATTCAGCCTGGCCATCCCTTCGTGGGTAGGCGCAATAAGTACCAGCCAAAGGGCGATGACGCCTTGTGGCTGGGGAGTAAATGCAGGCATGGTTCGTATGTGGGTGGCAGGTAAAACTGTGTGATCTCGTTGTTATACACGGGCCGTATCTGAGCGCTTTAGAGGTAAAGGGCTCATAATAAAGCGCTATATAAATTTATCTGTTTACTTTACTTTTTTACTTTTAGTATTCTATAGTCACCACAGGCTTATAAAGCACCGTTTCTGCTCTGTGCCTCTGCGCCTCCGCCGCTGCCGCTGCCAGCCATTTTCGCAGAGCAGCGCGGCGGCGTGACTACTTTGGGTACTTGGACATAACAATGTTCCAGGTAATGATACTTATTTATTTTGCCACAATGAAGGTCTTCTAATCCATATTAGTATTCATAGAGGTTAATAAACTTTAACAAGTTCAACTTAGTACCTGAACATTAAACAAAACACAATTTTATGCCTCAAATGGTGCCTTTTGCTGGCCGCCGAACGCCGCTCCGCCAAAACGGGGCCGCCGCTGACCGTCAGGGCTAATAGCACGCCGCCGCCAACTTTCACAATGATCGGCGTACAGGTAGAGGCACATGACAGACAGACAGACTACATAACACGGACATCGCTTAATGCCCCTACACTACACCTTCCATCACAGGGGTCATAATAAAGATCGGCGTTGATAGAGATTCGCGATAGTCAGCGGCCGCCAAATTTGAGTTTGCATAGGTTCACCAAAAAGCTAAGGCCGTCGCTGTACACGCCTAAGACAGCAGGAATACACCGTTTCGTTACGTTTGTAATGTAGGCCTAACGTTTCATCACTGCAGTCAGTGCAGTGCCAGTAGCATTCTCAGGGGTGCGTGGACCAAACTCTACAATATTTTAGACTCTGTTCGACTGTATAGAATACTAAATAGAAGTCTCTGCTAGAAATGGTACAGCATTAGTTTACCCGATTGCTTCCTGATCTCAAAGTTTTATATGAACAGAGATTCACAGCCGTCTGCGATTACCTTCCTTTGAAGAAAGAGCG
>Ga0209255_1000403_pt1 | contig 10288 bp, 7 predicted proteins | sample WorMetvaBAHAMAS2_FD_187394 | JGI IMG/M metagenome (GOLD analysis project Ga0209255, IMG submission 187394) | Marine gutless worms symbiont microbial communities from Max Planck institute for Marine Microbiology, Germany - Olavius vacuus... | ecosystem: Host-associated > Annelida > Digestive...
TAAATATTTGAGCCGTGCGACCGCTCTTAACAGTCAACACATCGACCCACCTGGGAGGCCGGGCAATTACTGCCAATTAGTGTCACTTTGCCTGCTCCTGCTACGCTGCACGAGACTCCCTTTGTCGATGTCGCTGACGGCATTGACGGCGACAGCGACGGGTGGCATAGTACAGGTGCGTATCGTACAGCTAAACTAACGTTTTCCCACAGTTCTCTTGTGAAAGTTTGGGGTGCGTACTGCGTATTGTACAAGTGTGCGTATTGTATTCGAGATTTTACGGTACCTTCTTTAATGTCATGTCAATAATGACAGTCACTGCACATTTATAATTCAGCATGTATATGTCATCTTTTCAAGAACCAGATTGATTGTTTAGTGCTTTATTTGTTTCCGTTTTACGTAGAATTACAGCATGAAGAAGTCGATTAAGCTTGAAACTCAGGTGTACTCTTGGCTGTAGTGAAGTCGAGTGCAATGAGAAAGTCATTGAGTCAGTTGCCAGACAATACTGATTAGTGATTATTGTTAACAGTGCGAGTGTGTGGCATACAGGTGGATATGGTACAAGCTCGGCATACTCAGCCGCTGGTTATGGTGGTGCGGGTGCTTATGGTGGCTATGGTGCCCCAGCTGCTGGTGGCTACGGAGGCGGTGCATCGGCATATGGTGGCGGTGCATACAGTGGATATGGCTCTGGCTATTAACAAGTGTGGCAGGTTTAGCAGAGGTATGTTGACTGTTATTCTGGTGATGTTACAGATGTTGAGTTTTTTTAATTAAAAATTAAGATTAAATCAAGATTAAAAGGTTTGTAAGTGAATATTCCTTTATAATGAGTATTTTTAATTAGAGAAACTCTTTTGTGATGGCAGTAATTGCTTATAAACATTTTCAGAAAGTGCTTGTAGTTTATATGTGATTATGCGAACGTTAATTAAATGTTATAACACTTGGGATTAAAAATCGCATCTCAGTATTAGGTTTGATTGTTGCATAATGTCTTACCGTTCTTGTACGTTGTGTAAAATTGTCCCTAGTGTTTGTAATATTTAGGGTATGCACTACAGCTTGTGAAAGAACTTTACAATTCAGCGTCAGATGACTGCAGGTGTAGCCAGACTAAAACATAACTTAGTGAAATGTGTATTTGAAACTGTATGCAATTTTTTGGTTGTAATTTTTCACTGTGTGCTAAGATAAACACAGTTCACTCCATATTAGATGTTTACTACTTTTCAACTGTACGAAATACACATCTGACTATGTTAGAGCGCGCTATTGCTAAAGGCCATTCTGTCTGTCCATCCGTTCATCTTGTCACACTCATGATCCATGCCTAGAAGTTCAAGATATCAAAGTACTTTTCTCACCATTTGATAGGGTGATGTTTCTAGTTTCCTGCTGCCAGATTTCATAATCCTGAGTTTAGGCGTTCACCCTGAACGAATGCATTAAAGAGCGGTACCCCATATCAAAAGCGAAAATGTGACCAGTAATCTGCAATAACTTGGAAACAGTACGAGATATGATGTAAGTTAGTATTATTCGCTAATAGGCAATCACATATGCTTTTGACTGGTAGCATAAGTGGTGACCTTGAATGACCATGATTATCATATGGGACGTTATTTTGCATCATTGCACCAAATTGGCAGTTTCAAGGTCTGACTGTCAAAGTAATTAAAGTTAATCCAATACTATTTGTGACAGAAATGTAGTCCAAAGAATTTAGTTGTTTGGCAATATATAATTTATGGTGATATTCGAGCGCAGAATGCTGACAAGAAGTGCATTAAAGAAAGTTGCCCATCTGTTGAAAGCAAAAATTTGACCAGTACTGCATGATAACTTGGAAACTGTGACATAGGACGAAGTTATTATTATTCATTAATAGGAAGTAGCATATGGGCTTTCAGTTGGTACCGAATCGATGACATTGAAGGGCATAATGACTGCAGATGCGTGCTATCTCTGCGGTAGCTGAGCTTCTCATGAATCCAATGATTCATTGTGAAAAATGTATTATAACGAATGAAAAATGTGTCGATATTACCTGTAGTGCTTTGGTATTATTGTTGTTATACAGGTAGGCGTTAGCATTCGCTAGTGATGTCACTAGGACAGGCATGTGATCTACTACTATCTGCCGTCTGTACTACCCTCCTCGCACAATATTTGGACTGTAGGCATTTCTGGAGGCCAGGCGTTCTAGAAACGGTCCTCTCCATGAAATTGCCGTGAACTAGTTTTACGTTGTCATTGTGTGGGATTCATCTAGCTTAGTTTGACATTAAATGTTCGATTTCACTAAACACATGTATGTGTATCATCTTACATATTGTTGACATTATTCTGTATGATGTTTATGTGTTTGGTTGGCGAAGGAAAAAAGAACAAAAAAAATACGTACTTTGATGTTGACATTACTGTAAGAAAAGTTAAATTAATTTTATCATTTTGTTAAATTATTTTCCTTTAACCAGTAACTGACCCAAATATTCATATTTATGTGTAACTTTACTGCAACATTAAAAATTCATTGTGTCATTGTTTGGCTTAAAGGTTTTCTATTTTGTTGATGCTGGTTTAAGTCTTGCAGCGGCTTTGCACTATACTACTGTGGCAGTAGTTGTCGTTGATCCACAGGGTCATTTACTATTAAATATGATATAACAAGCATCTACGTGCAGAACAAAGCTGCAAAAGGTTGATAAAACAAGTTGCCCTTTGGTTTTAGCATTCCGCACTCCTTGTTTGATGGCCTGGACCTGCCTGCATGTAAAGTGGGATGTTAGCAGTGTATGTGGTAATGTCCTGCATGATGATATAAATTACACCTTTCCCCACAGATTTCAGTTTAGCTCCCATTCCCACTGGTCACTGCAAAGATGTCTCCATCCCCATACTGTCGCGTCTGTCCTCGTGGCGTTGTTGGCTAATGCCATTATAGACCACAGTGCCTGCTGGGCTAACAGGCTGATGGCTGTTGTCGGCCTTGGTTCAAATCCAGGTCTGGGAGGGGTTTTTCGGTTCGATTAAGCTAGCAGGCATGCTATGAGATTAAATTCTCGGACAGGCATAGAGGGTTTGCCTGTGTTCTCTCTAAACAGTGACGGGCCATTGCACTCAGATTAAAGGCGCCTGAGCTTGTAGTGGATGCCGGCTGTAGGGATAACAGATGGACTGCCTACTTGTGCATGTGACCACTGGGCTGTAGTCCTCTTGTGCTCCCACCTAGCCAGGAGGTGGGCAGCACTTGAGTGTCGCTCAGCTTGGTTGGTTGTAGATGCAGAGGTAAAGGTGTGTTCCAGAGAAACCCACAGTCCTAGCCGGGCATCTAAAATATATGGACACGGTGCCTTTCAAATAACACACACACCACTGTTATTAACAGTGGTCGCGCAACACAACTCACCACCGCACACACTGTGTGGTTGCGCTGGGGAGCTAGCCTCACTGCTGACTGCGGCTATAATCCTGGGTAATGCCTCAGTCACCCCACCGTCTCCGAAATGACCTAGAATGTGTCGAGTGGGGCATTAAACCTTACTATACCCATACCCCACATATTGTCCATGTCTTGCACAGCAGTCAGTTGACAGAATATGGACTCTGCTGCTACGAAATAAGGATATTAATGTTGCAGCAAATCAGTTAATTGATAATCGTTTGCACTGCAATGATAATTTACACATGCACCCAGCTTTATACATTTGAAAGAATTGGACAATGGATTTGCATGTAGCCACAGTGAAGGTGCACCATGAAAGCAAAATACTGGCAGTTGCGTTATGTTGCAACTTAAAAGATGCCTGACGTTAGCACTAGTCATTCTCCACTTTCATTGCAAGGACCATAATGCACTGGAGTGGGTCTATCAAATTTCAACACAATTGTGCCGGGGAGGGAGTGAAAAGTCCAAAATTTGGTGTCGATTTTCCCACCGCAGTTGCTTTTGTGTAGCCCTTATTTCGAAATGAAGCAACATATCTAACCTGTATTTGAACTGTCTGCATTTCGTTTGGATGTTCCTGTGTTTTTGCCTCTAAATGTTGCGTTTTTGCAAGTTTACGAATTTCCGATTTGCAGCTTGGTCGCTGAAACATATCTCTCAAAGTATTTAATAAATAACAAAATCTGACAGATATTTTGTGGGGAATTTGTATTGACTAGTTATTGCAGTTGAGTGGACTGACCAGCACCTTTTGGGGACATCGCAGGAGGTCCATAGATGCTCACCAAGTTTGTTGCTTTGTTTTGAAACCAGAGTGCCTCAAAGGCAAATTTTGCACTTTTTGACACCCCCTGTAAAAATTAGGGGAGCAGTGGGCAAAATTTTGAAGTCACTAAAGCTGTCATCTATGGTCCTAATGCATGTTTTCGATTTCCAATATGTTGCTGTTTCAAAACCAGAGTGCTTCAAATTTGCACTCTTTGACCCCGTTTTTAATTTAGTAGAGGGGTGGGTGAAACGTCTGAGTGAATTTTTTGTGCAAGCCCCAACCACTGATATACTTTTGACGAGGCGCTGCGGGACTGTGTCGGAGATAGAGTCTGGTTGGCAAAAAAGACAGAGGCAAAACATAAACGCCTACCAACGTTTGGTGGCCCCAGGCTTAACAACACTCCTGTGGGAATCCATTAATATTTTTCTCTCCCTACAGCATTTGTTTCTATGCCCATGACAATCCTGCAACATCACTTACATTACCACGGGATTGCGTGATCCCCGTCCCCATGCATTTCTCTATCGTGGGAATAATTTTACTAGCTGCTCTGTGTGAGGTGCCAGTAACTGGTATGGCTGACAACTGCACTTAAGCCGTTCACTGACATCTGTGGCTAGTCTTGCGATAAGACTGATCTCATAGACTGACCTATGTCAGTCAGATTGTTTCCGTTCTTTTAGCTGCATTCTTGGTGTTGGTCTTTGTTTTACGACTGTTGTATTGCATGTAATCTAGATGTCCGATATCATAATGTCTACATTAACAACTGTCTGTAAAAACTTCATTAGCTGCCAGTTTCTCATAGAATTAACTAAAAATCTGATGCGTTGGCATGCTTATTATTTCACTCATTTGCTTCCACTACTGGTAAGAGTCGACCTCTTTAACCACTTGATGCATTGGCAGTGGACAGCATAAATAAGTTGAAAATCTATTTCTAATTAATAAATTTGAAATGTGTGGTGTCTTTGTATCTTTGCTATATTTAAATTATTCTTATAATCCCTTGGGGGTTAACAGCTAATAATAAATTCAAAGGCTGTATTTATATGCTGTTACTTTCGTGGATGATTCTCACTTTCAAGTAATGGAATGATCAAAGTCACATTACACAACCACTAAAAACAATAGAAATCATGTCAGTGTCTTCTATATTGAAGCGGCCCTTGATTACATTTTGCTGGGCATAAAGTGTGTAATAGTTGAAATTAGATCAACTCATGTTGCATGATAATAATAATAATAATAATAATAACTATGACAATGTTTATGGCGCTGTCATCATGACATAGTCATTGTGATAGTTCACCCGATTCATTTGATGAATGCAGACTAATGTATTGTATAGATGTATATACAGATAGATGGTTTGTTGTTTGTTTTTGTGGTTACAAATTGAAAACAGGCTGAGTGTCATGATAAGCTTGAGAGGCAAGATTAGGCACAGCAATGCAGTTGTGTAAATTAATAACCGCTTTGTCCTATTTATATTTAAGGTGAAAATTGCAACGCTGCTGTGTATAAGACACACTACAGCTGTGCCGTCAGCAGGTAAGATTTAGGCCCAGACAGATAGCAATTCTCCAGGCCATCATTGTCTGCTTGACAGAGCTGACTAATCCGTAAATTTAGCATCTATTACTGCATTAGTTTTGTCCTATGTTGTATGTAGTATAGAGCTGACTAAGATTGTCATGTGTACGATGTTAAGAGCAGCTAGCTTTTGACTGAACTACATTAATTCATTTATAATGAATTCTTTGTGATTGCACAGCATGTGTTTTTTTTGCATTACGTTGCAGTTGTTGTTGCTAGTTGCTAGGTGAATGGCTCGATGTCCATATTGACAGACACATACGAGTTTGCCTGTGATTGTGACACTTAGGCTGGTGATAGACTCATAGAACGCATAGCTCTTAGACACTCGTAGAGAACGTAGAACAACAGAGGTGAGACTTGGCTGTATGCATTTGACTAGCTGCTATTCACTTCTTGTTTTCTATTGCATTACGACTCTGATCTTTTCGTTAAATATTCAGCAGTTATTTGCAATCTCTTGTTTTATATCGATATATGTGTATACACAGTGAGTCATAGTTATTGGATCCCTTAGCTTTTATTGGCATAACTTACTCAATATGCAGCTTAATTACACAAAAACAATTTCCAGGTTAAAGCACAAGATAGTGATGCATAATGAGATAATGCTACAAGATCTGTCCAACTTGTAGTGCCATTACGGTTTAATGTTTTTCACTGTGACAGTATTGTTTACTTGTAGAAATGGCTTTCATTAACATTGCGCACATGTGTCAAAGTGAAAGGCAGACTTTGAACAAAAACTTGGTCTAGTTTAGACATTGCTTGCAGGATGAGTCTACTGTTGTTTATCATTAATTTTTTTGCAATGTATGTCATTCATTTCTGTGTCTGAATTTATTTTGGTGACAGTGCAAAAATTTATGGCCATTGCTGCAGTACAACCTGACATATGTTTTTGCATAAATTTCATAGACTTAGATTTATTCAAAAGTTATGCGACATGTCTGTGGGTCTGATAATTATGATTCACCACGTCTATTTGTCTCACAAATGCTTCAGTACTTTATACTATTTTGGCATCAGCTTGTATCTGTAAAATACTGCTGTTGTAAAATACTGTTGTTTCCTCTGTGGACCACAGGCCGAACATCAGAAATGGCTGTTTAAATGGTTGTTTGTATAGTTTTGTCTGATAATCACTATGCTTTACCTACATCAGTTACTGTGATGTGTATACGGTGATGTTGTATTATGTATTGTTTGTGCAGAATTGCACGAGTTGCGAGTGGCATACGGGACCAGATGATTGAGTACTGGCCGATGCAGGAGTACAGTTGAATGACTGAAGTGTCATGTCTCAGCGTGTCAGTCTCATCCAGTTGAACCTTCGTTGTCATCAGCTTCTGTAGCTGCTGGCAAGACTCGATCCATTGAGTCGATAAACACTTCGTTAAATACAATGTCTGTGATAGTGATATATGGATCTCGCGAACCGGTGTATTTTTACATTGTATCTAATTTTGAAAAACTAACTAGAATTACAGTTGCAGTCCATATACCATGTCCTTTCATGTATTTTGGATTGTCCTTTAAATTCCTGGATTGTTGGAAAATTTCCGTATTTTTACCCACCTTTTTGTGGCATGTCACTGAAATGTTTCATGTGTATATTATATGACTTGCAGAGTCACTGTCTCTTCAGTTTCTTGTAGCTAAACAGTTGCATACTGTTGAACGAGCATTGTTGAAGACATTCAGCTATGTCCCTTCAGTTCAGTTATTTTCATTATTAATGAAAGGTCTAAAAGTAACGATGCAACATGATAAAATTATATTCTGACAGCACTGTTAATGTTTTGATGCAGTGGCACCTTTAATTTGTATTACTGCTATCATGACCACGTGTTTCATATTGTGGCAGCACGAGTCTTTTACAGATGTCCTCTGTCAAGTCTGCTGTGTTTCTTCAAGTCTTCATTATTCAAACGTTTGTTTCCAACTGTAAATTTTTGTAAAGTGCCCCAGCCCGTATAGCCGACTTATTATGTCGCCCTTACACTGTTTTAAACTGAGAAGTTTTTTACATCGATACCATTTATGTGCCGTAATTACCATGACCACTCTTTTTAGCAGTTCTCGGTCCAGATGTAGTAGATGCAGCAGTGTAACAGAACATGTTTCAGATGAACAACATCTCGGTTCTTTTGACAAATTTTTTTGAATGTTCCCCAGAGTGAAACGTTGACCGGATCGAGTTCCTCAGACTATTCAGTGGAAAGTTTCCTGCTTCAGTATTTAAATATGGTAAACCAGTGTGGGAGCATGGGAACGTCGGGAACAGTGAATTAATTTTTGGCATAGTATAATTTCATTGCACTTCAAGACACTAGCTTTGCTGCTTAGCTGAAACCAAATTTGGATTTTGGAGAACAGGAAAGTGGCCCGACATGTGATGGTGAGTGGTTATTTTGAGTGTAGTATGGTTTCATTGGACTAGTGCAAAGAATATTTAATTGTGATAAAAGTCCAAACACCAACCTTACTCTAGATAGTTATTATTATTATTATTAACAAAGTACTGATTAAAGTAACGCTTAATAAAGTTATTGCAGGGGCACTTTACATAGTTACCTGCAGCTATTTTGTGGATCACTCTTCTGCGACATCATATGCAGAGTTGTAAACTTTTTAAAATGGTCCACTTTTGGCCCACTCTGTATTGCAAAGCTGCATCCAAGTACAGTAACTGTGCATAAATGAACATAAGACAGAGATCTGTTACGATACTGTATTAGGCCTATGCGTATCTCTAACACCAACAGTAGCCGTGCTGACAGTACTATGCTGTATAGAAAGTTTGGCAGGTTGCAAAATATATTTATTAGAAAATTAAATATCACAAATCCATGTAGCAGTACAGACAATTGCATGAAACAATTTGCTAACAAGTTTTACATGTACATATAAAGTTTAACAAATATGCATAACCAGATTGTGAATTGCGACTTGCTGTATACTACAAACTATAAAACATATTGCTGACTAAAGATAACTGCGACATTAGGAGCCATGGTGAAGTTGTTGCCATGCACATAAATAGAAAACATAAGAGCATTCGAGAGAGACAGGTGTACAAATGCATGATTGCATCTTATTCTTTATGCAGTTTTAGCTAAATAAATCTGCTGAGTAACCAAATGTCCGCTGAACATCTACCATGTACTGCATGTATCACTACCAACTACTTAAAGCGAAATATATTAATGAAGGCCTACAAGTTGCGCAAACAAAATGCACAGCTGCCATTCAACCACTGCGGTGCTCATTTCCAAGGAAATCGGTCAGGCTCGGTCATGACTAATTTGCGCCCTTCTGTACTGATAGTTGCACCTGAACTGGCGTCGACAATCACCAGTGTTGGAATTCCTGTGACATTATATTTGTCCCCGAGCTTCTCCTACACAATAACACAGCAAATACAGAATAGATGGTATACAAATGTAGCCTGGCGTGCAAGTGAGTTGCAATAGGCCTATGCAATGAAATGAAAATATCAAACAAGCACTTGCCCAAGTTTGATTCACTAGGGGACATAACACTGTCCCAGTTAAGCCAAACCCCTGTTGACCAACATCGCATCGTGATTTGAATTGAAAAAAAAACTAAAAAATGTGCTGTGTATCGTTGTATTACACTTACTGTAAAACCCTTAATTTTGGCGTTTGAGTCAATTTAATTATTTTGGACCCCATAATTTTGGCGTTTTTGCTTCCTACTACACTGAAACGCTACTGTATTCAAATTTTCGCGGCCCGTTATTTTCGCACACTTGTCAGGCTCGCGAAATTCGCGAAATAAAGGGCACGTGAAAAAACGGGTTTTACAGTATATTATATTTTTGCGCGGCCCCCAATCAGACACCGGTTCTCAGTGATGCGTATTTGGCCAGGCCATACAACGATCATCGTCGCTCCTGAAGTTATCTTATCCTTATGTTCCAGATGCTGCATTCAAAATAAGGGCGACGTAGTCGAAAATTTAGGCAACATTTCACACTTTTTGGCCACCTTAGTCTAGGACTAAACCTCTTATATGTATTTTAGCGGGGATCTGCTGCGCGGGCTAGGAGCTAGCTGGTTAATTTAAAATTCCAATATTGGGCCTCAAACCAGACAACGGTCTCAGAGGTGAGTCGGCCATACTGCACCAAATTTTGGGAGAACTCCCAAAGGCCAAATTTCGTAATATTTACCCCCCCCCCCCTGCAAAAATGGGAGAATAGTAGGCAAAATGTTCCAAGGCAAAAGGAAAATCAATAATCAACACTTCAGGGAGATGTTTTAGATTTCTTATATTTATTGCTGCATCTCGACATCACAGTGCATATAGGAAGGGTGTATGAGATATTCTTCGTAAATTTCTGGGTCATAATTTTGTGTCCGATCTTCGTACATTAAAACCTAAAAACTTTTTCAAAAAACCTAGGTTTTTCCAGCCCCGATCATAGCTGACTG
>Ga0209255_1000404_pt1 | contig 10282 bp, 9 predicted proteins | sample WorMetvaBAHAMAS2_FD_187394 | JGI IMG/M metagenome (GOLD analysis project Ga0209255, IMG submission 187394) | Marine gutless worms symbiont microbial communities from Max Planck institute for Marine Microbiology, Germany - Olavius vacuus... | ecosystem: Host-associated > Annelida > Digestive...
ACCGAACGCCACATGCCCCGTTCCATCCCGACGCTCCGGCGCCACATCACAATCGCAATCGCCCGAGCCCTCGAACGATGTCCCTGCTGCCACCAAACAATCGCAAGTTCGTGACGCAGTAGGGTTACGAGGGCGTGGCGATATTGCCGATGGCCCTTCCCTTTACAGTGTTCGCCTGGACTATCGCCGCACGGACCTTGAAATACCTCATTGCCGGGGGGACGCTTTGGTCCGCCCGAACTGACCGAATCTTGGATTGGTGACTCCGCCGGCGCAGCGGATCGGCAGATCAATAGACGAGGCAACGCGGCGCGGATGCCGCGCGGACGGGCCCAGCCTCCCTGGAACCTCTGGCCAACGCGTCGCCAATGCGCCATTGGAGACCCATGACCGCCTCCGCTTTTCTTGCTGTCGAACGTTCCGCTACCGGCCGGCGCTGGGTCGGGCCCGGCGCCGAGGTCGAGCGCCTCAGCCTCGCCATCGCCCAGGTGCACGAGCTGCCCGAGATCGTCGGCCGGGTGCTGGCGGCGCGGGGAGTGACGCCGGAAGGGGTGGCGGACTACCTCAACCCGACGCTCCGGGCATTGATGCCGGACCCGAGCACGCTGGCGGACATGGACGCCGCCGCCGAACGCCTCGCCCGCGCCGTGATGCGCGCCGAGCGGATCGCCGTCTTCGGCGACTACGATGTCGACGGCGGTGCCTCTGTGGCGATGCTGCTCGACTGGCTCGGCCGCCTCGGGCGCACAGCGACGCCCTACATCCCGGACCGGATCGAGGAGGGCTACGGCCCCAATGCGCCGGTCATGACGGCGCTCGGGCGGGCGCACGATCTGGTGCTCTGCGTCGACTGCGGCACCCTCAGCTTCGAGCCGGTGGCGGCGGCGCGGGCGGCGGGCGCCGAGGTGATCATCGCCGACCACCACCTCGCCGGCGAGACGCTGCCCGAGGCCAGCGTGGTGGTGAACCCGAACCGGCAGGACGACGCCTCGGGGCTCGGCCATCTCTGCGCCGCCGGGGTGGTGATGCTGCTCCTGGTCGCCACCAACCGGACGCTGCGCCGGCAGGGTTGGTTCACGCAGCGGGACGAGCCGGACCTGCGCACCCTGCTCGACCTCGTCGCCGTCGCCACCGTCGCCGACGTGGCGCCGCTGATCGGTCTCAACCGCGCCTTCGTGCGCCAGGGGCTGGCGGTGCTGGCGCATCGCGGCCGCCCCGGGCTGGCGGCGCTGGCTGATGTGGCGGGGCTGCGCGCACCGCCCGGCTCGCGCGACCTCGGCTTCGCCCTCGGGCCGCGGATCAACGCCGGCGGCCGGGTCGGCAAGGCCGATCTGGGGCAGCGGCTGCTCAGCACCGATGACCCGCACGAGGCCGCGGCCCTGGCCGAGGAGCTCAACAGGCTCAACCGCGAGCGCCAGGCGATCGAGGCGGCAGTGCTGGCGGCGGCCGCCGAGCAGGTCGAGGCCGGCGACCCCAACGCGCCGCTGGTCTGGGCCGCAGGCGAAGGCTGGCATCCGGGCGTGGTCGGCATCGTCGCCAGCCGGCTGACCGAGCGCTTCGGTCGCCCGGCGGTGGTGATCGGGCTCGACAGCGGCGAGGGCAAGGGCTCGGGCCGCTCGGTGCCGGGGGTCGATCTCGGCTCCGCAGTGGCGGCGCTGACCCGCGAGGGGCGGCTCCTGAAGGGCGGCGGCCACGCCATGGCGGCGGGGCTGGCCGTGGCTGAGGCGGAGCTGGAGGGCGCCATGGCGGCGCTCGAAGCCCGGCTGGCGGCGCAGGGGGCGGGGCAGGCCGGGCCGGCGGATCTGAGGATCGACGGTTCCCTGGCCCCCAGCGGCGCCACGGTCGAGCTGGTCGAGCAGCTCGAGGCGGCCGGACCCTTCGGCCCGGCCAACCCGGCGCCGCGGCTGGCCTTCGGCCGAGTTCAGGTGAAGGGCGTGCGGATGGTCGGCAACGGCCATTGCCAGCTGCGGCTCGCGGGAGGCGGGGGGCCGCAGCTCGCCGCTATCGCCTTCCGCGCCGCCGAGACCGGCTTGGCGGCGCTGATCGAGGCGGCTGCGCGGTCGGGCGCGCCGCTGCACCTCGCCGGCAAGCTGGAGATCGACGACTGGGGCGGCCGGCGCAAGGCCAAACTGCGTGTCGATGATGCCAGCCAGGTTGCCTGACCCAGGCTACTGCCGATCCAGGCACACCGAGTCCGGCAGGTGGCAGGCCCAACCCTGAGCCGAGCGTAGCCAGCATTGCAGATGTGGCATCAGTTGGTCCCGCTGGCGGACCGTGCCGAGGCGGAGGCGAAACACCGCCGGCGCGGCGCCGGGTGTCATCGAATAGATCGGCGAGGCGCAGTCCGGGCAGAACGTCTGATGTTTGTCCGGCCGCTTTCGCCGGTCTTGGCATAGGCCTTCGGTGTGCCGCGCAGCAGGTCGAAATCCTCGGCTGCGACGGGCACTGCCCAGCGAAACGGAGAGCCGGAGATCGCCTGGCAATCTGTGCAGTGGCAGACATAGACCTGCGTCGGGTCGATCTCGGCCCGGAACGCGATGTTGCCGCAGTGGCAGGCACCGTCGATCCTCATGGTTTCTTCCTCCCTGTTGCCCTTCGCGACGGATCGCCACGGCGTCTTCCGGCGCCGAAAAACCGTCGCATCCTACAGGCCGAATGGTCAATATTGCAGGCTTGCATCGGGCGCGGCGAGCCGTTATCTACACCGCCACCCAGGCGCCCTTCGTCTAGCGGTCCAGGACATCGCCCTCTCACGGCGAAAACACGGGTTCGAGTCCCGTAGGGCGTACCAGCAAAGCTCCGGACCCGTGCGCCCTTCGTCTAGCGGTCTAGGACGCCGCCCTTTCACGGCGGAAACACGGGTTCGAGTCCCGTAGGGCGTACCACCCCCGATCCGCGATCGAATGCAGCGCAAACGCATCGGCGGCATCCTGCCGGCTTTGCGCGGCGCATCTTTGCCGCTATCTGTGGGTTATCACGCGCTCTCGGGGAATCGGCCTGCCGGGCGCCCGCGACAGATTTGCAGCATGGAGACGCCAAGATGACACGCGCCTGTATCGTCGGATGGAGCCACTCTCCGTTCGGAAAACTCGACGCCCCGGATGTCGAGGCCTTGATGGCCGAGGTCACCGGCAACGCCCTCGCCCATGCCGGGGTCGAGCCGGCCGATGTCGACGGCATCTTCGTCGGCGTCATGAACAACGGCTTCTCCAAGCAGGGCTTCGAGGGCGCCCAGGTGGCACTCGGCTTGTCGGCGCTCGGCAATGTCCCGGCGATGCATGTGGAGAACGCCTGCGCCACGGGCTCGGCGGCGCTCTATTCGGCCGTCGACTTCATCGACAGTGGCCGTGGCCGGATCGCCCTGGTGGTCGGGGCCGAGAAGATGACCGCGGCGACCACGGCCGAGACCGGCGACATCCTGCTCAGCGCCTGCTACCGAAAGGAGGAGTCTGACGTGGCTGGTGGCTTCGCCGGCATCTTCGGCCAGATCGCCCAGTCCTACTTGCAGCGCTATGGCGACCATGCCGAGGACCTGGCCCGGATCGCCGCCAAGAACCACCGCAACGGCGTTGCCAATCCCTATGCGCAGATGCGCCGCGATTTCGGCTTCGAGTTCTGTAACACGGTCTCCGACAAGAACCCCTATGTGGCGCCGCCGCTGAAGCGCACCGACTGCTCGCTGATCTCCGACGGCGCCGCGGCGATTGTGGTCGCCGACGAGAAGACCGCGGCGAGCATGGCCCGGGCGATCGGCTTCCGCGCCCGCCAGCACGCCAACGACTTCCTGCCGCTGTCGCAGCGCGACCCGATCGCCTTCAAGGGCGCCCGGCTGGCCTGGGAGAAGGCGCGGGCCGAGGCCGCGGTGACGATGGACGACCTCGACCTGATCGAGACCCATGACTGCTTCACCATCGCCGAGCTGATCGAATACGAGGCAATGGGGCTCGCCGCCCCCGGCGAGGGTTACAAGGTGGTGCGCGAGGGCCGGGCCGAGAAGGACGGCAAGCTGCCGATCAACCCCTCCGGCGGGCTGAAGTCGAAGGGCCATCCGATCGGCGCCACCGGGGTCTCGATGCACATCATGGCCTGCCTGCAGCTTGCCGGCGAGGCAGGCGACATGCAGGTCCCAGACGCTAGGCTCGCCGGTGTGTTCAACATGGGCGGCGCCGCGGTCGCCAACTACGTGTCGATCCTGGAGCGGCGTAAGTGACGGCATCGGAGGCGCCGCTTGGGGGCGTCGCTCCGGTCTCGAAGCGGGTGATGAACCTGGCGCACTTCCTGCGCCAGTGCGCCCGGCGACTTGGGCCCGAGATCGGCTTCGTCTGGAGCGACGCGACCTGGAGCTGGGCCGAGCTCGACGCCCGCGTCGATGCCATGGCGGCGGCGCTGGCGGCGCGCGGGGTCAGCAAGTGCGACCGGGTGCTGGTGCAGTCGAAGAACTGCAACCAGATGTTCGAGTCGATGTTCGCCTGCTTCCGCCTCGGCGCCGTCTGGGTGCCGACCAATTTCCGCCTGTCGCCGTCCGACGTCGCCTGGATCGCCGAGGCCAGCGGCGCCACGGCGCTGATCTGCCACCGCGACTTTCCCGAGCACGCCGCGGCGGCACGGGAAGCGGCCCCCGGCATCGGCTCCGATCTCGCCAGGGTGATCGCCATCGGCGGCGCCGGTTTCGGCGAGGATTACGACGCTCTGGTCGCGCAGCACCTCGGCCGGGCGGCGCCGGTGGCCGATGTCGAGTATGACGACCCGTGCTGGTTCTTCTTCACCTCCGGCACCACCGGGCGGCCGAAGGCGGCGGTGCTGACCCATGGCCAGATGGCCTTCGTGATCACCAACCACCTCTGCGACCTGATGCCGGACACCACCCCGGCCGACGCCTCGCTGGTGGTGGCGCCGCTCTCGCACGGCGCCGGTGTCCACCAGCTCGCCTAGGTGGCGCGCGGGGTGAAGACGGTGCTGCTCTCGGGCGACCGTTTCGACCCGGACGACGCTTGGGCGCTGGTCGCGCGCTGGCGGGTCAGCAACATGTTCACCGTGCCGACCATCGTGAAGCTCCTGACCGAGCACCCCTCGGTCGACGCCCACGACCACTCGTCACTGCGCTACGTGATCTATGCCGGCGCGCCGATGTACCGCGAGGACCAGAAGCACGCGCTGGCCAAGCTCGGCAAGGTCATCGTCCAGTATTTCGGCCTCGGCGAGGTCACGGGCAACATCACCGTGCTGCCGCCGGCGCTGCATGAGCCGGAGGACGGGCCGGGGGTGAAGCTCGGCACCTGCGGCTACGAGCGCACTGGCATGCAGGTCTCGATCCAAGACGATGCCGGGCGCGAGCTTGCCCCGGGCGAGACCGGCGAGATCTGCGTCTGCGGCCCGGCCGTCTTCGCCGGCTACTACGACAACCCGGAGGCCAATGCCAAGGCGTTCCGCAACGGCTGGTTCCGCACCGGCGACCTCGCCCACCTAGATGAGGAGGGGTTCCTCTACATCACCGGCCGGGCCTCGGGCATGTACATCTCCGGCGGCTCCAACGTCTATCCGCGCGAGACCGAGGAGAAGATCCTGACCCATCCGGACGTGGCCTAGGTGGCGATCCTCGGCGTGCCAGACCGGCAATGGGGCGAGGTTGGGGTCGCGGTCTGCGTGCTCAGGCCCGGGGCGACGCTCGACGAGGCGGCGCTGCTGGCTTGGCTGGCGCCCAAGGTGGCCCGCTACAAGCTGCCGCGGCAAGTGTTCTTCTGGGAGGCGCTGCCGAAGTCGGGCTACGGCAAGATCACCAAGAAGGACATCCGGGCCGAACTGGAAGCCCGTGGCTGCCTGCTGCCGGAGCCGGACTCGGCCTGAGACGGCGGCGAGCCAAACGGCGTCCGCGCGCGCAAGCGCACGGGCCGAGGGGCGCAAACCCGCGGCAATCACCGACCGGATGATCTCCCGGCGCCCGTTTACACGCGCTCCAATCGCGGCAGAATGCCGGGATCGATCGGGAAGGAGCGCTCATCGATGTCCGAATACAACCCCGCCACAGATCCCCTGCTGCAGCCCCTGACCATACGCGGGCTCAGGCTCAAGAACAGGATCATGAGCACCGCCCATGCCTGCGGCACCCATAACCGCGAGATGCCCGGCCTCCTCTTCCAGAGCTACCACGAGGAGAAGGCTAGGGGCGGTCTGGCGCTGACCATGTTCGGCGGCTCGTCCAACGTCGCCCCGGACAGCCCCAACGTGTTCGAGCAGCTCGACGTCGGCACCGATGCGGTGATCCCGCATCTCGAGGCGTTCTCGGAGCGCATCCATGCCCATGGCTGCGCCCTGATGTGCCAGATCACCCATCTCGGCCGCCGCGGCGAGGATTCGTCCGGCCGCTGGCTGCCGACTATCGCCCCCAGCCGCTCGCGCGAGACCCTGCACCGCTCATTCTCCCGCGAGATGGACCGCCACGACATCGCCCGGGTGGTGCGCGCCTACGGTCAGGCGGCGCGGCGCTGCGAGCAGGGCGGGCTCGACGGCATTGAGACCATGGCCGCCGGACACCTGATCGGCCAGTTCCTCGGCCCCGACACCAACCGGCGGACGGACGAGTTCGGCGGCTCGCTGGAGAACCGGTCGCGCTTCGCCCTGATGGTGCACGAGGAGATGCGCAAGAGCGTCTCCGACCGGTTCGTCATCGGCATGCGGCTCAGCGTCGACGACGACAATCCCGAGGGCCTCAGCGCCGCCGAGGCGGTCGCCTTCGCGCGGATCCTCGAGGCCGAGGGCGCGGTCGATTTCTTCAACGCCAATTTCGGCCGTATCGACACTTCACTGGGTCTGGCCGAGCAATGCATGCCCGGCATGTCGATGCCGCTGGCGCCGTGGCTGCAACCGGTGGCCCGGTTTCGCCAAGAGGTGTCGCTTCCCGTTTTCCACGCCGCCCGGATCACCGATGTCGCCACCGCCCGCCATGCGGTGGGCGCGGGATTGCTCGACATGGTCGGCATGACCCGGGCCCATATCGCCGACCCGCAGATCGTCAACAAAATCGCCGCCGGCGAGGAGGCGCGGATCCGCCCCTGCGTCGGCGCCTCGCACTGCATGCACAAGCGGCCGTACTGCGTCCACAACCCGGCGACCGGGCGCGAGCTGGAGATGCCGCAGCTGATCGAGCCGAGCCCGGTGCCGGGGCGGAAGGTGGTGGTCGTCGGCGGCGGCCCGGCGGGGCTGGAGGCGGCCCGCGTCGCAGCCGAGCGGGGTCACCGGGTGGTGCTGTTCGAGGCTGCGCAGCGGCTCGACGGCCAGGTGCTGATCGCCGCCCGCGGCGGGTGGCGGGGCGACATGGTCGGCATCGTCGACTGGCGCGTCGCAGAGCTGGAGCGGCTCGGGGTCGAGCTCTGCACCTCGACCTATGCCGAGGCCGCCGATGTGCTCGCCTGCAGCCCCGAGGTGGTGATCGTCGCCACCGGCGGCGCGCCGGACATCGACTGGCTGGAGGGGGCCGAGCACTGCACCAGCGGTTGGGATCTGATGACCGGCGCGGCCCAGCCGGGCCGCGATGTCGTCATCTGGGATGGCACCGGCCGGCAGGCGGCGGCGAGCTACGCCGACCAGCTCTCCCGTGCTGGCGCCCGGGTGACACTGGTCAGCCGCGACGACCAGGTGGCGGCCGAGATCACCTATGCCGACCGGGTGGTGTTCCGCAAGCACCTGGCGGCGCAGGGGGTGGCGACCGTCTTCGAGGAACGGCTGGTGCGGGTCGGCCGCGACGGCAACCGGCTCACCGCGACCCTAGTGCACGAGCTGACCGGGGCCGAGCGGACGCTGACAGCCGACCATGTGGTCGTCGAGCACGGCACCCGGCCGGTGGACGAGCTGTTCCATGCCCTGCGGGGGCAGTCGCGCAACGACGGCGTCACCGACCTCGACGCCCTGCTGGCGGGCAAGCCGCAGCCGCGTCCCGCCGCCCATGCTGCCGACGGGGAGTTCGAACTCCACCGCATCGGCGACGCGGTCTCCAGCCGGTCGGTCCCGGCCGCGGTGCTCGACGCCTACCGGCTCTGCTGCCGGTTGTAGGATGGGTGCGAGCACCCATCCTACGTGTCGCCGCCGCGGGAAGACCGGCTGTAGGATGGGTGCTTGCACCCATCCTTCGGCAATTCCCTACCGGCGCCAGAACATCGGCATGAACAGCACGAAGACGCTGAGGAACTCCAGCCGCCCCAGCACCATGCCGAGCGACAGCAGCCACTTCGCGGTGTCGGGAAGGCTGGCGTAGTTGCCGGTCGGCCCGATCGTCGGTCCGAGGCCGGGGCCGAGATTGCCGAGCGCGGCAATCGAGCCGGAGATCGCGGTGATGGTGTCGAGCCCCAACAGCGACAGCAGGATCGACCAGATCGACAGGCAGCAGACGAAGACGAAGAAATAGCCCATGATCGACGACACCACCTCGGGCTCGACCGTGCGGCCCTGGTAGCGCAGCGGAAAAACCCCGTGCGGCGAGTGGATGCGCCGGATCTGCACCACCAGGGCGCCGTAGAGGATCTGGTAGCGGAACACCTTGGCCGAGCAGGCGGTCGAGCCGGTGCAGCCGCCGATCAGCGGAATCACGTAGAGCAGCGACACCGCCAGCCCGCCCCACTGGTCGTAGGGGTCCGAGGCATAGCCGGTCCCGGTCATCACCGAGGTGACGTTGAACAGCGCCTCTCTGATCGCCTGGGGCAGCGGGTGATGGTCGTTCGCCACCAGCCACACCACCATCACCACGCTGACCAACAGGATGACGCTCAGGAAGGCGGCGATCTGGGTGTCGCGCAGCAGACCGCGGGCGCTGCCGCGCATGAGCTGGACGAAGCGGATGAAAGGCAATGCGCCGAGCCACATGAACAGGACGGCGACGTAATGCGCCTCCGGGGTGAAATGCTCGAAGCCGCTGTCGCGGGTGCCGAAGCCGCCGGTGGCGACGGTGGTCATGGCGTGGGCTACCGCGTCGAAGCCGCTCATCCCGGCGGCGACATAGGCGAACACGCACAGGAAGCTGATCGCGACATAGACGTAGAACAGCTCGCCGGCGATCTCCGTCGCCCGCGGGGTCACGTTGCCGACCACGTCGAAGGATTCGGAGCGGAAAAACTGCATGCCGCCAATGCGCATCGTCGGCAGGAACACGATGGCGACGATGACGATGCCCAGGCCCCCATACCATTGCAGCAGCGCCCGCCACAGCAGCATGCCGCGCGGCGCCTCGTCCAGGCCGGCGAACACCGTGGCGCCGGTGGTGGTCAGACCCGACATGGCCTCGAAATAGGCGTCGGTGTAGCTGGCCGCCGGGGCGCCGAAGAAGAAGGGCAGGGCGCCGAACACCGGCAGGATGAACCAGACCAACACGGTCAGCAGGAAAGCCTGCGGCCGGGTCAGCCCGCCGGCATCGCGCTGCCGGGTGGTCAGGGTCAGCGCCATCCCGGCGGCGAACGTCAGGAAGGCCGCGAGCATGAACCCCTCGGCGTTGCCGTTGCCGTCGAAGATGTCGAGCAGCAGCGGCACCAGCATCGAGGCGCCGAGCACTGCGATGAGTCGACCGGTGATGTGCGCGACGGGGCGGATGTCGTACATGGCGCCGAACCTTGGACAGGGTCCGTGCGATGTCAAGCTGGTTGCGGTGCCGGGCCCCGGCCGGCGCCGTTCGCCATCTGGACCGGCGCGGGCTGCGAGGCCACCGGCTCAGCGCTCCGGCAGGTCCATTCGCTTGGTCAGGCGGATCTGCAGGTCGAACTGCGGCCGGTCGGGGCGGCGGATGGTGCCTTCGATCACACCGTTCTTGCGCACCCCTTCGATTCGGGCGGTGAACTCCTCCCGCGCCTCGCCGAACACCGTGCGCGGCGGGCCGTAGTAGTGGACCAGCAGCTCGGCCGTCACCCGGTTCCCTTCAACCTGGTAGGTGCCCATGTTGTAGTGCCGATCGCCGCCGCCGGCGATGCGTCCGGCCTCGATGATGAAGACGCCCCGCGGCTCCCATCCGAAGGGTCCGTATACCTCGCCGGTCCATATGCCTTGGATTGCCATTTGCTGCCCTTCCGGTCTTGTGCGTTACAGCATACCCCGAAGGCCAAGGAAAAAGGTCGTGTCTGCCTTGCGTGCTGATCGTCGCGCAAGTTTGTGGGAACATTTGGTGAACATGGTCTTTCGGGGAGGATCGAGATGGACGGGATGCGGTTCAGGAGCCTGTGCGCCAATGTGGATCGGTTGTCGGTGGTGCAGCTCCGGGAGCTGCGGCGCAAGCTTCGGGCGCTTGATGCACGCAGGGAGGTTCTTG
>Ga0209255_1000405_pt1 | contig 10282 bp, 9 predicted proteins | sample WorMetvaBAHAMAS2_FD_187394 | JGI IMG/M metagenome (GOLD analysis project Ga0209255, IMG submission 187394) | Marine gutless worms symbiont microbial communities from Max Planck institute for Marine Microbiology, Germany - Olavius vacuus... | ecosystem: Host-associated > Annelida > Digestive...
TCATGGGCTCGAATCTGTCAAATTCACAGATTGCCCGAAAATTAGACCTCAACAAAGATGATGTGCAAGCGATGGCCCTTCAGCTCCGAGAAGGCAGTGTCGAACACAAGCCGGCAGCGCGTCTCGAGGGTATTGTCGAGTGCGATGAAGTTTACATCGTTGCGGGGCACAAAGGGCAGCCATCCGGCGTAAAAAAACGCCGCAAAGGACGACGCAACCGCCTCAAAGGGACTCGCGGATGCGGCACACTGGCGAAGGAGAAACCCCCGATCTTCGGCATGATCCAACGCGGTGGCCAAGTGGTCATCCGGATCCTGGTGGACGTACGCCAGACCACGATTCAGCCCCTGATCGAGGCTACGATTCGGCCGGGAACCTTGGTACTGACCGACGAGTACACAATCTACAAGCGCTTACCTGAATGGGGCTTTGAGCACCAAACCGTCTGCCACAACGCCGGGGAATATGCGCGGGACGAAGATGGTGATGGCTTCCACGAAATTCATGTCAACACGATGGAGGGGTTCTGGTCTTTGCTGCGCTCTTGGCTTCGGCTCCACCGGGGGATTTCCCAGGAGCACCTGCCCTTGTATCTGGGCTTTTTCGAGTTCGTCCACAACGCCAAAAACCACGGCATAGGACTCATGGATTCCCTTCTCGGTTTGCTGCTACGTTAGCAGTCTCGAATCCATAAAGAGCCATCCTCCTGACAACTGACAACTGCTACAGCATCCTACATTCGGCGCCGGGTTTCGAGAGGCCTGCATATACCCGTCACACGTGAATATTTCGCCGCGATGCACGCTGCTCGCACCCGCCACTCGCGCCTAATAGCCGCGTTGCGACTCGTCGCAATAGGGCCTGGCTATTCCTCCTCGTCGCGCCTTGCTCTCGGGCACGATCAGCACACCTCGCTTACCAAAATATTCACGTGCGACGGGTATATTTTGTCTGCTTGGATTCGTAGTACGTCGCCCGTTCCACGTGCCCGCGCTTGCGGGCCCCGACGGCGAGGATCCCCGCCTTCAGGATGAGCATGGCGCTCGCGGCGGCCCGATCCCCTGCATCCAGCCGACCCGAGCCGATGATCTTCTCCAGTGCCCGAATGCGGAAGCGATCCATCCCCCAGTATTGGCGTGACAGTTGATCGACGTGACCGCCGTACTTGCAGATCTGGGGTTCCGGGACGAAGGTGACTGACTCTGTTGCGCAGATGCGTAGCCAGAGGTCATAGTCCTCGCAAGCGGGCAGGTCTTCATCGAAGATACCCAGCTCGTCGAAGAGGGAGCGGTGCAGGAGTGCGGCGGAGGGGGAGATAATGCACTGGGGCAGACACGCCTGAAAGATGTAGCCGCCGGATTTGGCGTGCTTGTCCATTTGGTTCACCCGGCGTCTGTGGCGGATCCAGATCTCCTGGGTATGGCAGAGCCGACTGTTCGGATGTTCACTAAGGGCCGCGCGTTGCGCCGCCAGCTTGTCGGGCAACCAGGCATCGTCGGAGTCGAGGAAGGCGATCCAGTCCCCGCCCGCCGCGCGGATACCTCGGTTGCGGGCGCTGCTCACGCCGCCGTTCGGCTGCCGCAGGTAACGAACCTGCGGATAGCGCCGCCGGACCAGATCCCCGGTGTCGTCTTGGGAGCCGTCGTCCACGACGATGATCTCCGTGGCAAGCCGGCGCTGGCAGAGGATCGAATCCAGCGCCCGCGGGAGGGTGTGGGCGCGGTTGAAGGTGGGTACGACGACGGAGATGTGCATCAGGCTGGTCCGAGCAATCCTGAATAATTTGGCGTTGTCCGGAAGATCTGACTATCGCCGTTCGCTCGGCCCCTGGGGAATACGCTCGGTTCCGTGATCTCCGGCGGTATATGCGGGCTGGCGGCGGCGAAAGATCAGGTCCCGTACCCGGTGTCCAAGGCATACCCCGCGTTGCTCGAACCTGGTCAGGGGCCGCGTTTGCGGACGCGGGTGGAAGGCTCCGGGACCGGCAAGGTTCACGAACAGGTCGCCCGCGTCGGTGAGCAGCGTCAACATCTGCCGCGCGTAGGGCTCCCAATCGGTGGCGGAGTGGAATATGCCGTCGGGTCGGATGACCCGGGCCAGGGAGGTCACGAGTCGGGACTGAAAGATACGTCGCTTGTGGTGCCGCTGTTTGGGCCAGGGGTCCGGGAAAAAGAGATAGACGCCGGCCAGGCTGGCTCGCGCCAGGCCCTGCTCCAGGACCTCGACGGCGTCGTGACGGCAGACACGCAGATTGACGAGTCCGCGCCGTTCGATTTCAAGCAGCAGGTGCCCCACGCCCGGACGGTGGACCTCGATGCCGAGGTAGTTGTGTTGCGGATGACGCGCCGCCAGCTCGGCGAGCGACTCGCCGTTGCCGAAGCCGATCTCCAGGTAAACTGGGTTCGAGTTGCCGAACAGCGCCAGAAGGTCGAGGCGTTCGCCTGGATTCCAGTCGATCCCGAAGCGGGGCCAGAGCGCGTCGTAGGCACGCGCCTGGGCCGGCGTGAGACGACCCTCGCGCAGTACAAAGCTGCGGATGGAGCGGTGCCGGGACCGGGGCTTCTGCCTGCCACTCGGGGCGGAGGACGCCACCGCATCCTTATTCTGTCCACCCCCGACGTCGGTCGTGCGGCAAGACCCTGATCCGTGCATGGAACGACCTGATATCCAACAAGCCGGTTCCGTCGTTCCCGCGGTCCATCGGGTCAGAAAAACAGTCCTTCCAGCGGCGATGAGGCGGAGGCGAAGCGTTTCGGTGCCATGCGTCCGGCCAGGAATGCCTCGCGCCCGGCCTCGACGGCCTTGCGCATGGCACCGGCCATCAGCACCGAGTCCTTTGCAGCGGCGATGGCCGTATTCATGAGCACACCGTCACAGCCCAGCTCCATAGCCACCGCGGCGTCCGAGGCCGTTCCCACGCCCGCATCCACCAGGATGGGTACCTGGGCGTTCTCTACGATGGTCAGGATATTGAGCCGGTTACGGATTCCAAGCCCGGAACCGATGGGGGCGGCAAGCGGCATCACGGCCACGCAGCCCAATGCCTCCAGGCGTTTGGCCATGATGGGGTCGTCGTTGGTGTAGACCATGACGTCGAAGCCGTCCTCGACCAGTATTTCCGTGGCCTGGAGAGTGGCGACCATGTCCGGGAACAGGGTCTTCTCGTCCCCCAGCACCTCCAGCTTGCACAGGTTGTGGCCATCCAGCAGTTCCCGCGCCAGGCGACAGGTGCGTATCGCCGTCTCGGCGTCGAAGCAACCGGCGGTATTCGGCAGGATGGTATAATGCTCCGGCGGCAGCACTTCGAGGATGTTCGGCTCACCGGGGGTTTGGCCGATATTGGTGCGGCGGACGGCGACGGTGACGATCTCGGCACCGCTGGCCTCGACGGCGCGGCGTGTCTCGTCCATGTCCTTGTACTTGCCGGTTCCGACCAATAGGCGCGAGCCGTAGGTCTCGCCGGCTACGGTGAAGCTGTCGGCTACAGCAGTTTGCGTAGACATAGTGCAGAAAAATCGATTTTGGAAAATGGAAGCATATACGATTTGTCCGTCCGGGGCATTCCCGGATTGGTCATCGAGAGCAGGTGCCGGCGCGACCCACGACGGCAGGTTTCGACATGCCGATGAGACAAGCTACAAGGGCGAAGCTATATCAAGAAGGCTTTTTATGGGTTCCGGCGCGTAGAAACCAAGCAAAGTCGATCGCTCTCCGATCGGTCCTGATCCTGGGTTCCCAAGCCGAGACAACTCTGAACCGTTGCAGCAGTTATGGGTATGAGAACCATGTGTTCGAAGCATTTTTTCACCGGGTTTGGCAGCACTCTGAGCCTTTACCTGCCTGAACCCAATAGCCTATCAAAACTTCGCAAGAGGCGCTTTCCTCTGCGTTACCGTCTCACTCCGCTGTCAAATGCCGAGGCTAGAAAGGCAAATGCAAAGACGATTCTAAATGTCGTGGAGCGTATGGTGCGCTCGTCCGTCGAGTTGGACAGAAGTATCCAAGCCTTCGTTAAAAGCACCAAGTCAGGTGATGGGCACAATCACGGCGAAGGTTATGATGGCATGGATTCGCAGCGGAAATTGAAGGTTAGGCCCTACCGTACTGGAAACCTGTTCAAATCATCCAAGGTATTTTCCGTTCATGCCGATCGTGCGCGGGGATTGGCCGATCTGCTCGCCATTCATGAGGATAGTAAGAAAGTGTGCGGCGATTTGGTTTCCGCTGAAAAGATATCCGCTGCTAAATGAGTGAGACCTCCTCGTCTCTTTATCCCGGAGTCTAACCCCGTGTCAGAGAACGCAAGCAACACTAACGGTCACGAGGCGAAAGGTGGAGAACTCATCGAACAGCTGGAGGAAACCGCGGAAGAGAAAGGGAGGACTTGCCGAGATCTCGGCCACATTCGTCGGACCAATACCTCCGCCGGATGTACTCCAAGGATACGATGAGGTTATACTCGGCTTGGCAGACAGGATTGTAGGAATGGCCGAAGCGGAAGGCGACCACCGACGGAACCAGGAACGGCGTGCCCTGGACGCCGAAATAGAAAACGACCGTATCCTGATCGGTGCCTACATAAAGGAAGTCTGAATCGGACAGATACTTGCCTTCGTCATTACGGTTGTCGCTCTTTGTCTTGGTTCTTACGTGGCGGCGAACGGCTATCAGTTTGCCGGGGCAGTTATCGGTACCGGCGGGTTGATCGGTATCGTTGTGGTCATCATACCGTCTCTTCAAAGCGAATGTCCGGGGCTAAAAAAACGATCCGGGTGAATAACCTGTTCGGATGATCGGATCGGGTGTTGGGACAACAGGAAATGTCAGCTCTCGAATGATTTCGGACTTTCAGTCCAAGAGCAACCTACGCACTTTACAGTGCATAGTGGTTGAGTCCAACTAACCAAACGAGATCACCCCTCTGCGGCTGGATTTGATAAAGCCCACGATTTGTCGGGTTTGGGGGGAAGGATAGTCCCGTTCGGCCTTTGCAAGGGCCTCGGCTCGACGCAGCCCCGAGCGAAAGATGACGCGGTAGACGGCCTTGATGGTGTTACGCTGCTCTTGGGTGTAGCCGTTGCGGCGCAGTCCGACCAGGTTCAGGCCGACGATCCTGGCTCGATGGCCATCCGCGATCACGAAGGGGGGCACGTCCTGGGGGACGCCGGTTACGCCAGCGATCATGGAGACGGCGCCGATGCGGCAAAATTGGTGGACGGCCGTTTGGCCGGACAGGAACACCTGGTTCTCTACCTCCGCGTGGCCGGCCAGGGTGGTGGTATTGGCGAAGATATTCCGGTCACCGACCGTGCAATCGTGCCCGATGTGGGCGTAGGCCATCAGGAAGTTGTGGTCTCCGACCCGGGTGCCTCGGGTTGTCTTGATGCCGCGGCTGATGTTTACGCCTTCCTTGAAGTGATTGAAATCCCCGATGGTGAGGGGTTTGCTCAGTTCCGGCCTATATCCGAGATCCTGAGGCTCCGCGCCGATGGTGGCACTGTGACCGATACGGTTGTCGCGACCCATGCGAGTGGCACCATAGATGCGTACGCAGCTCTCGATGGCACAGCCTGGCCCGATGACGGCCCCGCTCTCGATAATGGAGTAGGCTCCTACCTGGACGGACGGGTGGAGTTGGGCGCCGCTTTCGATGATGGCGGTGGGATGGATGCTCAATGTCGGAAATGGCGCATGCCGGTGAAGACCATGGTCATGCCGTGCTCTTCCGCGGCGGCGATGACTTCTTCGTCGCGCACGGAACCACCGGGCTGAATGATGGCGCTGATACCTGCTGCTGCGGCTTGGTCGATACCATCGCGGAAGGGAAAGAAGGCGTCGGAGGCCATCACCGACCCGGCCACTACGAGGCCCGCCTGCTCGGCCTTGATCGTGGCGATGCGCGCCGAGTTTACGCGGCTCATCTGCCCCGCCCCGACGCCGATGGTCATGCCCTCGCGCCCGTAGACGATGGCGTTTGACTTGACGTATTTGGCGACGCGCCAGGTAAAGAGCAAGTCTTTCAGCTCCCAATCCCTGGGTTTACGTTTGGTGACTACCTCGAGCTTATGGGTCAGAGACAGATCCGCTTCCTGGACCAACAACCCGCCGTTGACACGCTTGAATTCGGTGCGTCGGTTATTTCCGTCGATCCAGCTTCCGCACTCGAGCAGACGTATGTTCCGCTTCGTGCCGATGGCCTCGGCGGCGGCGGGCTCGACCCCCGGTGCGACGATAACCTCGACGAACTGAAGCTCCACGATAGCTCGTGCCGTCGCCTCGTCCAGCTCGCGGTTGAAGGCGATGATACCCCCGAACGCGGATTCCGAGTCAGTCGTAAAGGCCCGCTCGTAGGCTTCCGATAGGTTGGTTCCCAGGGCGACACCACAGGGGGTGGCGTGCTTGACGATGACGCACGCCGGCCGCTCGTCGAACTGCTTGACGCATTCCAGGGCCGCATCCGTATCGGCGATGTTGTTGTAGGACAGTGCCTTGCCCTGGAGCTGGCGTGCCGTGGCAACGCTTACCCCGTTCGAGTTCCGCTCGACGAAAAAGGCCGCCTTCTGGTGTGGGTTCTCGCCGTAGCGCAGAGCCTGCCGGTGTTGGAACTGTAGGTTCAGGGTACGCGGGAAGTCGGTTCCGTCCGTTGCGCCGACCAGTCGCCCCAGATAGTCGGCGATGGCGCCGTCATAGCGGGCCGTATGTTCCAATGCCTTGACCGCCAGATCAAATCGGGTGGCGTCGCTCACGGCGCCGCCGTGCTCTTCCATCTCCGCCAAGACCAGCGGGTAATCGGCCGCATCCACTACCACGGTCACTGCCGTATGGTTTTTGGCCGCGGCGCGGAGCAGGGTGGGACCCCCGATATCGATGTTCTCGATCGCCGTGGACAGGTCGCAGTTCGGGTCGGTCACCACCTGCTCGAAGGGATAGAGGTTGACCACCACCAGATCGATGGGTTTGATCTCGTTCTCCCGCATCACCAGGTCGTCGATACCCCGCCGGCCCAGGATGCCGCCGTGAATCCGTGGGTGCAGGGTCTTGACGCGCCCTCCCATCAGCTCCGGGAATCCCGTGTAGGCCGCTATCTCCAGCACCGGGATTGCGTTGTCGGTCAGGAGGCGGGCGGTCCCGCCGGTCGACAGGAGTTGGATACCCTGCGCTGCCAGGCCGCGGGCGAAGTCCAAGATACTGCTCTTGTTGGATACGCTGATCAGCGCGCGTCGCATGGGGTGCATCTCGATTGGTCGATAGCTGAACGAGGTTTGGTTACGGAGAGAGAAAACCACGAATCTCGCGAATCTATTCGTGAGGATTCGTATGATTCGTAGTTTTCTTTATCATGCCCACTGGTAACGCTTAAGAGGACCTTGAAAAATTACAAGGAAGCAATGTTTCTAAGGTTCCTTTTCATGGGTCTCATGGGTCTCATGGGTCCTGGCCTATCCCGTAACACAGCATCTTTTTGCGCAAGGTGCTGCGGCTCATACCGAGCAACCGGGCGGTCCAGGTTTGATTATGGCGGGTGTAATCGAGCAGGGCCTCGATCAGGGGAAGCTCGACTTCGCCCATGACCATCCGGTGCAAATCCCCGACTTCGTGTCCGTCGAGGTTCGTGAGGTAACGTGCCAGAGCATCCTGCACACACTCCCTCAGGGTCTCCGCGCGGTTTGCCTGCAATGCGGAGAGTTGTTCCCGGTGGCCTTGCGTTTGCTGTGAATCGATTTTTCGTTCCACCGGCCCGATAGCCATACCACTTGATCCCCGAGGGGATAGTCCATTGCAGAAAAAATTTCTCTTTCAGAGCTTATTATTCTCGATATTTTCTCGGGATATTCGGACCCGAGACGAACCGCCCCTTAAAGAGACTTACCCGCATTACGCCGGTTCTCGGCGGCCCCGGACCAACCGTTTGCAGATTCTCCGAATGCTTAAGGGGACCTTGAAAAATCCCATGCTCAATACTTTTCATGGTGATGCTCATAAATCACGCTTTTAGAATGCCTTGATTATCGTGGAGTTACGCACACGGACATAACGGGGCTTCCTTGTTCTGCAAAGACACCTTGAATTTTTCAAGGTGCCCTTAAGACGTAGCCGCAAAACGGACGGAACACCTGCTGAGCATTGGTCGAGGTGCCTCCATCCGGGCACCAGTCCATGATAGCACTCGCGCCCTCCCAGTCCAGCCGAATCCGTCTATCTTCGCGACAAAGCGTGCGCGCGTAAATTCAGCTTGGCTCTTTATGGATTCCAGACTGATCGAAGGGGACGGCGGTCCGTAGCACTCTGACCGATGACAGAACAGGCAGTCTTTTCTCAACAACAACAGTAAGTTATACGACGCCCCTCTGGTTTGCTGAGAAGGCGATATTTGCGCAAGGGGACCTTGAAAAATCCCATGCTCAATACTTTTCATGGTGATGCTTATAAATCACGCTTTTAGAATGCCTTGATTATCATGGAGTTGCGCACACGGACATAACGGGGCTTCCTTGTTCTGCAAAGACACCTTGAATTTTTCAAGGTGCCCACAAAATATCCTAACCAGTCTGGAATCCATAAAGAGCCTTCAGTTTTTGGCGGGGAATAAGGGGTGGCTGTGGTATGGTTTGCACGCTAAATATTGTCGCTGTTCCAGCCTAATACTCGTTGCCCGTGAATATTTTGGTAGGCAAGGTGTGTCGATCGTGCCCGCAGAGCAAGGCGCGACGAGGAGGAATAGCCAGCCCTATTGCGACGGTGAAGCCGATAGGCTTCACGGGCATACAGGGATGTATGGCCCGCACCGGAAAGCGAAGCAAGGATAGCGTAGCCTTTCGGCGCAACGCGGCTATCGGGTGCGAGCGGTGTGCATCGCGGCGAGCTATTCGCGTGCAACGGGTTATAACATAGTACGACGGTCGCACAACTCCGCAGCCTGCCACAAGGTCTGCATAAGCTATCGCAACCAAGACTCGCCCGTCGCGTGCCGTGTCGGACGCCCGAGCGCGAGTCTTAAGGAGAGGCAAGAAGATGATCAAACCAGTCGGCTCCGACGAGCTGCAACCATTGTTTGTTTACGATCCGGACCAGCACCATGAGCTGATGCGTGAGGCAAGGGAGTTGCCCTCAGTGATGATCAGTTCCCAGGCTGCGGGTAACGCGGTCATGATGGGCGGCGGCTATTTCAGTCCGCTCAGGGGCTACATGAGGGTAGAAGACGCCGTGAGCGTGGCCCGAACCATGAAGACCACCGATGGCCTGTTTTTCCCCGTGCCTGTACTGTGTCTGCTCGACAACGTCGATACCATCGAGGGGGCCCGCCGCATCGCCTTGCGCGACCCGAACATGGAGGGCAATCTGACTCTCGCGGTCATGGACGTGGAGAGCGTCGAGACCGTCAGTGACGAGCAGATGGCCCTGATGACCGATAAGGTCTATCGCACGGACGACATGGAACATCCGGGCGTCGCCGCTTTCAATCGTCAAGGTCGGTTTGCGGTCTCCGGTCCCATCCAGGTGTTGCACTTTTCTTATTTCCAGGACGATTTCCCGGATACCTTCCGCACCGCAGTGGAGATTCGCCACGAGATCGCCGAGCGCGGGTGGAACAAGGTCGTTGCCTTCCAGACCCGCAACCCGATGCACTTGGCCCACGAGGAGTTGTGCCATATGGCCATGGGCCGCCTGGGGTGCGACGGTCTGGTCATCCACATGCTGCTGGGTAAGCTCAAGGCCGGCGATATTCCTGCGCCGGTGCGGGATGCGGCCATCCGTAAGATGGTTGAGCTTTATTTCCGACCGAACAGCGCCATGGTCACCGGCTATGGTTTCGATATGCTCTACGCCGGCCCGCGGGAGGCGGTTCTGCACGCCTATTTCCGCCAGAATATGGGCGCGACCCACTTTATCATCGGTCGTGATCACGCCGGGGTGGGTGACTACTACGGGGCCTTCGACGCCCAGACCATTTTCGACGAGGAGGTCCCGCAGGGGGCGCTGGAAATCGGGATCTTCAAGGCCGACCATACCGCCTGGTCCAAGAAGCTCGGCAAGGTGGTAATGATGCGCGAGGCACCGGATCACACCAAGGAAGACTTCGTGCTCCTGTCCGGCACCAAGGTGCGGCAGATGTTGTCCGAGGGCGTTGCCCCGCCCAAGGAGTTCTCGCGTCCCGAGGTAGCCCAAATTCTGATGGATTATTATCGATCGTCGAAGTGATCCCGCCGCTCCCTCCCCCCGGGCCTGGGAAGGGCTGTCGACATTCGCCAATCCTTGAATTATCCGGTGCTGTTGGGGGGGG
>Ga0209255_1000407_pt1 | contig 10274 bp, 6 predicted proteins | sample WorMetvaBAHAMAS2_FD_187394 | JGI IMG/M metagenome (GOLD analysis project Ga0209255, IMG submission 187394) | Marine gutless worms symbiont microbial communities from Max Planck institute for Marine Microbiology, Germany - Olavius vacuus... | ecosystem: Host-associated > Annelida > Digestive...
CCGCTGCTTTTTCGCTGATTACAAGACTAACTGACATTTTGTTCAAGTAACTCCGACAGATGTTGATAACTGTGACTAAAATACCACAGCCACAATACAGTTGGACTACTCGAAAACGACTACGAGTAGACCTACAAGAGGATAACGAGGAAATCCCGGACTCCTGTTATACGTTTGTGACTGTTTTATGTTCGACTTTGTGCATACATGTAGTGTGAAAACGAGTCGACACCGACGTGTAACGATAGAACAATGTGATTTGCTATATTGCATATTATGCGTAAGTAGCTGGCTGTTAGCATCAGTTCTTGTACATTTTCTCTTTCCTGCTCACGTGATCGACGATCAGCATGAATAATTTACTGGAAGCCTAGGCCTACGACTGCTGGGGACGTGCGTAACATATGCGACATGACAAGCGGCTCCAATTCGTCGGCGACGACGAGCAAGGACTTCATTAGCTGGCCTGGTTGCGCGCGAACAAGGCGCCGCCGAGCACCGACGTTGTATAGTCGTGAAGTGTACGGTCGTCAGTCCGACGTGGGACCTAATCAGCACCGCTGTCATCACCGCTTGTCACCAGTTCCACCGGCACCTGGATGACGTCACTCTACTATGCAACGCCAGCACTGACTTCACGTACCTCGACCACTCGGATGTGGCATCTCGATAGCATTTTAACTGTTAGTTGATAGTTAGTTACAGTGGGGTAACATGCTGCTCAACATGTAGGTCGATTTGGCGACGATGACTGTTTCGTTGAAATTCATCGTTGCCTCTCTAGGTAGATGAATCCTGTGTGCGATATATAACGAATGTACATTTCATTTTCCGGTCGGATGTTACAATAAACTTCAGAATCATTTTAGTGCGCATTTAACTATGCTAGAGCACACTATTGCTAAAGCCGGCCTGTCCGTCCGTCTGTCCGTCTGTCTGTTCGCACACTCGTGGACCACGCCTACACGGTTCAAGATGTCGAAATACTTTTAAAATATCATACCACACGAGAGGGCAATGTTTCTAATTTTTCTTGTCGCCAAATTTCGCAGTCCTGGGTTTAGGGATTCGCCCCGAACGAGTGTGTTACCCCGAGTTGAAAGCGAAAATTTGAGCAATAATCTGCAACAACTTGGAAACGGTGCGAGATACGATGTTGCTATTATTTAGTCACTAATAGGAAGTCGCATGTGGGTTTCGATTGATACCAAAATCGTTGACTTTGAATGACCTTGAACGGCGTGATAACCATTATTTTGCTTTATTGTAATGAATTCAGAGGATCTGCGGGCCAATTACGTAAAAGTGGTTGAAAATAGACCCGTACTGTTTGCAACAGAAATGTAGTGCACATAATCTCGTTTTTAATAATGTATGAGTTACGGAGATATTCGCAGAAGTTACCGAGAACGAGTGCATTCACGAGGGGCACCCCTTTTCGAAAGCGATATTTGGACTACGCATGCGCGATAACTGGAAAACGGTGCGAGATGTGATCTAAGTTAGTATTATTCACGAATAGGCAGTTGCGTACCGGCTTTCGATTGGTATCAAAATCAATGACCTTGAATAACCTTGAAAGGCGTAATGATCTGAGATGCGTGCTACCTCTGCGGTAGCTGAGCTTCTTGTTAATCCAGAAGTCACTTATTTATTGTCTTGTGGCTCTAGTATTTCACTGCTGCAATTGCCCAGCATCAGATTCATTAAAAACGACGAGTTTCTTTAGTATTAACAAACACACACATTATGTTGGATCGGACCATTTAAAATTCTGTTTCAGAACAAAACCTCGTAAATATAAATATTCGTACTGGTACTGCATGGATGCTAAACGGCAAAACACCAACAGCGCGTGTCGCTGCTGAGATGGCTTTTTAAAGTCTAACTAGGTACAATGACACTGCGACACAGAAATGACCATACCTACTACCACAATTTGTAGCAGCTCACGAGACGAGCATTGTCATATTAAGCAACAAATAAGCCAGATTTACTTTTGAAAACATCCAACTCTTCAATAAAACTTACCTCCGAAGTTTCTACAGCATTATATGAGCACGTAACAGTATAACAGTATGAATTTGTCTAGCGACACGTATTCATATACAGATATCGTTGCTGCCACGATATGTCCTAGCAGATATGTCTTGGGATTTCTTTCGGTGCTGTAAGGTGTTAGGAAGTGGAGATAGCGAGGTAATGATATCCACTAGTGGCACAGCTGTTATCATGCTGCTGCTGCTGCTGCTGCTGCGATGTCATCAACAGGACGAGACACAGACGGCTGAGAGTGGATCGCTGATTGAGATGACGTCATCTACGGGAGCCCGCCACTAAGAACAATTCGCACTTGGCGCACTTGAGTGGTGGTTGTGTGATTTTCATCGCACACGTGGCAGCTCGATATGTCTGTCCGTCCGTCTATCCGTCTGTCTATAGCTATATTTATCCACTGTCTTCTTGAGAGATCTACCTTAATTAAGACAAAGCCAAACTCTCCAATTAGCGCTCAATTCCTTATCTCATATCTCATATCTAAAATAATTGCATTTGGAGTAAAATCTCAACTAACCAATCACTTCGCTTCTAGCAATCTTCTAGATCCTCACCAATCTGCTTACTGTAAAGCAGACCAGCTATTCAGCGGAATATTAGGCCAAACGGTTTGGCCATTTGGCGTAATGGTAATAACGCGCATCGATCAACGTAGTTAACCTATATCTGGCCCGGTTAGTACTGGGTTCAGTGACTGTTCGTCGGTTCGAGTCCCGTTCGCACCATTTTGGCATTTAATCAACCACACAGGCAGGTTAACTCAGAGCCTGGCTATCCCTCAGGAGTAGGCAAAATGAGTACTAGCGAAAACTGGGGAGTAAACAGACACAAGTGACCGCGCGAGTACATTTGCCCCGTATCTGTGGACTCGCAGTGCAAGCTGGTGTCTGGTTCAAGGCTTTGAAATTAGTGCTGCTTTATGGGTCCACGAACGTTACTTAGTAACTACCATTCCACTAAAAGGATCCAGTAAGAAGGTAGAGAGATGATAGTTTTAAACTACCTTCTTAGTACTCTCATTTCATCTCTTTTTTGAACCGTCATTTGATGCAGATGATATACGCATCTCTTCTCTTTCATCCCCTAATTTCCATTCCAGCATACGTGGTAATTCACCCAAAGAACGCTTTACAGCAACTACGAACAGCTGTTGGCAGTGCCAAGAAGATGCGGTCCGAGGCGGTTTGGGTGATCGCATATTCGCTATACCCGCTATATCTACATGTATATTGTCAACAGTGAAGATACATAGATAGATAGATAGAGCAAGGTTTAATGTCCCACCAAACACATTATAGGTCATATCGGTGACGGGTTTTTATGAGTCAAAGGACCCAACCAACAGTGTCAAAGCAGGTCCTATTGATTAGACTTCAACCCCACCGTGCTCACAATAATACAACAACTATGCAGTATGAAACAAAAACACACAAAATACACATTTCACTACGAACAGTGAAATGGGCTCAGTGTGACAAAACCAAATCTAGAGTGAAGAACAAGAAGTTCTGAATACTTTACTGTAATAGAATCAGGTTGTGGTTGACTGTAGTAATGCGTGCGCATATGCGCGTTGACTGGCTGCTAAGCGTGGCTGCATAATGAGCAGTGGCATCAGCTGTTGTTGTCGGCGACTTGGACGACGACGAGCTGTCGACTCTGTATTGGAATGATTGAATTACGACGCCCTAGCGACTGCACGACCACACACCAATAGTCGGCAAACCGCTCCAACTGTCTGTAGCTTCGAAATTTAATCTCGACTCAAACACGAGCGACACAAAGTGACAGCAATCCTACAGTGTGTTGTCGTGGTCCTACTGTAGGCCGTCAGTTTGCCAGACATTTTCTTTCTGCAGAGTGAGAAAATTTAAGCGTGAAATCGAATGCAAAACTACGTAGGACTCTGCACATTGAGCACGTCTATTGCAGATATGTACAACAGCGGTTAACTGATAAAATGTTAATTGACAATGATTAAACTTTTAGGTGTCCTGATACCTGTGTTTTCTCGTGAACGAATTTGACTTCCACGCTATCACACGGTAAGCCAAAGGCCATCTTTACAAAGACGTCGAATTCTTATTTCTGCTCTGATGACTATGAACGTAGCAAAAACTCAACTACTGCTGAGATGGCTATGCAATTTAGTGCAAAATGTACTGAGCAAAAATGTACCAAGCGAACCGTGATGTGTTGGGCTAAATTTCGTGATTTAGCAGCACTGTAGTCCAGTGATTGATGGCAGGCCGCCGTCAGACGTATGATTAAACAGAGATCAATAATCGATTGATTGACATTCAGATCGGGCGCCTTGATTATTTATGTCACTTCGATTAGCGGCGTTTGTACAGCCTCCGCCGTTTTCGTAATTTGTAAAATTAACATTCTAAAATCTACGTAATAGCTATATGGTTCGTTGGGTATTACTGTGACTTCACGAGTGAAAGTCACGTGTGTTGGGAGACAGTACAGGTTGTTAACTGCAGTCGCTGAGTTGCATGATCTATCTGCTTCTTCTGGTGACTGATTTGCGGTCGACAGTATATCATTGTTATCCTGTCTGTTCTTGTTGATGGCGAGTGGTGGCATTAAGCGTGTATGTAGTAAGTAGCACGCGCAGCTCGGGTCATTTGGCTTGATGCGGAGTCTGACGTCGGTCTGGCGTCGATCCATACTCATCGCGTGAACCAGTTGAACTCTTACGTGACATCGAGCATCGACCGCTGCATTTGTCTGCCATCTGTGCGCTCTATATAATGTTTGTTTGTTTTATTCCTGCAATATTTATTGCAGGAATAAATCAAACAAACAAACAAACAAACAAACATTGTAGCACTCATTTTATTATCGCTGTTATCGTATTATCTTTGACAGTCGATCAGATTTCGTATTAAATACTCCAAACATCTTGTAAATCCTCTCTTTTTACTGCATCAGTAGGCATATATGTCTTGTAGCTAAACGCGACTGATAAGCTGCTTGATCGATGAAGAATATGCACTAAAATTTCTATTTTGCATAGTTCGTAGTTTTCATTTCGACCGATGTCGCCGCGTTGCCAGTTTGCGTTGAAAAACAAACTTTACGTAGGATGACGAGAAAATCGGTTGCTGAGCTGAGAGTTATAGTTTTCCGCTGTGTGCCGACGCTACTGCACGTGGCATGTTTGCGGAAAACACGCAAAGCGGAAACGTAGCGGCGGCGCGTATCGATCAGTCGTGACAGCGAGATTAAAGCTATGATTGACGTTCGCCGCCTTCGCCATCGCAATAGTTCCAAAACCCACGGCTACAGTCTGCTTCTGTTGCTTTCACTGTAGATCTTTTCGGACTCTTTGACAAAGATCTGCCGCATAGAATTCATGAAAAACTAGACAGATGAAAAGATAAACAAAGGAAACCAATGCGGGTGTATTTCGGAGGCTAAAGTAAACAAGAAACTCATCAGGAGATGAGATAGCGAACGTGAACTTTCTTTACGAGGACATCGTACACGTATTATACAAAATACTATAGACTCGTGCATAAATTCCGCCACAGATCGACGCGGTCATTCAAGATCACCGATTTTGGTACCAATCGAAAGCTCATATACGACTTCCTATTAGTGATTAATACTAACTTACCTCATATCTTGCACCGTTTCAAAGTTATGGCTGATTATTCGTCAAATTTTCGCTAGCGAGAGTGGAATGCCTCACTATAACGCTTTCGCTGAGGGTGATTCCCTGCCAATATCGCCAAAAATGATATATCGCTAAAAGCTAGATTCTTTGGCCTACATTTCCGCTGCAGAAAGTATCCGTGTATCTGTAACCACTTTTACGTATTTTGCCCCGAAAGCTACCGAATTCGATGAAATTACGCTGCGATTACGGCTATTACGCGTTCAAGGTCATCCAAGGTCACCGAGTTTGGTACCAATCGAAAGCTCATATACGACTTCCTATTAGTGATTAATACTAAACTTAGCTCCTATCTTGCATTGTTTCCGAGATATAACGTTCGATAGGTCCAAAAAATCGCTATATTCGGCTACCCTTCTTGTGTTTAACTCCCCCGATGGAAGGGTTCCCCTGGGACGATCTCCGTAAGATTTACCTGGATGTCAACAGATGGCCACCGTACCAAATGGCGTAGAAACATTACCGAAAATTTCAATAGCCCGAGTAGACAGACGACAGACAGATCGGACGGACGACGACATATAGCGAGTTCGCTAAAAATTAAAACAGTTAGATCAGTTTATGAAAACAACATCCTTCAATTAAACAAACAACCCATGGGGTGTGAGGCCTAGCTGGCAGATAAGTAAGATTACCTATATAAACTCAGTAAACTAAATCATAGCTGACCTACATAGTTTTTGGTTTGTGATCAAAGATCATCATGCAGGATTACAAGTCTACGTGTAGCGGTTTGTGATTTGTGACACCCTGGTTAACACACATGCAGACACACAGAGAGACAGCTTTTGACTGTTATACTATTAGCTCATATAGCTAGCTGAGCTAATAAAACAGATAAAATGAGCATATGCGTATGAAATATCCCAAACCGAAGTTCTTTGGAGTTCCTGTTACTGCTCACTTTTAATCGGAGATATTTACTAGTCGGTAGATGTATACTATTCGAACTTCGAGTATTCGAACCATCTCTGCTTCCAACGTACAGCACAGAAACATACCAGTATTACCGGTATAGACTTTGAATTGAGATCGATAGCAACTGTTGCTGTTTCCTGTCAAGAGTACAGAGCTGAGCATCTCGATGCTACATGGCGTGCTTTATGTCGTTGTTGTTGGTTTATCTATGAGCATCAGGCCAGCGAGCACGAATGAAACGGATTGATCACCAGTAACAGCAGCTGCAGCAGCTGCCACAGGCGCACGTAGATCTCCTCTTATATTGTATACTGCGAGATTGCGGCGATACCAGTCTGAATCTACCGTCCGATCATGCATCATCGCGCATAAACAGACCCACGGACAGCAACATGGCCGCCGGTTTGGTCCCAGTGAACAGTGTTATCTCGGTAATGTATCGCTATAGGTTACAACTTATGTTCTGTAAATACGAAATATTTTTGTCAAACTTCGTAACTTGCAACAATGGTGTCCATGTTTTTCTTATCTTCATTTAACGTGGGCACAATAGTTTGCTAAAAATCGAAAATAAACTGCTGGACGCCCGCCTTATGGCATTTCTATACTAGGTCATCTTTGGGATCATCTGCAATCCAGTAAAAAACTAAACCCCTGTGACTTTTGTCGATGTTGCAGCAATGCGTGCAGATTTTTGCAAGAAATTTTTTATACAATCGTTAAACAATAAAATGTATACTTTTGTTGCTAAGTTTTGTTAAAATATGTTTGAAAATGACAAAATTCTGCTGTTTTAACGAAGACTATCCCCAATTTCTTAGTGTTCCAAGAGTTATGCCGAACTGTCTGCAAGCGAACTGTTCCTGGTTTATTAAAACTCTCCAGATTTGTATCCTCTGGACTATTACATGTGGGACGCTGCGCTGGAAGAGCAAAATAAAACTAGAGCTGAAGCCTAAGACGACTGATGAGTTAAAAGTCGCCGAGTATAGACCATCTGAGAAGAGCTGCCACAAAAACACATCAACAACTGTTGTCAGTTGTTGGAGTCCAGACGTAGTCTTGTGACCACTTCTAGGCGCGGCCGAGAGAGTATGTAAGCAAGAGTTGCGTGCTGCTGGATGCAGGCGGCGACAACGCGATAGAAGCCAATTGACGAGCTGGGACCGGTTGAACGCAAGGATCGCGTGGTGGCGGGCGCAGCTGGCACAGACTGCTCGTGCTGTCGCCGTCGCCGCCGTCGTCGTCGTCGCTGCCGCTGGAGCCAGTTGTAGCGAGCGTATACTGCAGGCGTGCGGCCGAGTGCGTGACCGCTCGTGTGCGCTTGTGACGTTATATTAGGCAACAGCTGCCGCCACTGCTGCTGCTGCTGCAGTCAGCGGATGTGCCGTAATGACGAGATGACGTCACGGGCATCTGAACTGAAATGTAGAGAACTGTTGTGGTCGCTAGTCGGCACCACAGTTTCCGGCTGCATGGACAGTCGACAATCAGCAACATGATATCAGCACGTGTACCACCTGTGAAGCCTGATTGTAAGTACCACCACGCATTGTTCGCCGATGCATTTTTCTAAATTAATTTTATCGCGTCTTCAGTCCGTACTGACCTAAAGTCTGTTACATTATAACTGGGCCGTATAATGGCGTACATCCTTTCATCCTTTTATATGCAAGCGAAACATTGTCTGGAATTTGTCACTTCATTACAATCGTCGTTTATCATTTGATTTAACGTGGGATATGAACTTCTGTTACGCAGTATTCACTAATAATTACGACTTTTACAAGAAATGCGTATAGAAAGCATACGAAACTAGAAAACGGGGCACTCAGCGCTGCATTGCCACTTGAGGACGCCCGTCACGCCAGTCGTTCTCGCGGTCGGCTCCGCGCCGTCCGCAGACCAATACTGCACCAGCGTACTAAATTTCAGTAACATCTGGCAAGGCTTGGTTGATGGTTTAACAAATTTCTCCAGCTCGTTTTTGGTGTAGCCCATAATTCTTAGAGATGAATGAACCGAACTACATTAAGTAGAAGATAGATGAGTCATCGGCGATTCTGAAATTCCCTGAGATTTCGGCTAAGATGCTCCGTTTCAGAACTAGGATGACCTGAGCGACTCGGGTCGAAAACTGAGGCCAAATTTGGCAGTTTTTCATGTACTATAAAGTACACTGTATAGGGAAGAAATGGACGAAATGTTTGAGTCAGTTTTACAAGTTTAGCCTAGGACCAGACCTCTGATATACTTTCGGCGGGGCTGTTCACTGCTTAGCCGTCCGAAAGGTTAATGTCTGGGTGTCAAAAAGAACAACACTAAAATAGAAGGCCTTCTTCATAAGTCGGGCGGCCTAAAAGCGCTGGAATTAGAGATGCCAGACTCAATGGTGCGGTAAGGTAAGACGCGACGTGTCTCTGTGTGTGGTCTACATCTGTGATGTGTGCTATCATCGCCGCTCTGGTAAACAGCGCCAAGTCGACGTCGATGATGCACAAGTCGACGAGTTCAGCGGGCACTGGACGGCGCCGCCGCGGCACCAGTCAGCTGGACGACGAGCGCTGGGCGAGCAACGAGTTCCCGACCAACTTCAGCGCCGTCGTCGCCGACAACCCGCCGCAACCACCGGCCTGTCTGACGCGACCTGTCGGCAACGTTCAGCTAACTCACCGACCGATCACTCCAGCCAGGGTACGTCCAGCCTGCGAAAATCTTTATTCGCCATACAATGGCAGATGCGATAAAACAATAAAAAGAAACATCTAAACCAAAAAAATCATCAATGTATTTATTTAGGCACCACACTCATTTTTTGTCAAAATGTGATGCGAATTTTAAGTTTCATCTTTTGTAATTGTAAACAAATTTGAATTTTTAACTTCCCGAGGTGGTACAGCAACATGCTTAAGGTCATAGACGTAAAAACGATTTTAACGTTTTTAACTTTTTCATTTTTGCAAGTTTTTTAAAATAAAAATATACATAAATAGCGTATAAATATTACTAAGTTCCAACGAGAACACCTCAAAACAATAGCAATAAATACATCAGTTTTTTTCTTGCTTACACTTAAAGAGATTATTTCGTTATTAAAAAATAAATTGGCTTTATTATTGATGACTGCAGTGATTTAATGTTGTATTTTCAGTCTTTCTTGGGTTTAGGCATGTGCATTCGGCGACATATTATTTGTAACGTTTTTAGTTCAACGTTTACAAACGTTTTTTATTCTTGTCACGTTTTTAACGTTTTTCTAACGTTTTAAAATTATCTGTTTAAATGTTTTTAGCATCCGTGCTTAAGGTGTGGTGGGAAATAGTATACGGCTTTTAATGGAAAATTACACAGGCTTTGCAGTGGTGAAAGAATTTTGAACATCGGTTAAGATTCAACGAATGTGCCGTTATTGATTTAGGCGGTCCGGTTTTTATGATCATCTCTATTCACCAAAATGGTAGAAACACATAAAACGAGACAGGGTATTAATGGGTCCGCATTGAAACGTTGTGACAATTTGTTTTCCTCCAGTATGAAGTATACATATGTTAATCAAGCTTTAAATAACCAAAGTTACATTGATTATGCTCTTGTCTCTTGTCCTGATAGT
>Ga0209255_1000408_pt1 | contig 10271 bp, 11 predicted proteins | sample WorMetvaBAHAMAS2_FD_187394 | JGI IMG/M metagenome (GOLD analysis project Ga0209255, IMG submission 187394) | Marine gutless worms symbiont microbial communities from Max Planck institute for Marine Microbiology, Germany - Olavius vacuus... | ecosystem: Host-associated > Annelida > Digestive...
CAGGAATTCTCTCAAGCAATTCATGAGTGGTGGAAGAAGTGGTCATCATACCGTCTCTTCAAAGCGAATGTCCGGGGCTAAAAAAACGATCCGGGTGAAAACCTGTTCGGATGATCGGATTGGGTGTTGGGACAACAGGAAATGTCAGCTCCCGAATGATTTCGGACTTTCAGTCCAAGAGCAACCTATGCACTTTCAGTGCATAGTGGTTGACTATAAATCTTATTTATTGGGAGGTTCGGATATCCTTGTTCTAGGTGTCAGGCCCCGTGTGATTATATACCGAGGAGGAGCTATCCTCTATTGCAAGCGAGAGAGGTCTTACGCCTGCTGGCCGAGGAGGGAATTGATAGGGAGCGTGAAGGAAGCCGAGCCGCGGGGCGACGGCGTTTGACAAGTCCGACATCATCACTCTCTGAGTATAGCAATCACCCACTATGAACATCCAGTTGCACAAGAATGCCCGTACCACACCGGCCATCCGTCTGGAATTACAGTCTCAGCCCGAGTCGGTGAGCGACCGGTTGGCGGTGACCCGCGAGTTCATCCACCTCGAGGTCTCGCGCTCTGGCCTGGACCGCTGTCTGCGCCGCCACGGCGTGTCTAACCTCAAGACGCCGATGCCCCAGGAGGACGGCGCCAAGATGCCGGTGAAGCCCTTCAAGGCGTATGATCCCGGCTTCGTCCATGTGGACGTCAAGTATCTGCCCCAAATGCCGGATGAGGACCATCGGCAGTACCTCTTTGCCGCGATTGACCGCGCTACCCGCTGGGTCTACGGCGAACTCCTCCAGGACAAGTCAGCCGCCTCTGCCGGCGGTTTCCTCACGCGCCTGATCGACAAGACCCCCTTCACGATCACCAAGGTCCTCACCGATAATGGTAAGGAATTTACCGATCGTTTCTGCGCCACCGGCCAGCGCCAGCCCACGGGTGCTCACGCGTTTGATCGCGTCTGCACCGCCAACCGCATCGAACATCGCCTGACCAAACCAAGAACGCCACAGACCAATGGCATGAGCGAACGCTTCAACGGCCGCAGCGCCGAGGTCCTAGCCACCACCCCCTTCGACTCCGCCGAGCACTTGGCCGATACCATCAAACGCTACGTTAAGGTCTACAATCAGCACATCCCGCAGAAAGCACTGGGCCACAGTCCTCCCCTTCAGGCGATGAAAAACTGGTCCCAAAAACAGACCCAGCTGTTCAAAAAATGTGTCTATAATCTTGCGGGGCTTGACGCCCGGTTCAATCTCGCCAGGCCATCATCGACGCGATAGCGCTTGAAGTGGTTACGCACGGTATTGGCGTCAACTCGCAGGATTTCCGCCACTTCCTCTGCCGTCCAGCCGGTCGCAAGCGCCACTACTGCCTTGATGCGGTCGGCCTCACGTTTGTCCTGCGTACCGCGATGTGCCGTACGCAGTTCGTCCAGCTGCTCCGGTGACAGGGTGTAGTCCAACATAGCGCTTAGGATACCATTATTTTACAATGGACTATTTGGGTTTCTTCAACTAAAGAATCATATGAGAGTAGTATACCTCGATTCAATCCAACGTCGGGCTAGTACGCCGTTTCACTCCATTTTGCATTTGTAGGGGACGGCCTCCGTGCCGTTCCGCAACCGTTCGGAACGCCACGAAGGGCGTTCCCTACCACAAAATCATGTGAAACGGGGTACTGGGCCTACCAACGCCGTTCGAATTTCTGCCGCAGTAACACCGCGACCAGGTTCATGGCGATCAGAAAAGCCAGCAAGACCATGATGGCCGCCGAGGTCCGCTCCACGAAGCCGCGCTCGGGGCTGTCCGCCCACAGGTAGACTTGAACCGGGAGCACCGTCGCCGGGTCCGTCACCCCGCCCGGCAGGTCGACGATGAAGGCGACCATGCCGACCATCAGCAAGGGCGCGGTCTCGCCCAAGGCCTGCGCCATGCCGATGATGGTCCCGGTCAACATGCCGGGCATGGCCAAGGGGAGCACGTGGTGGAACCGGGTCTGCAAGGGCGAGGCACCGACACCCAGAGCGGCCTCGCGGATCGAGGGCGGCACGGACTTGAGGGCCGCGCGGCTGGCGATGATGATGGTGGGCAGGGTCATCAGGGTCAGCACCAGGGCACCGATCAGAGGGGTAGAGCGGGGCACGCCGAAGAGGTTGATGAACACGGCCAGGCCCAGCAGGCCGAACACGATGGAGGGCACGGCGGCTAGGTTGTTGATGTTGACCTCGATGAGATCGGTCCAGCGGTTTTTAGGCGCAAATTCTTCCAGATAGAGGGCCGCGCTCACGGCGATGGGAAACGAGAACAGCAGGGTCAACGCCAGGGTGTACAAGGAACCCATCAGGGCCCCGGCGATACCGGCCAGCTCAGGCTCGCGGGAGGTCCCGTTGGTAAAGAAGATGGCATTGAATTTCTTCTCCAAGCGACCGTCCGCGACCAGGGTATCCACCCAGCCCAGGGTCCGGTCCTTCACCGGTCGCTCGGACTCGGGCACGGCGCGGTCGATATGCCCCTTGACCAACATGTCGATGTCATCGTCGGCAAGCAGCCAGACCTCCGACTCGATGCCGATCAGTCCGGGATCGGCTAAGACCCGCTCCCGCAGCTGCTGCGGGGCGCCGGGACTCAACAATTGGTAGAGCGCCCGTTTGTCCCGACGGCCCGAGACCTCCGGAAAGCGCGCAGTGAGCGCCGCGCGCACCAGCTTTCGGTAATCGGCCTGCGCGAGGGTGTCCGGCGCGCGCGAGCCGGTGGGGTCGATGAGCACCGGATCGAACCGGATGGGGAGCCGGATATAGGTCTGCTGGAAGGCCGTATAGCCCTTGCCGACGATGTCGATGAACAGGATGGCCACGAACAGCAGGCCGAGCATCACCGCCCCCATCCCCAGGAGCCGGAAGCGCTTCTCCGCGGCGTAGCGCCGCTGGAGGCCGGCGTTGACGAGGTCGATGGTGCGCTTGGGCGGTGCCCCGTGTACTTGCTTATTCATATTGTTCCCGATATTTGCGCACGATATGCAGGGCGATCACGTTCAGGATCAGGGTGACGACGAAGAGCGTGAGGCCTAGGGCGAAGGCGGCCAGGGTCTTGGGGCTGTCGAATTCCTGATCCCCGGTCAGCAGGGTGACGATCTGGACCGTCACCGTGGTCACGGCCTCCAAGGGGTTCCAGGTCAGGTTGGCTGACATGCCGGCGGCCATGACCACGATCATGGTCTCACCGATGGCGCGTGATACCGCCAGTAGAATACCGCCCACAATGCCGGGCAGGGCCGCAGGAAAGATGACCTTTTTGATCGTCTCGGAGCGGGTCGCGCCCAAGGCATAGGAGCCGTCGCGCATGGCCTGGGGCACGGCGTTGATCACGTCATCCGAGAGGGAGGACACGAAGGGAATAATCATGATCCCCATGACCAGACCCGCGGCCAGGGCGCTCTCGGAGGCAACCGCGAGCCCCATGGAGGCACCGAGATCACGGATGAAGGGGGCTACCGTGAGGGCGGCGAAGAAGCCGTAGACTACGGTCGGGATGCCGGCCAGAACCTCCAGTACCGGCTTGGTGATGGTCCGCACCTTGGCTGGCGCATACTCGGACAGATAGATGGCGGTCATGAGCCCGATGGGCACCGCGATCAGCATGGCGATCAGGGAGACCAGCAGGGTCCCCGTGAACAGGGGCACCGCCCCGAAGGCCCCGGAGGCGCCCACTTGGTCCGCCCGTAGCGCGATCTGGGGACTCCATTCGGTACCGAAGAAGAACTCCGTCGTCGAGACCTTCTGGAAGAATAGGATCGACTCGAAGATCACCGACAACAGGATGCCGAGGGTGGTCAGGATGGCAATCGAGGAGAAGACCACCAAGACCACCATCAACGTCGACTCCACCCCGTTGCGGGCTCGCAGCTCCGGGTGGGTCCGCTTCCAGGCAAGCGCGAGTCCCCCCAAGGCTACAGCCAGGACCAGGGACCACATGGCGATATTGGCCAAGCCCTGCAGGTGCGCGTACTTGTCCGCGGCGGCCTGGAGCGCAGGCGTCACCTGGTGCGAGACGATGTTCCCGGTCGCCAGGTTCTCGATGTCATTGAGCAGCAGGCTCTTCTGCCCCGCGGAAAGACCTGCCGTCATCTCCGCCGGTAGCTCCGCCTCCACCAGGCCGGTCACGATGACATCCTGGAACCCGACCCAGAAGCCGAGCAGCAGCAGCGCCGGCAGACCCGTCCACAGGGCAGCGTAGAAGCCGTAATAACCCGGCAACGAGTGCAGGGTTTTGATCCGATCCACGCCCCCGGCGACGGACACGGCCCGCTGGTAACCGAACCGATAGGCCAGCGCCATGACGCCAAGGAGTACGAGCAGTAAGACAGGGGATTGCATAGGATAATTGGTTCCCGAACAGCCGCGCCGTCATATGGCTCCCACCTCGGGTGGGGAATAAGCTTGTCCCGACGGAGAAGGGATCCTGACGCTCCGGCGTCATGAGATACTTGCCGCTGGAGCGGCCCAACGGCATTCCCACGCCGGAGCATGGGAACGAGCCGCCGCATCTGGAAATAAAAACCGGGCGGCCCAGGGACCGCTGGCGGTTCTTTAGGGTCTGACTCCGAACCCGAACCCCGGAGTTATTTTTTCTCAGGCTTGCTCATCGGCTCCATGGCCCGGGCGGATTCAGCTACCTTGTCGCGCTCCTTTTCAGGCAGGGGGATCAGGCCCTTGTCGGCGAGATAGCCCTCGTCTCCCCAGGCCTTCTCGCTGGTGAACTCCTTCACGTACTCCTTGATACCCGGAATGGTACCCACGTGGGCCTTTTTGACATAGAAGTACAGGGAGCGGGAGATCGGATAATCGCCGGAAGAGATGGCCTCGAAGGTCGGTTTAACGCCCTTGATCCTGGAGCCCTTGATCTTGTCGGTGTTCTGATCCAGGAAGCTGAAGCCGAGGATACCCAGCACCGTCGGATTGGCCTTGAGCTTCTGGACGATCAGGTTGTCGTTCTCGCCCGCTTCGACGTAACGACCGTCTCCACGCACGCCGTGGCAGATCGCCTTATATTTCTGTTTATCCTTCTTCTTCATGGCCTTGATGAAGTCGAATTTCTTGCAGCCGGCTTCCATGGCCAGCTCGACAAAGGCATCGCGCGTACCCGATGTCGGCGGCGGACCCAGGACCTCGATCCCGGCGTCGGGCAGTTCGGGATTGACCTCTTTCCAGGTCTTGTAGGGGTTGGCTACCAGCTTATCGCCGCCCTTCGGGTCGGGCACGTCTTTGGCTAGGCCCAAGAAGATGTCCTTCGGTGTCAGGTCGAATTTAACGGCCTCCTTGGCGTTAGCGATGGCGATGCCGTCGTAACCGATCTTGACCTCGACGATCTCCTTGACCCCCTTTTTCTTACAGGTGTCGAACTCGGAACCCTTGATGCGGCGCGAGGCGTTGGTAATGTCGGGGTGCTTGACGCCGACACCCTCGCAGAACAGCTTGAGGCCACCACCGGAACCGGTGGACTCGATCTTCGGGGTCTTGAACTTGGTCGTGCGGCCGAAGTTTTCGGCGACCGTGGTCGCAAAGGGAAACACGGTCGAGGAACCGACGATATTGATGGTGTCGCGGGCCAGGGCCTGGGTGGCGAAAGAGGCCGCGACGGTCATAACGGCGGCGGCAATCGGCGTCTTCTTCATAAAAACCTCACACATGGTGTACAGATGTAAATTCACATTTTAATCGCCCAGGGTCAAGATTCTATGACAACCTGGTTACCATTTTATGAATCCTAATCTCGGCGGACAGGGATGGTTTTCCTTTGCCGGTGACGGCTGGTTTGGAAAAATCCTCTTTTCAGTCGCACCACCGACCGGAACCGTGGCGGGTGCCGTCATGCCGGGCAAGGGGCCCGAACGGAACAAAAAAACCGCTTGCGGCAAGCCGGCAAGCGGATTTAAACCACCACCAGAGGAGGAGAACAGGTGGATGAAGCCAATGGACGGACCGCTGCGCGATACTGGCTGCTGCCCGCGGCTACCCATCGGTAAAACCATAGATCGCCCGCCCGACTTACCGGCACTGACAAATATCAATGCGCCGGTCAATTTGGTAGTGGATCAGTTTGCGAAAAATCGGAAATTGCGAAAAAACGCAAGGACGCCAGGAAAGAAAAAGAATCTGGCTCTTTATGGATTCCAGACTGGTAGGATATTTTGCGCAAATTCACCTTCTCAGAAAGCCAGAGGGGCGTCGTATAATTTTCTGTTATTGTTGAGAAAAGACTGCCTGCTCTGTCATCGGTCAGAGTGCTACGGACCGCCGTCCCCTTCGATCAGTCTGGAATCCATAAAGAGCCAAGAATCTTTTGCGGCAAAAAAGAAAAGCGAGGCCGAAACCTCGCTCTTTTTCGCCCGGGAGGGAGCGCCTACGGCTGTTATGCGCCTGACTTCTTCATCCAGGAGGCACACCAACCCTCGGCAGCGACGGACTTCTCCGGGAAGAGTTGGCAGCGACGCCAATCACCGGTATCTTCCTTGTTGACGAACTGGCAGGTAGCGCAGGTTTGATCTACTTGCTTTTTGTCCTCAGGGGCCTTATCCGTGTACCGCAAGGCCTGTGCCGTGGGATCATCCTTCTTGACCCGGGGTAGATCTTCTACCTTCACATCTTCTGCCTGCGCGGCTGCCACACCGACCAGGTTCATCAGCGGGACGGCAGCCAGACCTCCTACCATCGCTTTGACGGCATCACGACGACTCTCGTTTACGGGCTTATCGGACATGGTTGTCTTCTCCGGCAGTCTCGACCATAGGGAGACCTATTTTGGGGGATTGCCAATAGCCTTGTCCAATGACAGATGGATTCGAAGGAATGTAAACCGTAGGATGGGCTATGCTCATCGGCTACCGGCTACCAGTAGCTGAAAGCTGGTGACCGTAGGCAGTGGCAGGCCTCAATCCGGTCCAACGGCCGGCTTCTCCGCCCCCACCATGGATTCCATGAGTGCCAGGAGGGGCACCCGCAGATTGATCGGCAGGCCCTCCCAGGCAGCCAGCAGGCGGTTCACCTGTCCCGCGGCATAGTCGCTATGCGGTTCCAGGACGTAGCCTTCCTTGCCGGTCGCCAACCACTCCATGCTGACCCCCAGGGCCCGCGCCAGGGCCGCCAGGGTGCTCGGTTTTGCCCCCTTGGTTTCGCCGGACTCCATCTTGTTGATCGCGCCCGGCGTCACGCCGACCCGCTCCGCAAGCTCGGTTTGTCTCAACTTTATCCGTTCCCTTGCGGAAGTAACTCGATCGCCGAATGTGTTCATAACTCAACAAAACTACTTGAGCGATCTGTCCTTATGCTATATTAGATATGAGTATATTCATGATCCTTCGGATTCATTTCCATGTCGGCAAGACTCGCTTTTGCAAGGCTGCGAGCGATTCAAGTATCATGCGTTGCTTTATCTCAGCCGTTCCGAGCAGCCAAATGAGGAAATCGCTTTCATGCCCAATGTCCGCGTAAAGGAAAATGAACCTTTCGAAGTCGCCATGCGCCGTTTCAAGCGTTCCTGTGAGAAGGCCGGCGTCCTGGCGGAAGTACGCCGCCGCGAGTTCTACGAGAAACCCACCGCAGAACGCAAGCGCAAAAAGGCCGCCGCCGTCAAGCGCCATCACAAAAAGCTACAACGCGAGAACCGGCGCTGGGATCGCCCCTACTGAGCCGGACGCCATAGGGTATCTACCCATGCTCAAGCAGCGCATCCAGGATGACATGAAGACCGCGCTGAAGGCGGGCGACAAGCGCCGGCTCGGTATCATCCGCCTCATACTCGCCGCCATCAAGCAGCGGGAGGTGGACGAGCGGATCGAGATCGACGATACCCAGGTCCTGGCGGTGCTCGACAAGCTGGTCAAACAGCAGCGCGATGCCATTGAGCAATACACCAAGGCGAACCGGCAAGACCTGGCCGAACAGGAGGCCTACGAGGTCGGCGTCTGCCGAGAGTACCTGCCCGCGGCCTTGGGTGAAGACGAGCTGATCGCGCTGGTCGACGCGGCCATCGCTGCCGTAGGGGCCACCTCCGTAAAGGACATGGGCAAGGTCATGGGTCGGATCAAACCTCAGGCCCAGGGCCGGGCGGACATGGGCGCCGTCGGCAAACTGGTCAAGGAACGCCTCGCGGGTTAGTTTTCACGCTAGGCGTGTACCGCTCGCTTTGATCCATGGCCGGCAGGATCCCGCCCGAATTCATCGACGCCCTGCTCGCCCGCACCGATATCGTCAGCCTCATCAACAGCCGGGTCCCCCTGCGCAAGGCCGGGAAGGACTACCAGGCCTGTTGCCCGTTTCACGACGAGAAGACCCCTTCCTTCACCGTCAGCCCCGACAAGCAGTTTTATCACTGCTTCGGCTGCGGTGCCCACGGCAGCGCCATCAGTTTTCTGATGGAACACGAGCGCCAGGAGTTCCGCGAGGCAGTGGAAGAGCTGGCGCAACAGGTCGGCATGGAGATCCCTGCTGCTGGGGAGGGTGTTCGGGCAGGTCCGGATCCGCGCCCCCTCTACGATCTGCTCGACCAGGTGGCTACAGGCTATCGCCGCCAGCTGCGCCGGCACCCCTCGGCCCCCCGGGCCGTGGAATATCTCAAGGACCGCGGCCTGACCGGAGAGGTAGCCGCCGCCTTCGGGCTCGGGTTCGCGCCGCCCGGTTGGGACTTCCTGCTCGGTACCCTTGGTGACAGCGCCCAGGTCCGCGAGCGTCTGCTCCAATGCGGGCTCGTGATCGAGCAGGACGGCAAGCGCCAGGACGGCAAGCGCTATGACCGCTTTCGCGACCGGATCATGTTCCCGATCCGCGACCGCCGGGGTCGGGTCGTCGGCTTCGGGGGCCGGGTGCTCGGCGACGACAAGCCCAAATACCTGAACTCGCCCGAGACCCCCGTCTTTCACAAGGGCCGTGAGCTCTACGGGCTGTATGAGGCCCAGCAGGCCAATCGGAGACTCGAGCGCCTGCTGGTGGTCGAAGGCTACATGGATGTCATCGCCCTGGCCCAGTTCGGCATCACCTATGCCGTCGCCACCCTGGGTACCGCCACCAGCGCCGAGCACCTGCGGCTGCTCCTGCGCGCCGCGCCGGCGCTGATATTCTGCTTCGACGGCGACCGCGCCGGGCGTGACGCCGCCTGGAAGGCCCTGGAGACCGCCTTGCCGCTGGCTACCGGCCGCCAGCAGATCGGATTCCTGTTCCTGCCCGAGGGCGACGACCCGGATACCCTGATTCGGCGTCAGGGCCGCGTCGAATTCGAGCGGCACCTGGGTACCGCGACGCCCTTGTCCGACTTTCTGTTCGACCGCCTCGCCGCTCAGGTCGATATGTCCAGCCTGGACGGCCGCGCCCGCCTGGCGACCCTGGCCAAGCCCCTGCTGGACCGGGTCCCCGCCGGCCTATTTCGCACCATGCTGGGCACCCGCCTCGCCGGCCTGGTCGGCGTGGCCCGCAATCGTCTCGATACCGGCGCGGGCGCCGGCAGGAGGCGCACCGGCCCGCCGGAACCCCGCCCACGGCCACCACGGGAATGGCTGGCGGTCGCCCTGGTCCTGCAACAGCCACGGCTGGCCGCCCGGATAGCCGAGTTGGACGACGACTGGAAGACCCTCGACAAACCCGGCCTCGGATTGCTCTCCGATCTCCTGGAACGGATTGCCGCCGACCCCGAGCTGACCATGGCCCAGCTCGCCCATCGCCTGGAAGACAGCCTGGATGAGCGTTACCGGCCTTATCTCGACCGGCTTACCGATCCCGGCCTGCTCGCCAGCATTCCCGAAACGGGGCGGGAGTCCGACCTGCTCGGCGCCATCGAGGCCTTCAACGCCGAGGCCAGGGACGCCAAGTTCGAGCGCCTGTGCCGCCGCGCCAGTCTGTCGGAGCTCAACGACGAAGAAAAGCAAGGCCTGCGGGGATACCGATCGAATGCACGACGCGACGGCGTGTAATATCGAACCCACCGACGACTCGCGGTCGCGGGCAGACTGCGGTTGTCGGCCGCGGAACAGCGAACCGGTAGAGTAGAGAGCAGGTTCCCGTGTCCGCAGATCCAGCCTATCCGTTGCCGCCCCTTTCGTCTGGCGGTGCCTCACGAGCTGGATCCTAGCCACGGACGCCTGCTCCCCCTCATCAAACGCAGCATGCGGTTTTCCCGCCCTGCGCTTTCCTGTTGCCTTCACAACTCAAGCTGTCGCAGGTGAGTTCAGCCGCCATGAGTACATCAGCCTTCGGCTCATACCTCTCATGTCACCCCGCCGGT
>Ga0209255_1000409_pt1 | contig 10267 bp, 8 predicted proteins | sample WorMetvaBAHAMAS2_FD_187394 | JGI IMG/M metagenome (GOLD analysis project Ga0209255, IMG submission 187394) | Marine gutless worms symbiont microbial communities from Max Planck institute for Marine Microbiology, Germany - Olavius vacuus... | ecosystem: Host-associated > Annelida > Digestive...
GCTTGGCAAACAGCGCGATGTTGGTGGCGCTGGTCTGGCCGCACAGCGCCGCGGCGACCATCATCACCATTACGTCACCCGGCCGGTGGCCCGCATTCGGCGCACGGGGATCGCTGAGATCGGAAAAGGCGGCGCAAGACACGACATCGGCAGCCCTCAAATGGTTCAAACTGCCCCACCAAAGAACCCCTTTCACCAACAACCGCAACCCAAAATCCGCCATATGCGATTCTCCTACTGGGTCTGGTACTGGGTCTGGGGGTGGTTCGGCGTGCAGCGGATGTGGCCCATGCCTTTGCCTTCGAGCCATCTCGCTAGGTCGTGCGAGATGTAGGACGAGCCGTTGTCGCTGAGCAGTCTCGGTCTGTGCCGGACCTTCGCCGACGTGCAGCCTGACGCCTCGAGGTCCAGTTCCAGCGTATCGGTGACATCGCCGGCCCTCATGTTGGTGCAGAGCTTCCAGGCGACGATGTAGCGGCTGTAGTCGTCTAGGATGACCGCCTCGCCACCCCAACCCGTTCTCCCGCTTGTCCAAGCGCTTAGAGACGTACGAGAGACACTGGAACGCGCCCGGCGCACGGGTTGACCGGCGCGAGATCGAAGCGGCGATTGAACGGATCAACGCGGCGCTGGATGAGTGGAGATAGGCGAGGCGCTGCGGTGCCGCTGGGCGAAGTGGTCGATCGACACAGTCTCGTCATGACCTTGCTCGTCCTGACGTTGGCGCAGATTTGTCGGCACGTTCTTGGGCCAATCGGCCATTTCCGAGGAGGCATCCGACGACCTATGGAGGCTGTAAAGGTGGTCGCGAAGGTGGATCAAAAAAGATGTTGAAATATTTTTGTACCTAAAAACAGATAGTTAGATCAGATAATTGGTGCCGGTCGAGGGACTCGAACCCCCGGCCACCTGATTACAAATCAGGCGCTCTACCAGCTGAGCTAGACCGGCGCCGAGGCGACTGATACCGCTCGGCGCCGTTGCTGGCAACCCGGCCGCGCCGCGAACACCGCTCGGCCGGTCATTGAAACAGACCCTTGAGGATCTCGCCGGCATCCGGCTTTTCACCCGCCGGAGGCAGGAAACCGGGCAGCTTGTCCTCTGGCTCTTGCTTCACCGGGGGCGTGTCCGGTTCCGGCTCGGTCTCTGGCACCGCCGCCGCGCGGGCCTCTCGGTCGGCCGGCGCCGGAACCGGCAGTGGCGAGGCCAGCGGCGCCAGCGCGCCGGCGTCGGTCGGTGGTCCGCCATCCGGCTGCGATGCCGGCGCCTGCTGCCGGTCCTGGCCGCCGACCAGTGCGCCGAGCAAGCCGCCGATCGCGTCTGGTTTGGCTTCGTCGGCCGGGGCCGTGCCGGGAGCGGTGTCGGAGGTGCCGCCGGGTGCCTGACCGGCCGCGCCGCCGAGCACGCTGCCGAGGATCTTGCCGACCGCGTCCGCCGGCGCTGCGGTGCCGTCACCGCTGCCAGTTCCGCCGCCGGCCCCGGTGACCGCGCCCAGGAGCGCCCCCGCCGCCTGTCCGGCATCGGCGCCCTCGGCCAGGCCGCGCACTGCGTCTAGGGTCTTGTCGGGGTCATTCAGCAGGCCTTGGATCGCCGCTGTCAGGTCGGGCTGGAACTTGGGGTTCGACCAGGTTCCGGTGACCAGGACCGGGAAGATCCCCAGCCCCGCCTCGTCCAGCGCCCCGCCCTTGCCGGAAAGGCTGGCAACGGCGGTCGGCTCCAGGCGGAAGTTCTGCCGCTGGTGGCCGATATCCACCGTGCCGGCGCCGATGACCCGGATCAGCGGACCGAGGAAGGAGAAGTCGGTGTTGTGCAGCACCCCGTCGGTGATGTCGAAGCTGCCGGTCACCGCGGAGAAGTCGGTCTTCTGCACGTCGCCGCCATGGCCGGTCAGGTTGCGCACCATCGCCGCCAGGTTCAGCTCCAGGATCGCCCCGTCGCTGAGGTTCAGCGCCCCCTCGCCGTCGAGGCTCTTCATCAGCGCGTCCATCGACCGGCCACGCCCGTCGAGCCGGATCCGGAACGCCCCCAGCCCCTCTAGGTTGTCGACCCCGGCCACCGCGTTCAGCAGCGGCCGCAGCTGCACCTCCGAGACGGTGAGGTCGGTCGCCAGCCGCGCCTCGTCGCCCGCCACCAGCGCCAGGGTGCCGGTGATGCCGCCGCCATAGGCGTTGACCCGATTGATGGTCACGTCGAGCCGGCCGTCTCTGAGCCGCGCCGCGATGTCGCTCTGGCTGATGTCGATCTCGCCGAGGTCAACCGCTTCGGCGCGGATCGCCACGTCGGCGTCGACCGAGCGCAGCGCCGAGAGGTCGAGCGGCTCGGTGCTCCATCCCCCACCGGCGCGCCCCCCCCCCGTTGCCTCCGCCACCGGGGGCCATGAACGGCGACAGGTCGATCGGGCCCGAGTTCAGCCGCGCGGTGACCATCGGCCGGACGCCACCGAGTGCGACTCCGGCATCGCCCGTCATCGTCGTTCGGTCGAGCTGCACGGTCACCCCCGAGAGCTCGATCCGATTCGCGCCCTTCAATGCCAGGTGGCCGTCGAGGCTGGCGCTCTCCAGCGTCCCCGCCGGCGCCTCCAGCGCCGCGCCGCCGGCCCATTCGGCCAGCGCCCGAAGGTCCGGCGCCCGCAGCTTCAGCGGTCCTTCCGCCGCCGGCACCTCGCCGGCCGAGGCCGGCCCGCTGAAGGATGCCTCGAACAGCCCCTCCGACCGCGCCGCCGCCGCGACGGTGAACGCCTGCCGGTCGAGCCAGCCATCGCCGCCGTCGGCCGTCAGCTCGAAGCCCACCGTGCGGCCCTTGTAGCCGGCGCTGCCCTTGGCGCCGAGCTTCAGCGCCGCCTCGGTCGCCGAGACGCTGCCGTCGAGCTTCACCGCGCCGAGTTCGGCCATGCCGGCCGGAGCTGCTGTCCCGCTCGCCCAGGCCACCGCCGCTGCCGGGTCGGGCAGGTCGACTTCCATCTTGCCGTTGACCAGCGGCAGCGCCGCCGCCGGGTCGACCTGCACATCGCCGTCGAAGCCGAGCGGCGCCCGCTTGCTGGCCAGCGCCAGCCGGACCGTGGTGCTGCCGCCTTCCATCGCTGCCGCCGAGGTGTCGAGATAAGCCTCGAACTCGGCCCGCTCGCCATTCCAGATGCCGGCGCCCTTCAGGTTCAGCGGCGCCTCCATGCTCTCCAGCCCGGCGGTCAGGTCGAGCGCCGCCAGCTCGACCCGCTGCCCCGACCCAACATCGGCAAAGCGGATCGTGCCGTTGGTGATCACCGCCTCGGGCAGCGAGATCTTCGGCAGCTCGCGCGCCTCTCCGGTGCCGGCCCCAGTTGTTCCCGCCGCCGGCTCCGTGCCCTCGAACACCCAGCTCGCCCGGCCGTCGGCGGCGATCTCCAGCGCCACCACCGGATCGACCAGCCTCAGCGTCGTCACCTTGACCTCGCCCGAGAACAGCGGCACCAGCTCGACCCCGATCTCGGCGGCGCTGGTCGAGACCATGTCCTCGGCCGTGCCCCAATCGGCGTTCGACAGATTCACCGGCCCGGTCCTCACCCCCAGCACCGGCCAGAACGAAGGTGACAAGTCGCCGGAAAGCGCCAGCTCCCGCCCGGTCTTCGCGCGCACCTGGGCGGCCGCCAGCTCGACGATCTGCTCGCGTGGGATCAGCAGCACCGCCGCGATCACCGCAACGACAACCAGACCGAGGAAAGCAAACAGGATTTTCAGGGCCCGACGCATGTGATTACCATCCTCGCAATAGATGGTTCCGGCCGCTCCCTGACGGGAATCGGCAAAAGCCGGCGCGGCCACAGTCTGCCGGAACCGGGGCGAAAGTTCGACCGCTTTCCGGCTGGTGCGGCTACGGCACCGCCTGAGCCATCGCCTCTCAGGCCGTCTCCGCCGTCTCGCCCGGGCGCGAACTACCCATGGTCCGGGCCAGCAGCGCCACCGGCGCCAGCCCGACGACGATGATCGCCAGCGCCGCCGGCCCGGCCTCGCCGAGCTGCTCCAGCGAGGCGGCCCCATATACAGTGGTGGCCAGGGTCTCGAAATTGAAGGGGCGCAGGATAAAGGTGGCCGGCAACTCCTTCACCGAATCGACGAAGATCAGCAGCGCCGCTGTCAGGACCGAGCCCTTGATCATCGGCAGGTGCACCCGGGCCAGCGCCCCGCGCCGGGTCTCGCCCAGGGTCCGCGCCGCCAGCTCCATCGACGGCGTCACCCGGCCGAAGGCGCCGTCGATGGCGCTGTGGGCGATGGCCGAGAACCGGACCACATAGGTGAACACCACCGCCGCCGCAGAACCGGTCAGCAGCAGCCCGATGTCGAGGCCGAACCGCGCCTCGGCGAAATCGGCAAGCCAGTGGTCCAGCGCCGCCAGCGGGATCAGCACCCCCACCGCCAGCACCGCCCCGGGCGCGGCGTAGCCGAGCGACGTCGCCTGCGCCAGCCAGCGTGCCATGCTCAACCGCGAAGCCCGGGCGCCGTAGACCATGAACACCCCGACTACGCAGGCAAGCGCCGCCGCCATCCCAGCCAGCGCACCGGTGTGCAGCACCGCCCGCCAGAACCCGGCTTCGGCCCATTGCCCGAGGTGGCTCAGCGCATGCCAGCCGACGATCAGCGTCGGCAGCACAAAGCCGAACAGCACCGGCAGGGCACAAAGCCCCGCTGTCGCCCAGCGCTGTAGCCGCTCCGGCTCGGACCGCCGGCTCGGCCGGTAGCGCCGCGAGGTGTGGTGGAACCGCTTGCCCCGGCGGCTGACCTTCTCCAGCACCAAGAGCGCCAGCACGAAGCCCAGCATCACCAGCGCGATCTGCGCCGCGCCGCCGGCATTGTAGGTGTCGAGCCAGATCGTGAACACGCCTTTGGTCAGGGTCTGGACGTTGAAATAGTCGACGGCACCGAAATCGTTCAGGGTCTCCATCATGGCGATGGCGCTGCCCGCCGCGACCGCCGGACGCGCCAGCGGCAGCCCGACCCGCCAGAACACCCCCCAGGGGCCGCAGCCGAGCGCCCGCCCGACCTCCAGCGCACAGACCGACTGCTCGCGGAAGGCGGCGCTGGCCAGCAGGTAGACGTAAGGGTAAAGCGCCAGCGTCAGTACGAACCCCGCCGACCAGATCGAGCGGATCTGCGGGAACCAGTAGTCGCGCGAATCCTCCCAGCCGAACACCGCGCGCAGCCCGGTCTGCACCGGCCCGGCATATTCCAACAGGTCGACCAGCGCGTAGGCGCCGATATAGGCCGGCATCGCCAGCGGCGCGAGCAGCATCCAATCCAGCCAGCGACGGCCGGGGAACTCGGTCATCACCACCAGCCAGGCCGCCCCGGTGCCGACGCAGGCGGTGCCCAGACCTACCAGTGCCATCAGCATCAGCGTGTTGCTCAGGTAGATCGGCAGGGCATGGGCCACCAGATGCGGCCAGACGTTCTCGGTCGGGTTCAGCGCCATCCAGCCGATCACCGCGATCGGCATCAGCAGCACCGCCGCCAGGAAGAGGCTGCCGAGCGTCCAGCCGTCCGGGACGGCGATCCGGGTCTGTCGCGGCGCTTCCATCGAGTTCCCGACCGTTTCAATCGGGGTTTACTTAGACGGCCCCGGTCCCGCTGTCCATTCCCCCGGTTCGTTCCGGTATCCAATCCCCGCGTTGACCGTGAGGTCACGCGCCTTTAGGAAGACGACCGACCGGCTGCGAGCCGCCCGACCGGAGAGACCCCGTGCCCATGTCTGCGCCCGCGTGTGCCCCCGCGTCTTCCCTTGGGCCTCGATGCTTCCAGGAAGTGCTGCTGCGCCTCTCGGATTATTGGGCCGCGCAGGGCTGCGCCGTGCTGCAGCCCTACGACATGGAGGTCGGTGCAGGCACCTTCCACCCGGCCACGACCTTGCGCGCGCTCGGCCCCAAACCCTGGTCCGCGGCCTATGTCCAGCCCTCGCGCCGCCCCACCGACGGGCGCTATGGCGAGAACCCGAACAGGCTGCAGCACTACTACCAGTTCCAGGTGCTGATCAAACCGTCGCCGCCGGACCTGCAGGCGCTGTACCTCGGCTCGCTCGAGGCGATCGGCATCGACATGGCGCTCCATGACGTGCGCTTCGTCGAGGACGACTGGGAGAGCCCCACCCTAGGTGCCTGGGGCCTCGGCTGGGAGGTCTGGTGCGACGGCATGGAGGTCAGCCAGTTCACCTATTTCCAGCAGGTCGGCGGCCACGACTGCCGCCCGGTCTCGGGCGAGCTGACCTACGGGTTGGAGCGCCTGGCGATGTATGTGCTCGGGGTCGACCACGTCATGGACATGCCGTTCAACGCACCAGATGCCCCGATCCCGCTCACCTATGGCGACGTGTTCCGGCAGACGGAAGAGGAATACTCGCGGCACAACTTCGACGCCGCCAACACCGAGATGCTGTTCCGCCACTTCGAGGACGCCGAGCGCGAATGCGAGTCGATCCTCACCCACGAGGCGCTCGACCAGAAGACCGGCAAGACCATCGTCATGGCCCATCCGGCCTACGACCAGTGCATCAAGGCCAGCCACATCTTCAACCTCTTGGACGCCCGCGGGGTGATCTCGGTCACCGAGCGGCAGGCCTATATCGGCCGGGTGCGGGCGTTGGCCAAGCGCTGCGCCGATGCGTTCCGGATGACGGAGGCGGGCCGCGAACCCGAGGCCGGACGCGACGCATGAACTGGCGCCACCTCATCAGCGCCTATGGCGTCTACACGGCGATCGGTCTCGGTGTCGCCCTGTTCCTCGCCGCAATGGTGTATTGGTGGAAGCAGGGCCATTCCTTCTACGACGAGACCTACCGGGAGACGGTCTACATCGCGGGCGACGTCTACCCGGTGACCGAATGGAAGGGCATCGTCGAGACCGGCTCGCCGCAGAAGATGCGCGCCTGCTTCCTGTTGCGCGAGCGGTTCCAGGCACTGGAAGAGCTCGACCCGGTGCCGCCCGAGGCCCCGGCGTGGTTCCGGTGCTTCAACACCCGGTTCATTGCCCACAACTTGGCTACCGGATATGCTAGGGCCTATGTGGCGGAGCGCAACGACCCGCCCGGCTTTGACCTGATCATCGTTGTTTTTCCGGGCGGCCGGAGCTTCATGTGGCGCCAGCCGGCCGCGCAGATCTGGGGATAGACGACAATGGCCAAGACCTTGCTACAGCTCGCCGGAGCGAGCCCCGCGCCGTCGCGGCTCAGCGACTCGGCGCTGGTGCTGATCGACATCCAGAACGAGTATTTCGACGGGCCCCTGAAGCTCGCCGGGGTCGAGGCCGCGGCCGAGGTCGCCGCGGGGCTGCTGGCCCGGGCGCGGGCGCTCGGCACCCCGGTTGTGCATGTGCGCCACCGCGGCCGCACCGGCGGCGCCTTCGACCCCGAGGCTTCGCGCGGCCAGATCCACCCCTTGGTCGCCCGCCGGCCGGGCGAGACCGAGGTCGAGAAGGGCCTGCCGAACGGCTTCGCCGGCACCACGCTGGCCGCGGCGCTGGAGGACATCGGCCCGCGGCCGCTGATCGTCGCCGGCTTCATGACCCATCTGTGCGTCTCCGCCACCGTGCGCGCGGCGCTCGACCGCGGCTTGTCGTCGACGGTGGCGCTGGACGCCACCGCGACCCGCGACCTGCCCGACCCCACGGGCGGCCCGGACCTGCCCGCCGACACCGTGCAACGCGCCGCCTTGGCGGCGATCGCCGACCGCTTCGCCACCGTGGTGTGCGCCGCCGATATCCCCGATTGAGAAATCCGCATGCCCGACCTGCTGCTCGAGCTCTTCTGTGAGGAAATCCCCGCCCGCATGCAGGCGCGGGCGGCCGACGACTTGAAGAAGCTCGTCACCGACAGGCTGGTCAAGGCCGGGTTGACCTACTCGGAGGCCAGCGCCTTCGCCACCCCCCGGCGGCTGTGCCTGCACCTGACCGGCCTGCCGGCCGAGACCGGCGCCTCGCGCGAGGAGCGCAAGGGGCCGCGGATCGACGCCCCGGAGAAGGCGCTGGAGGGCTTCCTGCACGCCACCGGGCTGACCAGGGACCAGCTTGAGGCCCGCGACGACAAGAATGGCCAGGTCTGGTTCACGGTGATCGAGAAGCCCGGCCGCTCCTCCGCCGACGTGATCGCCGAGGCGGTGACCGCCACGGTGCGCAACTTCCCGTGGCCGAAATCGATGCGCTGGGGCTCGGGGAGCCTGCGCTGGGTCCGCCCGCTGCACTCGATCCTCTGTATCCTCTCCGATGAACACGGGGCCGAGGTTGTGCCGTTCGCGATCGACGGCCTCGAAGCGGGTGACACCACCGAGGGCCACCGCTTCATGGGGCCGGGCCGGTTCCAGGTGCGCGACTTCGAGGACTACGTGCACAAGCTGAAGGGCGCCCACGCCATCCTCGATCCAGCCGAGCGTGCCGCCCAAATCGCGCACGACGCGCAGCAGCTTGCCTTCGCCCAGGGGCTGGAGCTGGTCGAGGACAAGGGCTTGCTCGCCGAGGTCGCCGGGCTGGTCGAGTGGCCGGTTGTGCTGATGGGCGAGATCGGGACGGAGTTCCTCGACCTGCCGCCCGAGGTGCTGCAGACCTCGATGAAAGAGCACCAGAAGTTCTTCTCGGTGCGCAAACCCCAGACCGGCCGCATCGAGCATTTCATCACCGTCGCCAACGTCGAGATCCCGGACCACGGGGCCACCATCCTCGCCGGCAATACCCGCGTGCTCGGTGCCCGCCTGACCGACGCCCGGTTCTTCTGGGACAACGACCTGCGCGTGATCCACGCCGGCGGCATGGAGCTGATGGCCAAGCCGCTGGAGAACGTGGTCTTCCACGCCAAGCTCGGCACCCAGGGCGAGCGCATCGAACGAATCGCCGCCCTGGCCCGCGAGATCGCCCCGAAGGTCGGCGCCAACCCGGACCACGCCGAGCTGGCCGCGCGCATCGCCAAGGCCGACCTCGCCTCCGAGATGGTCTACGAGTTCCCCGAGCTCCAGGGCATCATGGGCGGCTACTACGCCAAAGCGGCGGGGCTGGCCGGCGAGGTGGCCAATGTCTGCGAAGCCCACTACCGCCCCCTCGGCCCCTCCGACGCGGTTCCCACCGAGCCGGTCTCGGTTGCGGTGGCGCTGGCCGACAAGATCGACATGCTGACCGGCTTCTGGGCCATCGACGAGAAGCCGACCGGCAGCAAGGACCCGTTTGCGCTGAGAAGGGCGGCGTTGGGGATCGTTCGGTCTGTCCTGGAGAACCGGCTCCGAATTGGGCTTGGGAAGATCCTCAAGAGCTCAAAGAGGGTGCACAACAATTGGCAAGAGTTCCTGGACCATCGACACATGGCGTCAATAGAAAGAGAGGCGACGTCAGCTCTGGGGCTCACTCCCGAAGATCTAAATAGATATCATGAAGATTCGTCTTTAAAACTGCGCGAGGCAATGAAAGAGCGGCTGCCCGGAGTCAAAAAATCCGTCGTTGGCTTCTTCTCGGAACCCGGAAGACCAACTATTTCGCCGGACTCACTCCTTTCCTTCCTCGCCGACCGCCTCAAGGTTGCCCTCCGCGACCAGGGCGTCCGGCACGACGTGATCCAGGCCTGTTTCGAGCTCGGCGGGCAGGACGACCTCGTGCTCCTGGTCAATCGGGTGAAGGCCCTGCAAGATTTCCTCGCCACCGACGACGGCGCCAACCTGCTGATCGCCTACCGCCGCGCCGCCAATATCGTCGCCATCGAGGAGAAGAAGGACGGCGTCGAGTACTCCGGCGCACCGGAGGCCAAATTCGCCGAGCAGGACGAGGAGCGCGCCCTCTTCGCCGCCCTCGACGCCGCCGAGCCGGCCATCGCCGCCGCGCTCAAGGCCGAGGACTTCGCCGCCGCCATGGCCGAGATGGCCAAGCTCCGCCCCGTCGTCGACAGCTTCTTCGAAAAGGTCACGGTCAACGCCGAGAATCAGATCGTGCGCCGCAACCGCCTCTGCCTCCTCCACCGCATTCGCACCGCAATGCGCCAGGTCGCGGTCTGGGAGGCGATCGAAGGCTGACTGCCAATGCCCCGGATTTGATCCGGGGCCTCGCGCCGCTGCGCTCCGACCTCCGAGATCCCGGCGCAAGGCCGGGACATGGCGCCTCTCTCCCCCCTTGCAGGGCAGGGCTATTGCATATGGGAGAGGGCGGCGATGAGGTAGTCGTCGCTCCACATGCATTTCCGGATGCGGTGGCTGATCGGTGTCTTCGGAGTGTCGATGAGTTGCAGGAGGTTGCGCGCCAGCCGATTGACCGGCGCGGCATTGGCGGGGGCATGGTCG
>Ga0209255_1000410_pt1 | contig 10263 bp, 12 predicted proteins | sample WorMetvaBAHAMAS2_FD_187394 | JGI IMG/M metagenome (GOLD analysis project Ga0209255, IMG submission 187394) | Marine gutless worms symbiont microbial communities from Max Planck institute for Marine Microbiology, Germany - Olavius vacuus... | ecosystem: Host-associated > Annelida > Digestive...
GTTCGCGTACTTTCCGGTAGCAATTCGCATCGTCGATCAGGTCTTGAATGTTGACGACACCACTGCCCATAACAGGTTCTATCACGAGATCGCTCTCCTCCGATGAGGGTTTCCAAACGACCCTACGGAGTTTCGGGGCCGCTGTCTACCCACACCGAGGTTAAGCTCCGATTGGGCACCAGTCTGGAAGCCATAAAGAGCCTTGTTTTTAAAGCAGTAGGCTGGGTCGAGGGATGAAACCCGGCAAACCTAGCCGGGTTTCGTTCCTCAACCCAGCCTATTTCCTGTAAGCATGTGGCCACCACAGATCAGCGAAACAGAGGATGCATCGTAACTATCCGATCCGCTTCTGCCCCTTACCGACAACTTTGCCAGCATAGCTCACCAAGATCAATTTTCACGATGAACAATTCGAACCGCACCGGCGCCGCTCTCTTCTGGGAGGTGCTCGGCAAACTCGGGGTCGACTATCTGTTCGGCCATACCGGGGGCGCCGTCATTCCCCTCCATGTGGAGATGAACAAGCGCATGAGCCGCGGCGAGCCGGTGCCCAGGTTCGTGCTCTTCCGGCAGGAGGGGGGAGCCGGCCACGCGGCAGAGGGTTACGCCCGGTCCAGTGGTCGAATCGGCGTCGTCCTGGTGACTTCGGGTCCGGGGGCGACCAATCTGACTACCCCGATCGCCGACGCCTACAAGGATTCCATCCCGACGGTCTTCATTACCGGTCAGGTCCCGAGCTTCGCGATCGGGACCGATGCCTTCCAGGAGGTCGATACCCTTGGCGTGACCCGCCCCATCTCCAAGCACAACTATCTGGTCAAGGAAGTCGCAGACCTGGAGTGGGTGCTGCATGAGGCCTTCTGGCTGGCCGCCGCCGGTCGGCCCGGTCCCGTCGTGGTGGATATCTGTAAGGATGTCCAACTGGCGGCGGTCGGGTCAGGGAATCCCCCCCGCCGACGCTGGCGCGAACCGATTCCCTTCGATGCCGCCAAGGCGGACGCCATCGTGGCTGCCGTGACGCAGGCCGGGCGTCCGGTAGTCAAGGCGGGGGGCGGCATCATCCACGCCGGTGCCGCGGACCTCCTGCGCCGCTTCATCGAGTGTTTCCAGGTCCCGGTGACGACTACCTTCAATGCCTTGGGTGCCATGCCTTTTACGCATGCTCACAACCTGGGGATGCCGGGTATGCACGGGAGTATCCCGGCCAATTATGCTTTGCGGGACGCGGATCTTATCCTGACCCTGGGGGGCCGCTTCGACGACCGGGTGGCGGTGAAGGGCTTCGCGGAGGACAAGCACATCGCCCATGTGGACATCGACCCCTCGGAGATCGGCAAAGCGATCAAGGCGGATCTGGCCCTGGCCGCCGATCTCAAGGCGTTTCTACGCCACGCCCTGGCTTCCGGCCGCAGCGCCCACCATGCGGCCTGGCTGGCGCAGGTCGGCCGCTGGCGGGAGCAGCTGCCCAAGCCCTACGACACAGGGGATTACATCAAGCCGCAGGCGGTGGTCGAGGCCATTTCGGATCTCACCGAGGGTGAGGCGACCGTGGTTACGGGCGTGGGTCAGCACCAGATGTGGGCGACCCAATACTATCGGTTTACCCGTCCGCGCCAGTGGATCAGCTCCGGGGGACTGGGGACCATGGGCTTCGGGCTCCCGGCCGCCATCGGGGCCTGGTACGCAAACCCAGGCCAGCCCGTGGTGCTTATCGACGGCGACGGAAGCTTCCAGATGAACATCCAGGAATTGGGGACCCTGGTCGCCAACCGCATCCCGGTGAAGACGTTCGTGCTCAACAACGGTTATCTCGGGATGGTGCGCCAGTGGGAGGACATGATGGACGGCGGGAACCACTACGAGACTTGTCTCTCCCGGACCACCGAGTGTGATCCCGATTGCGTCAAGCTGGATCCGACTTGTCGTGTCCAGCTCCCCAACCTGACCGGGCTGAGGTTCGTCTACCCACGACTCAAGACCATGCGGGTCAGAACCCCCCAGGCGATGTCGGAAGCCGTGCGCGAAGCCCTCGAACACCAGGGTCCGGTCCTGGTGGATGTCTGGGTCGACAAGGCGGAAGACGTGTTGCCCATGGTCCAACCTGGGCACAGACTGGAGGAAATGATCGAATCCTAGTGGGAGCTCGGTTGCCGGTCGTCGGTAGGTCGGGGAAGGCGTCTAAAAGACAACCCCCACTCCGCCAAAGACATCGCCGTCGCCGCCACCGATCCCGATGTTTATCCAGGGGCGTGAATAATTGGTGCGGGTCTGTTGGTCCGGCCAGGGGGGTGGACCTTGTAGCTTTCCAGCAGCGGGAAGCCGTAATCCGCATTCCCCAACCGTCCTTTCCGGATCTCGGTGATGCGCCCGGTGGCGCTGACCGTGTGACCGATCCGATAGTCGGTGGTATCCAGAAATCCCGGATGGACGATGATGAAGCGCCCTATCTGCTCGGCTCCGGTGCGGGGGCGGCCGCAGCTATCCAATGGGTAGGCGATCAGCTCGAGTTCCGTATGCTCTTTCAGATGACGGGTCTCGATCAGGATACCGCCCCATTGGATCGATTTGCCCACATGATCGCCGGTAGCGGATACCACGGATGGCGTAAGGGAGGAGGTGCCGACCGGCGGTAAGCAAACATTGCTTGCACAACTCGCCAGGAGGAACAGGGAACAGACGGCGGAAAATCGGGTGTGTCGCATCGAGGTATCGAAGGCTCCGTATTACCAGTACCAAGGGTGCCAGGGATAGTGCCAGGGGTAATACCAAGGGTCCGGGTAGAAATAAGGCGGTTCGGATGGTGGCGGTTCCGGCCACAGGTAGGGTTGCTCGACCGCGACTACCGGATAGGGGTAAGGATACTCGCCGATGGGTCGGGTTTCTACGCGCTTCAGGCGCCCGGTTACGGTTAGCAACCGCTTTTCAGGAAATTCTGCCGGATCGGCGAATCCCGTCAGCAAAGCGATGAAGCGGCCTGTGCCGGGCTCCTTTCCCTGCGGTTGTCCGCCCGAGTCCAGCGGGCGGGATAGGACCTCGATCTCGGTGGTCTGCTTCCGGTTTCGGACCGCGACGATGGTACCGCCCCAACGCACTCGCCGGTCGAGAAAGCGATCGGGTTCTTGCTGTACTTGCGGAACCAAGATCGGTTTTTCCGGCGCCTTGCCAATGGCCGGGGGCACCTGTGAGGAAACGCAGCCGGCAAGCAGCAGGATCACGGCGGAGAAGAGGGTTCCGGCTTGCCGCTTATGCAACGGTAGGGCGGACGGTTCCGATTTTATCGTCGGCGTTGTGGTTGCGCCTTTTAAGGGCAGGCACAGGGCCGCCCCGGCGCATCGGATGAGCTTATCTTTTAAAAAGACTTTGAGCGCGATTCGGTCCATGGTTTTTAACCACGAAAGGCACGAAAAGGCTCCGAATTTCGTGTTCTTTCGTGGTTCTCCTGCGCCCGGCTAGGGCTCGATATACTCGAAGAGCTTGACGACCTTGATCACGTCGGGCACGTAGCGGGCCTTTTCCGCCGCCGCCTTCCCCTCCTGGGGGTATACCAGACCCATGAGGAATACGGTACCTGCCTCGGTAACGATCTTGACGCGGGTCGCATCGAAACCGGGGATGTCGATCTTCGTCAATGCGAGCTTGACTCGGGAGGTGATCAGGGCGTCCTCGCTCTCCCGTGCAAAGCTCACCACTGGTCCGATCGTGACCTCGTCGATCACCTTCCTCACCTTCGGCAGGCGGGCCACCTTCCGGGCGAAGCGGTCCCTGATGGATTGGGTCTCGGCCTGTCCGGTGAGGAGCACCCAATGGTTGTAGCTCGTGGCAGCGATGCGACTATGCCTGTTGATGTCAGGGTTATCGGTCAATATCCGAGCTACCGAATGTTCGGTGTACTCATCCTCCAGCACGGTGCGCAAACTGCGCCGCTCATGGGCCACCGAAATCGCGGTGGCACCGCCGAGCAGGAGGGCACCACATCCCTGCAACAAAGGGAAAGTGAGGCCCACAACCAGCGCTGTTCCCAATGCCCGCTTGTTCAGCAGTCGGAGCGGTCGAAAAATACGCTTTCGCAGATCATTGCCCATTGAATGCATTCCAGATCCAGTCGATATGCTTGTTGCCGCTGACCGCGATGACGTCGAAGCGGCAAGCCAGTTTGGTCGGATGGTACCGCAGATAGTGAGCCGCGGCCGCCGCGAGTCGGCGTTGCTTGTGGATGTCGACGGTCTCCGCGGGGGTACCGAAACGCTGGGAGGCCCGGAACCTGACTTCCACGAACACCAGGATATCCCCCTCGCGCATCACCAGATCGATCTCGCCGCGTCGGCAGCGGTAATTGCGTTCCAACAGACGCAGCCCTCCTGCCTGAAGGTGGGTGCAGGCGAGACGCTCCTTGCCGATTGGTTAGTGGTCGGTAGCGGCAAGGGTGGGGAACTCCTGGGCGGCGGGACGCGAAGGTCTGTTTAGAACAGCGACTTTGTCCACGCAAAGATGCCCGGTTTTGATTTGGCTCTTTATGGATTCCAGACTGGTTAAGATATTTTGCGCAAATTCGCCTTCTCAGAAAGCCAGAGTGACGTCGTATAACTTGCTGTTATTGTTGAGAAAAGACTGCCTGTTCTGTCATCGGTCAGAGTGCTACGGACCGCCGTCCCCTTCGATCAGTCTGGAATCCATAAAGAGCCTTTGATTTTTGCTGATCGCTCAGCGTGAACCTGACCGGGCCGGTGGCATCCATACGGGCCAAGGTCAGCTTACGCTGAATCCGCTGTTGGGAATCCACGCGGAGGATCCCGGTCTTCCCCCGGACCTGTGCCTGCGGGTTATCGGACAACCGATCCAACCGTGAGCCAAGGCGATAGGCATCGACTCCCATAGCATAGAGTCGCGGCATCTGCTTGCTCAGTCCCTTGGAAGACACGGCGTCATCCGGCGTCGGCTCGACGAGCCAAGGGATCTCGACGAAATTCAGTCCCACCAGATATTTGTCGTCTTCGGGATCGAAATGTCCGTCGTAGATGTGGGAAGTCGCGTAAACTCGCGTCTCGGTACCGAGCTTGCTCCGGATCTGGACCCATGCCCGGCGCGCCAGCTTCGCGGAGGCGGCCAAAAACATGAAATCCGCCTGTGCGACCTGCTCGGATAGTTTTTTGACCGTACCTGAGAAGTCTGCGGCCTTCGGATCAAAGGCCTGGGCCGCCACAAGGGTTCCGCCCTGGGCCTTCCATTGCCGGCGAAATACCTGCGACATCCGATCTCCCCACTTATCCCTTGGGGTACAGGATTACGGCCTTGCGATATTCTTCGCCCCAGACCACGTCGACTATTTCGCTTACCTCGTCTTCCGGCGCGAGGGAGAGCTGGTAGAGGTTGGACGGTTTTGCGGCAGCCGCTGCCTGGTTCAAGGCAAGGACCGGGATCGGCAGTTTGGCCACGCCCGCGAGTTTCTTCACCGCCGGTTTCTGCAGTGGACCGATCGCCAGGCGTGCTCCATCCTTGGCGGCCCGTTTTACCAAGGCGCCGATCGAGCCGGCGGCACTATTGTAGAAGCGTAACTTGGGCCGCTTCCCTTCCGGGTCCGCTTCCTGGGCGGCGACTATTCCGGCGCGCACTACCTTGGCGGCACCGGCAAAGCAGCCGGATTCGGGGAGCAGTACGGCGAGGGTCTCGTTGCCCTGGTAGCCGCCGGTGACGAATCGGTCGCGCTCGGAATTGGCCTTCTTCCACAGGCCGCCACAGCCACTCAGGGCGACGACGAGGGTGGCGAGCAGGGACAGGATGGCGATGCGGACGGTAACAGTCGAGTCGATTTTTTGAAACATCATTCGGTCCGCTATTTATTGTCCCAGCACGCTAGTCCAAAACTATGCACTTTAGTGCAAGGCTTTAGCTGCTACACAGGAATTCTCTCAAGCAATCCGTGAGTGGTGGAAGAAGTGGTCATCATACCGTCTCTTCAAAGCGAATGTCCGGGGCTAAAAAAACGATCCGGGTGAAAACCTGTCCGGATGATCGGATCGGGTGTTGGGACAACAGGAAATGTCAGCTCCCGAATGATTTCGGACTTTCAGTCCAAGAGCAACCTATGCACTTTCAGTGCATAGTGGTTGAGTCTGGATGGTAGAGAGACAAATGCCTCATAACTCTAGCATACTTTACGTGGTAGCGACGCCCATCGGCAATCTGGGAGATATGACCGACCGCGCCCGCCAGGTGCTCGCCCAGGTCGCCTTGATCGCCGCCGAAGATACGCGCCACACTCGCCGCCTGCTGACCCATTTCGGGATCAAGGCGCAGCTCTGCCCCTACCACGATCATAACGAGGCACAAATGGTCGAGCGTCTGCTCACGTCACTCGCCCAGGGCCGGGATGTCGCTTTGGTCTCGGACGCGGGTACGCCCCTGATCAGCGATCCCGGTTTCGTACTGGTTCGCGCGGCGCGGCAGCGTGGTTTCGGTGTAGTGCCCATACCCGGTTCCAATGCGGCAATCTGCGCCCTTTCCGCCTCCGGCCTGCCCTGTGATCGCTTCCTGTTTCTCGGTTTCCCGCCGCGTACTTCGGCCAAACGCCGTGAGTGGTTGACCGACCTGGTTGCCGAGCCGGGGACCCTGGTCTTCTACGAATCCGGTAGCCGGGCCGCGGCGTCACTGGCGGACATGGGCGCGGTACTCGGCACCGAAAGGCGCGCCGTTTTGGCCCGAGAGCTCACCAAACGCTTCGAGACCTTCATCCATGCCCCCCTCGGCACGCTTGCCGAGCGCCTGTGTGACGACTCGGAGCAACGGCTCGGGGAGCTCGTTATCCTGGTGGAAGGCAACCGCAGGACCAATGAGGCCACTCGGGCGACCGAGGAAGAGAAGGTCCTGGGAATCTTGTCCGATGCCCTTCCTATCAAACTAGCCGCCGCGCTCGCCGCTCGTATAACCGGCGGCAACCGGAACCGACTCTATCGACTTGCGCTGCAGCGGCGGGAGGACAGGGGTTCCAAATAGCTTGAACCGCCTTTCGGTTAACAGTCATTGGTAGGGTGAGCCGTGCCCACCGGATGGGATAGGCTGTGCCCACCGGTGATTCACTCGGTGGTGGGCGGAGCCCGTAGGGCGGGTAAGCGGCCCCTCGCGTGGCTGCGGTCGTCCTGGTGCACCGAGGCCGAGCAACCCGCTGGCAGGGCTGAGTATTTTTTCCTGCCTTCTTCGCCGATAACTAATAAGGTATCAAAGGGCAAGGAATATATCTTATTATATATCGATCTATGATCTACGCGATTCGTCCGCTTACGGATGCCCTGAGAGCCGCCCGCGAAAAAAAGGGCCAGAGCCAGCGTACGCTCGGCAACAGGATCGGTGTGCCCCAGGGGCGGCTTTCAAAGATCGAGAATGCTGCTGTCGATCTGCGAACCTCCAATCTCCTCGAAATCGCCCGCGCTCTCGATCTGGAAGTGATGCTAATTCCGCGTCCGTTGGTTCCGGCCGTCACCAGCCTCATCCGCCAAACGGGGCAAACGGCAAGAGTGGAGGAAGCGCCGCGCCCGGTCTACGCCTTGGACGAGGAAGAGGACGACAATGGCTGAGGTCCTCGTCCTCGAGGTCGCCCTGTGCGGGGAGCCGATCGGTACGCTGACCCTCTTGCCGGGCGATCGGACGCTTTTCGCTTTCCATCAGGACTACATCGACGATCCCGAGCGGCCTATCTTGAGCCTTTCTTTCAGGGACCAATTGGGGGGACTCATTAAAGAAGTCCGACCCACACGCACTCGGGTGCCGCCGTTTTTCTCCAATTTGCTCCCGGAAGGGGCATTACGGGATTACCTGGCCAAAAAAGCGGGCGTGAATTCCAACCGGGAATTTTTCCTCCTCCGGGTGTTGGGCCACGATCTGCCGGGTGCGATTACCATTACTCCGGTGGGCGAGAATATATGGCTGCCGGAAAAAGAGGACTTCGTCTCACCGGGGCGGATTTCCCGCGAACCCGTCTTCCGATTTTCGCTGGCAGGTGTGCAGCTCAAGTTTTCCGCCGTCATGGGGGCGACCGGCGGCCTCACGATTCCGGCCGCAGGCATCGGCGGTTCCTGGATCGTCAAGCTCCCGTCCATGAGGTTCGAAGGCGTACCCGAAAACGAGTTCGCGATGATGGAATTGGCGCGTGCGATCGGCATGGATGTGCCGGAAGTCCGGTTAGTCCCCCTAAGGGAGATTGGGGGCCTGCCGGAAGATGTTGCGCGTATGGAAGGGAATTCGCTGGCCGTGAAACGCTTCGACCGGACCGATGACGGGCGGCATGTCCATATCGAGGATTTTGCGCAGGTCTTCGGCCTTTATCCGGAAAGGAAATACGAACGAGCCAGCTATCGGAACCTCGCCGAGGTTCTGTGGGCCGAAGCCGGCGAGGAAGACATCGCGGAATTCATCCGCCGTCTGATCTTCAATGTGCTGATCGGTAATGCGGACATGCACCTCAAAAACTGGTCGCTGATCTACCCGGAGGGGCAAAGCCCGGCCCTGTCGCCGGGATACGATTTCATCTCGACGATTGCCTGGCTACCGGACGAAAATATGGCCTTGAAGCTCGGGCGGTCGAAGCGAATGGCCGATCTCTCGTTCGATCAGCTCGCCTATCTGGCCGGGGCGGCGCGGATACCAGAAAAACTGGTTCTGGATACGGCGAAGGAAACGGTGGTCCGCTTTATGGATCTCTGGCATGGAGTGAGTGAGATTGTGGCGGTTCGTTCCCAGGTAGCCGGGCCGATCAGCGAGTTGCTGACCCGCATCCCCCTGGTGAACGAGTCGGGTAGAAGGTTGGGTCGAGCGCAACCAAACCCGGCATCAGGGACTCGATCCGATTCCTATGTCCAATAAAAAAACTCGTCGCATCCTCTGCGTAGGCGTCACGCCCTGTCTGCAACGGACGCTACGATTCTCAGGTCTCCGGCTCGGCCAGGTGAATCGGGTCCGTTCCGTCGCCGTTTCGTCCGGAGGCAAATCCACCAATGTTGCGCGTACCTTGAAGGCGTTGAAAGAATCCCCCTTAGTAACGGGGTTTGCCGGCGGCGAAACCGGCAACGCAATAGTTTCATTCTTGAGAGAGCTGGGGATCGAAACGGATATTGTGTGGACAGATCAACCAACCCGCATCTGCACGACGCTCATCGACGACACGACTGCCTGCGTTACGGAGTTGGTGGAAGAAGCTCCGCTCCCCGCGCCGGACGAATGGGCGGCGCTCGATGAGAAGCTTTCGTTACTCCTGGCGAAAAGCGACCTGATGGTGGTGGCAGGAGCACCTCCACCCGGTTCACCTGAGGACGTCTACGCTGGGTTCGCCCAAAGGGCACAAGCATCGGGAGTGGCGGTGCTGATCGATGCCCGCGGCAAAGTGCTGATGCAGGCGCTTTCTTGTTCGCCGGTGCTGGTGAAGCTGAACGACCAGGAACTCGTCGCGACCTGCGGAAGGCCGATTGATACTGAAAGGGCACTCCGTGAAGCGGCGCAAATGCTGATAAGCGGAGGCGCCCAGTGGGTCCTCGTTACCCAAGGAGAGCAAGACGCCTGGCTACTGAACGAAACCCTTGCTTGGCGCTTCACGCCGCCAGCGGTCGAGGTCCTGAACGCAGTCGGGAGCGGTGACGCAACGACAGCAGGCATCGCCGCCGGACTACTCCGCGGTCAACCCATGCCGAATGCCGTGCAACTTGGGATTGCGTGCGGTTCCGCGAGTGCCACGACACTCACCCCCGGCGATCTGGACACCGACTTGGTAAGGAGACTTGTTCCTCAAGTACGTGTTGCGAGCAGTGAGTTAGGGACATAATATCGGATCTCCTGCAGTGAACGGCTTACAGCGTCTTTTATGCCCCTGAAAATGGCCGTCCGGAGGGCCACCTCGAAAAATTCAAAGCGGCCTGCTCTTAGAACCTATTTACGATCTTTAAGTCAAAGTGATTTTGACCCCGAGGAAAAGCGATGAGAGATTCCTACCCAAGTGATATAAGCCGAGAGCAGTTTGAGCCCTTACAAGCTATATTCGAGCAGTCCAACGAAGAAGACCAAGCCGCGAGTAGTTGATTGTCCCAGCACGCTAGTCCAAAACTATGCACTTTAGTGCAAGGCTTTAGGCTACACAGGAATTCTCTCAAGCAATTCATGAGTGGTGGAAGAAGTGGTCATCATACCGTCTCTTCAAAGCGAATGTCCGGGGCTAAAAAAACGATCCGGGTGAAAACCTGTTCGGATGATCGGATCGGGTGTTGGGACAACAGGAAATGTCAG
>Ga0209255_1000411_pt1 | contig 10260 bp, 7 predicted proteins | sample WorMetvaBAHAMAS2_FD_187394 | JGI IMG/M metagenome (GOLD analysis project Ga0209255, IMG submission 187394) | Marine gutless worms symbiont microbial communities from Max Planck institute for Marine Microbiology, Germany - Olavius vacuus... | ecosystem: Host-associated > Annelida > Digestive...
CACTATAAAAGTTACAATCTCTGATAAATAGTTTTTCAGTTTCGGCTTGCACAGACACACACAGCTAGCTGGCAGTCTGGTGTAGTGGTTAGCACGTTGGCTTCGATCAATGAAGTTAACCTACGCCGGGCACGGTTAGTACTGACATGGGCGACTGTGTCCCGATTCATTCCCGGTGCCAGACATTTATTTCGGTATGTAACCAACCAGCTACCCAAGGCCATCTCAGCCTTCCATCCCTCCGGGGTCGGTAAATGAGTACCAGCTTTGGCTGGGAAGGCAAAGGCAGGTATGGTTCATTCCATTAGCGGATGAATGCAGGGTGTGCACGTGTGAGATCCCAAGAACCTGTGCAATACCTGAGGTGTGTTCACAACAAGGTGCTATACAAATTCACGTTTACCTTACCTTACCTTACACATATGCCAACACACAGACACATGCCACTAAAAACAATCCTTGCTTATGCCAGCAACAGCACGGCTGGTGCGCAGGTAGATATTCTTATAACGCACAACTGAAAAAGAAGTATACAGATCTTGCCTTCTGATTCATATGTCCATGTCCTCGGGTTGCAGAAGACGGATACACAGCCAGCAAATGTCGACGGGAAAGTATCAGCATAGCACTGCCGATACTTCGCAAAGGATCCACTGAAGCCGGACCTCTTAAAAAGGAAATCCAAATGGCAGTGACTATCATAGAAAGCCGTTGTCACCCCTGCATATCGACTGCTGAACTGCTCTTTCCATTTCGTTGCTGGGTCACTGTCCGGCTCACCTTTGTCATCTATTCCTGGCCGAAACAGATGAAATGAGCGATTCTTATTCTTCTTGCCACTGTTCTTTGACTGCGCATTGGCTCCGGTTGAAAACGATGCAGTTGTGAGTGGAGCCCAGTCGGTGCATCGGACAGGTGGAGTAGACGCCTGTTTATAAAACGTCATTGACCACTTTGTAGACTCGAGCTGTCCCGGCTTCACATCAAACCAGTCGTCGGCAGTACCGTCGCTGCAGCAGTCACTGCTGCTGGCTGCTGGCTTGACATCAGGAAAGTCTGGGTCTTCAATGTCCTCCCACGAAGCAGGAACACTCTCATCCTCATCAACTTCACTGGCAGTAATAGAACCTGCGACTTCAAAAAGCAGTTTTGCAGCAGCTGCATTATGCTTGTTGCCTTCAGAACGTCGTGGCTTCTTCTTAACTTGTTTCGGCACAGAAGCCGGACTGACAAGTTCCATAGTCTTAAATCCTGTGGTCAAATCGAAGGCACTTCCAGCTTGCAGAGGAGTCAAATTCAACTTAGTTTCCAATTCAGATGTTACTGGTGGTGGTGCTGACTGCTGTTTAGATGCTAACGATGGTGGTGGTGGTGGTGGTGGCGGAGGTGGCGGGGGTGGAGGCGGCGGTGGTGATATAAACGGCTGCATCATCGGCATAAAGCACGAATTTCTCATTGCTGAGAACTGTTCTGATACTAGTTCCGATGGCGGTGGTGGCGGTGGAGGCAGCAGTGGTGGCGGTGGCGATGTAAAACGTGGATTTCCACTGGCTGAAAGCCATTCAGATGCTACTGGAGGTACTGGTGGAGGTGACGGTGTTAAATGCATCCTAGGCCTCATAGACGGTCGCCACATACTTTCCACAGTTGACTGCTGTTGATACACTGGTTGGCGTGATCGTGAGGATGACAGCCTTAACACTCGTGGCAACCAAGGTCGCTGTACAGGGCCTGAGGCCGACAACTGTTCAGATGTTGTTGCTGGAGGTGGTGATGGTGGTGGTGGTGGCGGCCGAAACAGTGGCCTTGAACAAGGCTGGCATACAGTTCCTGTGGTTGACGCTGGCGGCATGGTCGGAAAATTAATACCATACGAAGAAAGTTGAGTCATCCGACTGGCAGACGGTGGCCACCCACCAGGTGGTGTTAGCAGCGATAAATGACCGCTTGATGCAGCCACTGTTCCCATGTTTGAGTGTAAACTCTGAGAGTTCGGAGGAGTTACGGATGTGTCCTTCTGTGAAGCACAAACATTCTGATTGTCATCCAGTGCAGCCCGGTTCTGTGTAACTCTTCCAACATTGTTGACATCATCCACTGTACTCTCCAATGTGAAAAGTGGCACTGACGTAGCCTCCTTATGTTGCCACTGCTGGTGCATCTTCCGGTTTACCGATTCTGAAGCACGTTCTACAGACCGAGATGCACAGTCCGAACTGAAACTGTTCCCAGCTTCCACAAGACTCACCGCTGGTTGACTTTGTTGAGATGCTGCTGGTAGTGGTGGCGGAGGCTGTCGCAGCAAAGTTGCTGTGGCTGGTCGCTGTTCAAAACTTAACGTAGGTGATGGAGCGTAATACTGGCCACCCTGATATGTCCTTTTACCTGAACAGAAATATATATGCAGTTATGTACATGCTACATGCTACACAATGCATATCCATGACAACATATCACTAAATAAAACTACATGTGAACTCTTATCACGAGCAAACATCTTCAGCTCTCATTGACCTCATTATTGAAGCAGAAATATTATCTTAAGTTTAATGCCATTATACACAGGAAACAGTAGCTCAGCTATCACAGAGAGACCGCGCTGCAGGGTGGGTTAGTTTTGGCCAAAAGTGGAAGACTGGAACGGGGAGACAATATTTTGCAGACATATAGGTCTATCTTCAACCACTGTGACGTAATTGGCCAGCAAAGCTACCAAATTCAGTGAAAATGCAAAATAAGGGCTGTTACACCGTTCAAGGTCATTCAAGATCATCGAGGACAGTATCAATCGAAAGCCAGTATGCGACTTCCCGCTAGTGATTAATACTAAGTGACATCCTATCTCGTACCATTTTGGAGTTACCGCAGCTTACTGTTCAACTTTTGGACACTTTGCATTTTTGAGCCACCCTTTGGGGGCTTAGGGACAACATGGGCTCATTGGAAAGCGCGTAGTGGACTTCCTATTAGTGTTTATAGAACTTTTTTCACTACATTTTATAGCTGAGGCACTACGGGCAAAAACAGATAAAAAATTGATGATTAGCAAACGGGTGTGTCGCATACAAGGGGACGTTCTCCACCAATCATTTCTGCGGTAACGTCTGCAATGACGTAATTCTAATGCCATAAAAATAATTGCAAAATTAAACAAACAAAAAAACAGTGGCATAAATATATTTATGTCCAATCGACAGCTAAAGGTCTCTTTGTTATATGCACCAAAAATTATCAAAATGTGTGACGTATAACAAAGTTAATTAAAAAGTGGCGTGTTTTTTATGTGACACAACAAAATGAAACAAATATGAACATTTCAGTTTCTCGAGGTAATGCGGCAACATATTTTAGGTGTAGTGGACAATGTTATACATTGTTTGGTTGGAAATTTAGCAGACTTCCCAGCGGTAAAAAAACTGTGAAAATAGATTAAGGTTTGACGAAATCACCACAATAAGAGGGTGACACATTTTTGGAGACACAGTGTAGTAGTGAGATTACCACCACTGCCACTGCAGCTGACCGTACCAAGTGGAGAAGACGGGTCAGCAATGCGGCCATCCTTCAGATCGAGGATTACAAGACAAGACAAGACAGTAATCTTGTGGTGATCGGTGTCAAAAGTTAATAAAAGGTCACACGATAGAACCAATAAAACAAAAAAAAAGAAAAAATTCTTTAAATAGAACACAGTTAAGTCTGGTCTGACAGCAAGTTTTATTTCGTCGAGGCTGACACACAGACGCTGAGCACGACGGCGACTGTTCACAGAAAATAGTTACTTGAAAAGACTGTCAGTAATTGAGTTGAGCAAGTAAGTAAGTAATTAAGTAAGCAAATGATTCTGACACCGCCTTCATGTTTTCTTTAAACTAGTTGACTATTAGTCGGCTATTTTTAATTAGTCGACTACGATATTTTATTAGCAGCACTAGATTGTAGACAAACAGACCAGTAGTACAATTTCTACAACAGTTACAAATGACCGAGAAAATAGAACGTAAACTTTTGTACAAACTCACTTTCAACAGCAACTTAATTTCACTGCAGACTGAACATTATTGACAATTTGGTACAATAAAACAAAAATACTGAAACAGCTACACTGAAGTAAACTACTACCACATGAATTCCGAGTACGTATCTGACAAGTTAACGTGTACACTCAGTTATGCACGGATTTTGATTAGGAGCTGCATTTCACAAGTACAGCAACACATATCAAAGTCAACAGCCATACCATCCCATATTTGATCACACTGTGACTGTCATAATAGCATACTTAGCATCAGGGTTCTCAACAGAGGGCGTTTGGGCATAAATACGACCATAAATTTGCACCCATATACCCAAATTTAAAGATGCAGACGTCACGGACATCAAGTGCAAACCGTCTTTTATTGCAGTACACTGTGAACTGAATTGACGTCTAATTCTGTCTAAGCTTTGCATGTTTCATCTTCTCAGTAATAACTTCACTTGATTAATTTTGCATCATGTCATTTCATGCAAACTGGCACTAGACTATCACTAACCACTTGCTTAATTATATGTAAACATTTGTTATATTATAAGCATAGGCTAGTCAACTCTGATATGTGGAGTGGAATAAATTATGTTTCTTTCATCTCACAAAGAACGGCTTTTCCTTGACAGGGTTTTCTTTTCTACAAACTAGAAAAAAGTCAATGGTGCACCATAGTATTCAATGGCAATTGTTTCTGTGACCCTGACCTTTGACTCTATGACCTTGAAAACCTAAACAGTTCACATTCCGAATATCTGTGCCATTTTGACTCAACTCCTTCCAACGGTTTGCGAGCTATTGAGTTCATAAGATTTCTATGGCAGACCTTGACCTTTGACCCACTGACCTTGCAAATGTCAATGTTCTCATGTGGACCTGGTAACGAATAATTCTGGCAAGTTTCATAAAAAATATGTCCATGCATTCTGGAGATATAAAAGCTTAAATACTGACTCATGCACACAAGCGCAGACCCCCAGACACACATAAACACGTATAAACGGAAGGACAGACTGACTGCTTAATGCTTACTAATAATAATAAACCTATATCCCGACATGCTCAGGTGATGCATGTAGTCCTATTTGTCATAAGTATATGCTTGTGTCTTCTTACGATCGGTTTATTGTTTGCATAATATGGACCTGAGTTTCCTATATAGTGACTCCAAATTTTTCTACAATGACATCCAATTTTTGAACTCAGAAGTCATGACATCCTGAAAATTAACATCTATTGAGAACCCTGCTTAGCATTTGTATGTAGGATAGGGAAACCACACAGCGATCTAGGCCAGACAAGCCACAGAGATTTTAGAGCTGGTCTGGCCTAGGCGGGGATGCACTCATGCGCCCTTGGGCCTATTAAGCTTGCCAAGCTCCAAACTTTAGTGGCATCTCGCAATCAGACCAATAGATGGCTCGGGTAGTCAGGAGTCCTACAGACCTGTGTTGGCATCCTCAAGAGAGAAAATATAAGTAAAATGTACCACATATGGCTTCGCAAAAAATCCAAAACTCTGTCAATGCCACCCATGTCTCCATAATAGTTCACAATAACTTCACAACTTGCATACACAATCACAGTGATTACGATAAACCAAGTAGTAATTTAAGGCAGCTGCAAAACATCTACTAAGCAGTCTTCCTGGCCCTGGGTATGCACTGGGTATAAATTAAACAGTGGGTGATGTACGCCAACTAACCCTGCAGGAAAGGAAACAATAGGAATAATAAGCTATTTACCATTGGACATTTCCTCAGAGCATTCCTCGAACGGCTCAATAATTTCTTCTGACTCTGCGTATTCTTCGAGGTGTTCTGCATTACATGACGGCATGTTAGAAGAATTCGCATCATCTGACAGAGAAACAGCGATCCTCTGCTTGCTGACATCGGTCAAGTTATGCTCACTGTTCTCTGTATCTGGCTTACCACAGTTAACTGCTGGTATATCATACTCAGCAACACCGATTTCATGATCAACGTCTACCTTACAGTTGAGCAATTCACCTGCATCACCAGTTTCTTTAGTCTCCGACACTTCATACTTTTCACCTGTGAGAGCATCACACAATTCAGACTGGGTCTGCTCCAACACACAGTCAAAGTCACCAGATGAAGTTAAATGCTGCTTATTACTCTGACGTTCTTCAACGCTCTCCGTAGTTAATGTTGAGAGTGTCTCGGCTTCATTGTTCGTGAAAACTGTGCTTCCATCACCGACGGTACTGCACAAATCACACGTTGGCATTTCACTGACTTCTTTCATACAACTTTCTTCCACGTTACAAGCAACGTCATTAGTCCTAACAGTCACATTATGCTCTGCAGGTGGGAACGTCAGAAGTTCAGCTTCCCAGTCCTCAGAAATACGGACTTTCTCAGTGGACGTTGTGTGACTATCACCGGTGCTATAACATGATTCATGCATTTCGACAATTTCTTCCACGCAAGTCACTACCACATTACACGCAACATCGTCGGTTATAACAGTCATGTCAAGCTCTGAAGTGGGGGACGTTAGTAGCTCAGTTTCCCAGTCCTCAGAAATACAGACTTCCTTAGTTGATGCTATGCCTCTGACATCAACAGCTGTGTACAAATCACATGCTGACATTTCAACAGCTTCTTCCTGTTCTTGCACACTACAAGTAACATCATTGGTCACGACAGTCACTTTATGCTCTGACGATGCGGACGTTGTGTACAAATCACATGCTGACATTTCAACAGCTTCTTCCTGTTCTTGCACACTACAAGTAACGACAGTCACATTATGCTCTGACGATGGGGACATCAGAAGCTCAGCTTCCCAGTCTTCCAAAACACATGCTTCCTTGGAACTGCTCATGAAGCTACTGCACTGCTCAGCATTGACTGCAGTTTTTGACTTTTGAGTGTTGGGACCATGCTCTCGCATCATCAATTTTGACCGTCTATCGCAGCAATGAGCTGCATCTCTGCTTGCACGTGCTGTACGACAATCAGCCCCGTATTTCTTCAGGTTCGAACGAGGCAACTGAACATGTGCTGACATGTGCTCAGAATGCACGAAGTTCGCACGGTTTCCATCTACAGCTTTACCACGTACGAGATTATGTTCATTTTCGGCAGAACGTCTTGGCTTGCACCGAGCACTGCTTCTGCCAGAATATACAGGGCTAGGGAAATTGCACGGTTTTTGACTAGGGATGGAATGAGGCAAATCATGACTAGTCTGGTTTGCACCTTTCACAGTACAGTCACCTCCTTTCCTAACTTCATCTCTGGTTTCCATCTTCTCCACGTTACTTGTACTCTTAAATTTCCTACCTTTCTGAGTCAACTTGACTGACATATTTTCACCATACTTCTTCTCGCTTTCATACACTTTCACTTCAGTTTCACGTGGCAAGACAGTCTCAACAACTGACTTCTTCCGGACACGATGCTTTGCAGAAACGGTCATCTTTTTGTCACGAAGCTCAGAAGAACTCTTATAAAACATTTCATCACTGTGTGAATCACACGTTTTCTCAACAACAGCTGACACTGATTCCACACGTTTGCTGGGCGGTCGCCTTGTGGGTTTGCTCACTCCCACGACCTCCGCAGCAGAACCTGAAACAACCACTCGACTATGTTTGCCTTTAGCAGTGTCAGACTGAACACGATTTTTGCCATCTAACTGCTTAGCATCATGGTGATGTCTTGATGTCGTGCTATCACTGTGTGAATCATACGTTCTCTCTCTTTCATTATATTCTTTTTTCTTTTCACTTCTGTCCACCAAAGAATGACCTGAACCTCCCTTGCCATCAAACTGCTTATCATCATGGTGATGTCTTGCACCACGTCCTGTGATAGTACCAGGCAAATCATGACCGTATGGTGACAGCTTTGCTTTTTTGCTTCTTCTCTGTTTACTACCGCTGCTATCATCAGACTGTGATGACTCAGTCTGCCTGCAGGCTTGACCTGCTGGCTGAACCAGATTGTCTCTAACTGTCTGCACCGACAGCTGGAACAACCTACAAGACGGATGTGTCTGTATTTTATGGGCTGTGCCCCGTGAGCTGTCACTTACAGTTTCTGTGCTTTTCTGTTCTTCAACAACAGGTGGACGATCAGCAGTGACAACCTGCACTTCCATTGCATTCTCGGTCACATTACACAGACTATCCTCAGTAACCTGTTTGCTCTCAAACGGATGGTTCACATCGTGATTTTGACCACAGCTGGATGACTTAGTACACGTTGCCGTAGCACAAGTTGCTGAATGATCCATACCTTCACCATCATCCTTCAAACGTTTTGAAGCATGCTGTGCACGGCCTTGACTTCTTGTAACAGTTCTGCAGCGAAACTTCTCGTAATCATCAGTTTGCTTCTCTACAATATAATGACAACATCCTCATGACCTACGTGTTACAACTTGCAATAATAGATACTAGCAATGACAATAATAACTGCTGTATTTGATGAGATGCATTCAATTATTACACACTAAACAGTAACACTATATTTGGCTACTGCAATGTTATTTAATGCAACGTTACTTAAAGATGCAAACAGCCAATCGAAACGGCAACAAATTACAAGAAACTCATCAGGAGATGAGATAGCGAACGTGAACTTTCTCTACAACGACATCATACACGCAGTACAAAATACAATAGACTTGTGCATACACTCCGCCAAACATCGATGCGGTTATTGTAACACAGGTTTACAAAATTCAGTGAAATAATGCAATGTAACAGCCATTACGCCATTCAAGGTCACCGATTTGGGTACCAATCAGAAGCTCATATACAACTTCCTATTAGTGTCTAATACTAACTTACCTTCTATCTTACACCGTTTCCAAGTTATGGCTGATTATTGGTCAAATTTTTGCTAGCGAGAGCGGAGTGCCTCACTTTAATGCTCTCGCTGGGGGTGATCCCCAGCTAATATCGCCATAGATGATATATCGTTAAAAACTAAATTCTTTGGCCTACATTTCCGTTGAAGAAAGTATTGGTGTATCTTCAACCATGTTTACGTAATCCGCCCCGAAAGCTACCGAATTTGGTGAAATTACATGGCGATTAGGGCTATTACACTGTTCAAGGTTATCCAAGGTCACCGAGTTTGGTACCAATCGAAAGCTCATATGCGATTTCCTATTAGAGATTAATACTAACTTAGCTCCTATCTTGCACCGTTTCAGAAATACAGTGTTCAATAGGTCCAAAATCGCTATATTCGGCTACCCCTCGTCTTTAACTCCCCCGACGGAGGGGTTCCCCTGGGACGATCTCCGTAAAATTTTACCAGGATGTCAATGGATGGCCATCGTATTAAATAGCGTAGAAACATTGCGGAAAATTTCAATCCCCTGAGTATGGCGCATGAACGTTACAGACGACAGGCAGACGGACGGACGGACGATGACATACAGCGAACGTGAATGTGAGTTCCTGTTCGCTAAAAACTGACGACCACACATGTTTGTGCTGATATTCTCTGCATTTTGATGCGAAAATTAAATGATATCGATCAATCAATCAATCCATCAGTTAGTCAATCAAACAATCAAAAACGAGTGTGCCAGGCCTACATCGATCCAAGCCAGCCTTGCAATACAAAAAGTCAAGAAAATACAGCAAAAACCTGAGGAAAACTAGAGTTAAAAAGTACAAATTTCAAAGACGACATTTATAACTTGCATTACAACTAATCAAGCTCAGAAACTTGGACAGATAGTTGCAAACACAAGGTCTGGCAACATAGAATGATCAACGCTCTTACTACTATTACTAATCAACATATACCGGTATGTACACATGACACCTACAATAAAACTACTACGGTTATACAACGACTTTCACGAGTAAAATTATTTTCAACATTTCTTTGTTTGATAACTTACTGCAGTAAAATGGCTTCCAATCCATAACAATAGTTTGAACATTTTTCAAAAGCAAACGCCGACATAGAGCTTTATACTTTATAAAATGATGATATTGCAAACAACCCCAACCCGAGTTAGCGTGGTTAACGACCAAAATGGACTATCACAAGAGCCAGAATGTCATATGCCAGCTTTTTACAGATTATTTGAAGTGATACGCTCAGGGAAATTTACTTAGAACAAATACGTTGGTCAGAGGCCAGCAAATCATTGGACCATTCTTACCATGCTTTGGAATACCGCCTATGGTACCACCACAGCAAAATACTTATCATACGTCAGACTAGACTCTA
>Ga0209255_1000412_pt1 | contig 10259 bp, 7 predicted proteins | sample WorMetvaBAHAMAS2_FD_187394 | JGI IMG/M metagenome (GOLD analysis project Ga0209255, IMG submission 187394) | Marine gutless worms symbiont microbial communities from Max Planck institute for Marine Microbiology, Germany - Olavius vacuus... | ecosystem: Host-associated > Annelida > Digestive...
CTCGTGAAAGTTTGGGGTGCGTATTGTACAAGTGTGCGTATTGTATTCGAGATTTTACGGGGTACAATAATTAAAGTAAAGTGTTTATTTTGTACAATCTCCCAGTTCAGTTCAACTGAAGATCGAGTTATTAGCTGCAGCTTTGTCATAAAAATTACTGCACATTTAAAGTACATGTACTATAGATTAGCAGTCATTAACTTCCACAAATTTGAGCAAAAAACTAGTATTTGGCTGGAAAAGTTGGTACTTTTTAAGGCACTAGAAACTTGCTACACTTATGCAGCAGTACAGACGCTCTCCAAGCGCACGGTACCTCTAGGCTATAATCTCGGTTTCTCCTTCATTTGCCAATTAATCTGCAAATATCAATACCTCATCTTGACATTAACCAGCATTCTTCCGATAACCTGCCTGGCTATCAGTCGCAGTCGACTACATCTGAACGTCGCATCCTACACTCCAGCTGTTCCAAACCTACTAACACAACTGCAGATAAAAACAACTTTATTACACGAACACTCACCAGCACTCAGCCATCAGTCGTAGATGTACTTTATTTGTTGAATGGTTTGTGTCACCACACACACGCACACACACACATGCAATCAGATGCTCAAAAACTCTCAAAACTCCAGCGGCTTCACAGAGACTTGCGAGTCCAAACACCAACTAATACTACTGAGCCTACAGAAGACGAACGAACAACGTAACAGACCTAGAATAATTTAAACAAAGCAATGGCGAATACGTCGTTATCAGCGCACAACTCGTATATGAACTATGAGATGGCGGTGAGAACTGTCAAATAATGGGATACAGCATTACAGTGTTGGCTGTACAGTGCATGACTCTTGCACACAGCTATATCCTTTATACGGCATCAAACAGAGGCATCAAGAAACTACCCGGCAAGGCATTACGACAAAAGAACTGGCAAATGTCTTCAGACCATTACCACACCAATAACAAGCAGGACTATTTTGGATCATCATGATAAGTCACGGCGAGAGTTGCCTGGTTCATCTGATAAATGTAGAACTGCGCCAAGCAGTGCCGACCCTTGGACCATACATCATTCTGGCTGAGTCCGCCTACAGGCTGCTATAACCATCGTCATTTATTGTTCGTCAGCCCGAGAACTCACTTTACCATCTCGGCAGAAGGCCGAGTCAACCAAATGTAAAAACAATCCTCGGCATGCAGTGTGCCAACGTCGTATTATCCTCGCATATGCACAAACGTACTGAAAACGCGGTAACTGATCACTGGCGGCCAGAAACTATAGTTACTACTACGCCTAAAATGGTGAACATAATTGCCGTACGTAAAATAAGTAATGACGTCCACTGCATGATGGGCTTGATAAGCACGCTACAAAGTGAGAGTACAGGCCTTTACAGACCAACAGAAACGATTACTACATACATACGGTAACAGAAACATCCAGTCACTTACGAAACTGTCATCACACTGTATCATATCGACGCCGAAAAACTGCAGCAGGATACGTCAGACGACTGAACAATCACTATCAGCATGAGCAACTTTCTATACAGCAAGAAACGACTGCGCAAATCCGAAGGAAACGCTGTCAGTGCACTACGTTTTAGACGACGCATCGGTCACACACTACTGTGTATTAGTGCCCACTGTACAAACATCCACAGTCGACCTTGCGACGACTCATCTATACAAATACCACACAACATACACAGACAGTAACGTGAAACGGCGGCAATATGGCGGTGCCGTCGATGACAAAAGCAACTACGAAAAACCGTCAAACGTTCGGACGTTCACCGACAATGGCATTCAAGCTTACTGCGACACGGTTCGTAATCAGCAACACACTCATGCTCGCCGTGGCGATATACATTCAATTTCAGACTTAAATGTCGTACTAGCTAAACTGCTGTGAACAAAAAAAATCACACTGTTGCGCTCATCACTGTTCAACTTCAGACAGCTTCATAACTCATATAGGATGAAAGAATTGCTTAATTCTTTAGTTCAGTAGCCCGCTGTAGTGTAGGCATTATCAAATGCGATGTCGTATGTACTCTGCACACTGCGGGGTAAACCAATAAGTGCTATGTGCACTATCACTGCACACAACACACTGTAACTACTGCAGTACGCAGTCACCCCGAACAGCGAATTACCCAAGGTCGAGGACAGTACGTAGCTGGTCATCCACAGATGCAACGAGGAGGTTCCAAGAACGGCCGACTGCATGATGCAATTGAATCAAAGTGGATTTTGCTCCACATCTACGCTCAGTGCCGTCAGAATTGTCATTCATCAGTGAAGTCCACATGATCTTCATCACTGGTTCCAGCTGAAGGATCGTCGGTGCCGACAAATCCGTGGCTCTACGGCACACATCGTAGCAGATAGATAACTGTCACATCGTGAAGATGACGTCGTGATTTTTTTGTGGCCAAAATTAATTACGTTTCTTAAAACATACTCATATGACGGCTCAACAGTGGCACACAAACAAGCAGTACAGCTATTATTAGTGAGTACACTATAAACTGCACTACATTCTCCACTGTACAATGCCTGATAATAGTCGAAGTCCTTATGTTTTGCTGCAGTGCTACCTTTTCCATCTTTTTACTGCTTGACACCCAATGCTGAGCTTGCTCGGCAGCCCCTTGCCAAAAGTATGTCATCTCTTAGATCCAGACTGAACTTAAAAATTCACCTGTTCCTCCCTTTAAAGTTCACGGGGTCAAGAAGTCCAAAAAATTCAACACATTTTTTGATCCTGGTCACCTTTCTGTCACCCTAGTTTGAAAATGGAGCAATTTAGCAAAAATCCAAAACAAATCTGTAAAGCATCAATGATTGCCTGATATCTTTCCCACATTTGGTACAGCTCAGTGCACTAGACTCTTGAGAACCAGCTGAAAGAAAATGCGCCACAAGAATAGGCCCAGACAGGGATTTCCGAGCTAATCTGATGAAATGCTTAAAGTTCAGTAACTCAAATACTACAAAGCGCATCAATATCAAATGTTAATTACTATGACATCATGTTATCAACAACAACAGCGTCTTACCACAGCGACGTTGTTGTCTTGCTGGAGCTCCGTGTCACTAGTAGATGAGCTGCAGCAGCTGGAGTCCATCACATCACAGAGATCAATACCGCTGTCATGACAATCACTGCCTCTGCAGCTGCACACGGAACTCACCTCCGACTGATCACCGCTGTCACCATCATCTACTGCACACACACATAACCACTACATTCCTTGCAATTCTAACAAACACTTCCTGTCACTAATAAACCAAACAGTTATTCCGAGAAAAATCTACACATGTGACACCAATGCCTATCAACTTATTTCTAGTCACAGCGCCTTCAGTGCTGTAACACTGTTGGTTCAGTGTCACAAACTGCAACTAGCCCGTAAACTAGACGGTCTTTGACAGCCGGAAGAGTGCATTTCGTCTCAGTGTGACCTTGACCTTTGACCTTTTGACCTCAAAATCTTATACATTCATCTTCGTCCATACCTGCTCTAAAATTGTAAATTTGGTAAAATTCCCACGAGCAGTTTATATAATATCGTGCTAACAAACTTTTAGAATACAATCACGGTTGTATGGAAATACACACTCTCTCTCACAGACAGTCAGAAAAAAAGAATACAATGCGTGTGTGATTTCTAGGTGAAGAACTGGAAGAATTTTGCACAGAGACATTCTATGTCCAACTCCCTAGTATCTAATGTATTATTATTATTATTATTATTATAGAAAGAAAAGATTTAGGTGGCGTAATGTCAAAATACTGCAAGGACACCTCACAAACGCTAAAAACAGTGACAAAACGCGAGTGTGACGCAAAGTGAGAACAGAGTATCTGTCAGATGCGGTCGTAGGTCGTTGTACAGTCAACTGTAAACCGATTTCATGTACGATACAAACTCTAGTAAACTGTGCACAAACGACGACTTCTTATACAGCGTCAAAACCAACTCTACACACATCCTCCAGCCTTACCTTCCTGACCAGACTAATATTCTGTACCGTCTCCCCACTCGCCCCCACATCATGACAATGAATAACAAAACCAAATTTTAAATGACACCGATTTCATAATCCGTATGTGTTATAAATATTCATACTAACATAGCGTAAATTAACGCTAAACTTATTCTAACAGTTAATTAATTTTGTATGGTTGCATTTGACAACCTCTATTAAACAAATATGTTATGTTATGTGGACTAGAAAACTGCTAACACTCCTATCAATACGGAACAATTGCATGAAAGTAACGACAATGCGACATCGTCAAACCACAGAACCAATGAAACAGAGTGTGATGGTTCGAACACACTGATGTATAATACTATCATACAGATCTTTATTTACATCCAGTAACTCAATTTATAACAGATAATGTCGCCATGTGTTCTCGACACGTCCCTCCATCTCCCGCATCGCCTCTCTGTGTGCCCGTTCTAGGTCAAGTTCATCTGCCTACAGACCACCCTCTTTCCTCATTGGTCAGCAACCGTCACGGCACATGTCCCGAGTCACGTAGACGTGAGCAGTCAACCGTGACACAGAGAAATGGAGTGACAGCACGAATCTTCCTGTAGAGAATGTTTGTTATGCATCAGACAGCATGAAGATGTCAATGGTCAGTTTGTAAAACTGTAAAACAAGTCTGTGAATGAACTGAAGAGAGAGGTTACCAATCAGCCGAGTTGTCTCCGATACATCATAAGTGCACTGCATGAGATGTGTTGCAGCACTAACGAGTGGTGCTGTTTGTCTGTAATCTTTGCTCGCACACGGTTGCTGCAACACATCGGCACCGCAACAGATGCAGCCAAATGCTAAAAATCAAACTAGACAGTCGTTGACGGCATATCATCGATCGGTACGCCTTTGCTGGAAAATTTTGCCTGCGACCTTGACCTTTCACCCTTGGATGTTAAAATCTAACTAATTCATCTGTCCCCAAGTGTACGTAAGTTGTAAGTATGGTGAAATTCCCACACGCAGTTTGAAAGACATTGTGCTAACAAACTTCATCGTGCACAGACTGATGGACAGACGACTGGAAAACATTATACCTTCGACTGGTAATCGCCGGCAAAGGCACAAAAAGTATCAACTCAGCATTAACTGTAGACAGGGTCTATAGAAAATGAAATAGCATTTTTAATTTTTCAGTTCCTAGTTCCTGTCATGAGCTCTCGTCGGAGTTTACCTAAGTTACTGGTGGCATCACAGAAGGCATCCAGCCAAAACTCAAGACTGGCGCAGTGCTCAGAATGAAGTCTCAGTCTTCAGCCTCAGCCAGGTAGCAGCAAGGTGTGGTGAACAGACACCAAAACGCATCTTAATCTTTTATTTAATAAAAAACTCAGTATAAAACGACAGACGATAACAACGGTAAATGCAAAAGTCAAATGAAACAGACTACACCAAAAGCCATAACAAGTCCCTCAAACTGCGTTACACTACGTGCCAACTACAATTCCATCAATTTCAACTGCACGTGCTATACTACAATTTCAGTCAGAAAGCAGCAACTAACAGCAACAACAAAATGCACATACCTCACTGAACAGGCTTGCTTGAAGGGATCTCTTTGGCACAGAGGACTGCATGCTCGGCTCATAAGAAAGCCATGCTGCTCTGCTTCCTAACAGCATATCAATACAGAAACATGCAAGACATGCGCATCCTCTATTTTCCTACCTGACTTTTTATTGTTTTCATCCATCGTCAAACAATAAACAAGATCCTACCACGGCTGCCAACTATCCAGAATTCTTCTGTATTTTATGGAATTTACCGTATTGGTGCTGTCCAGAAAACAGCCCTTTATTGTACTATTAGCATTACTTGGCGGCCAAATGCTCCATCACTGCGCCTTTCACTTCCCAGCCTTTCTATGTGCAGAGTGACAACTTCACCACTGTGACATAAATAAGGAAATTTCGCACAACCAATAATCAGCTACTAGAACTGCACATTTGCATATGTGCCCGGAATTTCTGTCTTGGAAAGTTGGCAACTCTATCCAGAATATAATACTACATTTCCACTTGTAGCCATTCACCTGTGATTCAACAGTATACAACTGAAGCAAGATTGAAGTTTAAACATCAGAAACTACATGGAACAAAATAAATATATCTAACGATCGCTTGTGTGAGTGTAATATTTGCATTAAGCTGTAACAAACTGTGAAAAATCAACCTGATTTGCAGCAGAAATCCACACATGGCAAATAACCGTCACGTCCTTGACAGACAATTCGGTTTCTGTGCAAACAGAACAATATACAATGTCACAAATAACGTAACAGAACTCAACCCATTGGTGAACAATCTGGTCCATTTTACTACCATTTCAAGCTTGTTTTGGATGTGTGCATGTTAGTAATATGTACAGGCGTTTAGACTTGCTGCATATAAAAAAGCACTTTCTAGCATCTGACATGGTGTCAAGCCAACTACAGTGGTGTTTACAGACTGTGCCTACTGCAGAGAAATAGTGAGGCTGAGATGGCATGGACAATGATCACGACTTTAACACTTACTGACCAAGTCCAAGCAGTACCTTGCTCCCATGATAAACAAGCTGTTCAAACCACATACCAATTAACTCCAAAACCCATCTACCTCCTGCGTAATGTAACTGCATATATCACAAAATTACCAGACATGCCATAATGTCAACATCTGAAAAACTTCCACCAATAAGTCATTACAATAAAACAGCACAAATGGATGTCATTGACGGATGTGATTCTTATGTTATGCATCTGAAACCAGTTCTGCCATCAGCTCCGATCACACGTCACGTATTGTAAAATCTGCTAAAGCCAAACATGAAGTCAGATTTTTAAATATCAACAACTTGGAACATGCATTGTCCCTTATATGATATTGCATTTAAATGCTCGAGACAGTTATGTCAAGATCTTGTATCTTATCTTATAACATTACATGTACATTACAGATCTTATAACATTACATAACAACACTTACACACCTCATGAAAACATCGGACAAGGCTGTCCGTATGGCAGCCGGATTATCAACTACCACTTGATCCACTCGATAGACAGCATGAACATTTCCACCAGGACCACCTGGATCACTAGCCGGGAAGGAATTCTGTCTTCCACCACTGGTGGCGGCTGCCACAGAAGCACTGTTTGCATTGCTGCCAGACCCCACTTCATGCTGACCTGCAATACTGCCACTACCAGCATCGGCTGGAGCACGGTCCCGATAGTGTCCACGCCGACTCTGTGTGTGCCGCTGGTTAGAGTAGCCTCTCCTCGAGTCTCGCCTAGCGCTTGCATGCTTATCGGCCCTCGCCGACTGCGACTGCTGCTGCGAATCACTATCCTTCAGCACGTCACTACTCTCGGAGGCAGTTTCCCACTCCTCGTGCATTCCACCTGCACCCGAGCCACTATCAGCCGAGTGTCTACTGGCAGGCATCTGTTTATGTCTCTGTGGCATGTAGTTAGATGGATGCAAAGTCTTGCCACCCCGCGATTCATTTCCTGTAGACTTTGACGAGTTCTGAACTTCATCAGGCCTGCAAACGACAGAAACAAAAACACGAAACTGCAGCAAACGTGGTAAGATAACCCTAACGAACTGGGATTTATTTATATAAGGGGGTGGGCAAATTAAAGATTAATCATGCAAGTAATTGCTAAAAAATTAACAATTATAACGTAACAGTTAAATTCCCATTAAGTTACATCACTAAGAAAACATTAAACATTCATTAATTGCATCTGACGGCAAAAGCCGTGAATGACAGATAAAAAGTATTCTTGGTTGATTTGTAAAACATGGTTGTGATAAAAAATTAACGCTCAATTAATCGTTAATTTTTGTCAAGTTAACTAATAAAATTTTTAAAATCATCAACAGCCATAATTTATATAGTTCACTGCTTTGTTCCATCTACATTCAAAAACACACAACCAAAAAAACATGGCAGAAAGGCACATAAAATTTCATTCTCACACAAAGTATACCTGAAATCTCTGGCCGAGAACTGGCCATTATTACTTTCAAGCATCTTGGAGCCGGAACCAGCACCACCTCGTCGTCCTGGCCGCCTCCTTCGTGAACCTACCATGCCACAGATCTATGCCGTACAGCAAAACTCACCGCAAAACTAAATATCGATACAATAAAGACTACACATATATATTACACTTTCACAAATTTACAGTTAATCAAGTGAATAAACATTAAAAAATTTAGTCTAGAAATTTTAACTTCTAATCTAAATTTCGCTTAAAGTCACATCACTAAGAAAAACAAACTGAACAAACTTCAGTTCAGCTGTATATGTCGTCAACAAACAATGATGATCTCTTTCTTGAGAGACCGTCAATGTTTTAGTTTAGTTAAGAGACTCGAGATCTGTTAACTGATCAACGAAAAACAGTTATGTTGGACAATTTCTAATAATTGGTTTTTAATCAAAATAGACGTATATAATTTTTGTCGAGTTAACTATTGAAGTTTTTATAAAATTGTTTATAGCCCTAATTGATAGACTTCTCGATACGAAGATGTCTATGACACGAGAACGCAGAGCCAGCATATGCAATAACTTTCCGAGTAATCTAAAAATAAGCCTATTATCTAATATTTCTGAAAGCAGTAAGTTACGTGTTATGATAAACAGCACCGACACAGCTCTAATGTTCACCTGCTTTTCGCTGAGATGTCTGTTCACTTGATGCCTCATTTGAACCTTTGTTGCCAGACTCGTATGCAGTGTCTTGACTGGAAGCTGTTGCATTTTTCTCCACACCAGCTTCATCCTTGGCAGATGTAGCGTCGGACTGTTCCCGTGGTTTGCGTGCATTATTCACTCTGGCATCGGAATGGTACATCCTCTGGCCACGATTTCTGGAGTCATAAAATTCTGTCTTACGACGACCAGCCTGTGAAGAGATCTCATTCCGTTGGCCCGTATCTTTGGCCGGCGTATTCCGGACATTTGATTGTGGTAAGCCTTGAGGCTTGTTTCCGTAATCGTCAGACGGTGACTGTACATTTCGTTGATCTGCTGCATCAATATTTGTCGACACTGCCTCGCGTGACAACTCGCGATCTTCCATCTTCGACTGTTGAGCATTTGTTCTGCCATGTGCAAATCTCTTCTGTTCGGAACCGTATGTCCTCGTCGTATTACTTGGTGCAGAAGCCACTCGTGCATTACTGACGTCATCTGTCGATCCATGCTGACTTGCAGATTCAACTTCTCTGCGAGACGTAGATTCGTAAGCGTCTTGGCGACCCCCACGGCCTCGGCCTCGAGCCGAACCGCGCAAGCGCCCTCTACCACCACGAACAAATTCGCAACTGCTTATGTTGACCCGAGCTGTCTCAGTGTCTCTGTTACCTTTAGGTCTTCTACCTGAGGCGTCCTTTGGTCTCGGTTCCTGAGGCTGAACGACATCGTCATTCACTGTATCACCCTTCACTGATTCACCTTTGTTACTGCCTTCAGCAGTTCGGTCTCCATTGTCACTGTGACCTTCAGTCTTCGTGCTTGGTCCCTGAGCTCCACTGATCGCACCTTCCGTTTTTCTCGCTGCTTCGCGCTGCCTCTGATACTTTGATCCCTAACACAAACAGCAAAGTGACGTTCTACGGCAAACAGCACATATACGCTTCGGCTCTACAGCTCGGTGATAAACACATACACACGTACAATGGATACATCACACAGATACATCATCACCTTCATTCAGCTGAATGTTGTGACAAGCTGGTTCCCCAGACTCAACGGACAGAGCTCCCACACTGCAGTCCATGTTGTCTGGAATTCGCTTCTTGCACAGCTGCATTCGACCTCCATTAGTTCGGAGAAACGTCTTCTGAGACGTGTTGGGAATTTTGAACTTTTCTTCTTTCAAAATGTAGACAAGCTACATAGCAGGCTGACAGTCATCTTCGGCAGGCTACTGGACTCACTTACCCCAAGCTGTGCACCCCAGAAACTTAGCAATGAGGCAAAATGCCACTTGATTCCAACACCAACGCAGTATATACTGTATATTTATAGTAGTAGTAGTAGTAGTTTATTGGCAGAAATGCGGACAAAAATAAAACATAGGTACAATAATAAACAAATGTGTGATAAACCAACATTATATCATTCTAACAATACGGGGAGTAAAGATCAACACAAATTCATTCATAAACTGATACAATGCGACGACATAC
>Ga0209255_1000413_pt1 | contig 10250 bp, 13 predicted proteins | sample WorMetvaBAHAMAS2_FD_187394 | JGI IMG/M metagenome (GOLD analysis project Ga0209255, IMG submission 187394) | Marine gutless worms symbiont microbial communities from Max Planck institute for Marine Microbiology, Germany - Olavius vacuus... | ecosystem: Host-associated > Annelida > Digestive...
CCTGAACTACGACGACATCGTCGCCCACTGCTGCGAGAGCTGGTACAGGCTCATCGACCAGACATGGCGCATCCGGTCAATCGGATTGCGGGAATGGGCTCATGGGTCATAGACCGCGCTCGCTGGTATGAGCTTTAGTCAAGGGATGGGCCACAGCTTGGCCCGACCGGTCACGGAGAGATCGGATGCCGCGGCCTACACGCACCGTCGCCAGGGACATCAGCTATTCCTTCTCGGCCCGCACCCGGGCGGGGAAGGCGTTCGTCCGCGGGGTCGAGAACGTGACCGGCCGGCTGCGGCTGCTGAAGATGGCGCTCGGCTACGAGAACGAGGTCGCCGCCGGACGCGATTTCTGGCAGGTTATGCAGGAGCGCTACGGCATCAGCCTCGACTTGGTCGGAGAGGGGCTGGCCAACCTGCCGGCGGAGGGTCCGCTGGTGGTGGTCGCCAACCACCCCTATCGCATCGTCGACGGCCTCGCCATGGGCCGGATCCTGTCGACGGTCCGGGGCGGCGAGTTCAAGATCATTGCCAACAACGTGTTCAAGAAGGCCAAGGACCTCGACCGGGCGATTCTGGCGATCGACTTCTCCGAGACCAAGGAAGCGGTCCGGAAGAACATCGCCGCGCGTAAGGAGGCGCTGGAATACCTGGCCACGGGCGGTGCCATCGGCATCTTTCCGGGCGGGACCGTGGCGACGTCGGCCAAGCCGTTCTCGCGGCCGCTCGATCCGCCGTGGAAAACCTTCACCGCCAAGATGATCGCGAAGTCCGACGCCGCGGTGGTGCCGATGTATTTCGAGGGGCAGAACTCGCGCCTATTCCAGATCGCCAGCCATCTGAACTAAACCCTGCGCATGGCGCTCTTAATCAACGAGTTTGACAGCCGGGTCGGCGGGCCGCTGCGGGTCCATATCGGCCGGCCGCTGCCGGAGGCGGCGATCGACGCCCGACGACGAGACCCCAAGGCGATGATGGACTATTTGCGGGTGCAGACCTATCGCTTGAGCCCGCGTCCGGTGAAGGACGGCGCCTATGGGCTATACTTGGGCTGAACGGCCGCACGCCCCATCTTCCACCTGACGATTGCAGCGCCCCGCCGTATCGGCTAGGCGGTGGGCGGCTTTGGAGACAGCAAGATGACCAAGCACAAGATCGCGATTCTGGGTGCCAGCGGCTACACCGGCGCCGAGCTGGTGCGCCTGATCGCCACCCACCCGACGATGGAGATCGCGGCGCTGAGCGCCGAGCGCAAGGCCGGGCAGAGCATGGCCTCGGTGTTCCCGCAATTCCGCCATCTCGACCTGCCCAAGCTGGTGGCCGTCGAGGAGATCGATCTGGCGGCGGTCGACCTAGTGTTCGCGGCGCTGCCGCATGGCCTCAGCCAGGCGATCGTTAAGGAGCTGCCGAAGGGCACCCGGATCGTCGACCTCGGCGCCGATTTCCGGCTGCGCGACCCAGCCGCCTACGAGAAGTGGTACAACCGCCCGCACGATGCGCCCGAGATCCAGCCAGAGGCGGTCTATGGGCTCACGGAGTTCTACCGCGACGACATCCGCGGCGCCCGGCTGGTGGCCGGCACCGGGTGCAATTCCGCCACGGTGCAATATGCGCTCAGGCCGGTGATCGCCGCGGGGCTGATCGACCTCGACGACATCATCTGCGACCTGAAGAACGGCATCTCCGGCGCCGGGCGGTCGCTGAAGGAGAACATGCTGTTCGCCGAGCGCTCGACCGATGTGGCGGGCTATTCCCAGGGCGGCAAGCACCGGCACCTCGGCGAGTTCGACCAGGAGTTCAGCGCCATCGCCGGGCGCGCGGTGCGGATCATGTTCACGCCGCATCTGGTGCCGATCAACCGCGGCATCCACGCCACGGCCTACGTCAAGGGCGACGCGGCGGCGATCCATGCGGCACTGGCTGGTTCTTACGCGGCCGAGCCGTTCCTCGAGGTGCTGCCCTTCGGCGAGCTGCCCGCGATGGGCCATGTGATGAGCTCGAACTTCTGCCACATCGGCGTCGGCGGCGACCGGGTGCCGGGGCGGGCGATGATCGTGGCGACGCTCGACAACCTCTGCAAAGGTTCGTCGGGCCAGGCAATCCAGAATGCCAACCTGATGCTCGGGCTCGACGAGACCGCCGGACTGATGGCGGCGCCGCTGTTCCCGTGAGCCGCGCCTGGTCGGCGTTGCGGCGGATCGGGTCGTTCCTCTGGGAGATGATTCTGCGGTTCGGCCAGAACCGGGGCTCGGTCCACTCCGGCAACATCGCCTATGCGCTTATGCTGGCGGTGGTGCCGTTCCTGATCTTCGCCACCGCTCTGACCGGCTTCTTCGTCGGTCAGCAGGGGGCGGAGATGCCCTCGAATGGCTGTTCAAGGGCGTGCCGGAACACGTGGCGCTGACCCTCGAGCCGGTGCTCATCGAGGTGATCGGCCAGCGCCGCGGCGGGATCCTGACTTTGTCGGCGCTGGCGGCGGTCTGGGCGGCGTCGAACGGGGCCGAAGCGGTGCGGCTGGGGCTCGACAACGCCTACGAGGTCGACACCTCGCGCCATGTCGCGCTGAGCCTGCTGATCTCGATAGGCGTGGTCCTGGCCGGCTTCATGGTGTTCACCCTCCTGTCGGTGCTGATCATCTTCGCGCCGCTGCTTTTCGCGCTGATCGAGCGCTGGACCAAGATCGACATCCCGGCCGAGGCCGATCTGATGCGCTATGCGCTTTGCCTCGGGGTGCTGGCGGTGTCGCTCTGGGTCGTGCACCGGGTGCTGCCGTCGCGGCCGATGCACGGCATGCGGCTGTGGCCCGGGGTACTGGCCAGCGTCGTGATCTGGAGCGTTGCCGCGACCGGCATGTCGGTCTATCTGGCCCATGCGCCCTCCTACACCGTGACCTACGGGACGCTGGCCGGCGTGATCGTTACGCTGCTGTTCTTCTATCTGACCGGGGTCGCCCTTATCTTCGGGGCCGAGGTGAACGCGGCGGTCAACGCCAAGCGCATGGAAACGTGGCGCCGGCATGGGCGGTTGCTGGCGGGACGCGACCCGACCTAGAGGCTGTGACGGGAGACGCGGATGGCGACCAAGAAGACCAGACGGATGCAGATGATGGCGTTCGGCGCAGCGCTGCTGGCGGCCTCGGCGCTATTGGTCTCGTTCGCCTTCCGCGACGCGATCGTGTTCTTCTTCTCGCCAACCGAGCTGCTGGCCGAGCAGCGCCGGCCGGACCAGCTCCTGCGCGTCGGCGGGCTGGTGGTCGAGGGCTCGCTGAAGCGCGGCGAGAGCGAGACCGCCAGCTTCGAGGTCACCGACGGCAACGGGACCATCTCGGTGAGCTACCGCGGCGTGCTGCCGGACCTCTTTGCCGAGGGCCAGGGGGTGGTGGCCGAGGGCTATTTCCGCGACGGCGCCTTCGAGGCGACCGAGGTGCTGGCCAAGCACGACGAGAACTACATCCCCAAGGAGGTGGTCGACGCGCTGAAGGAGCAGGGCCACTGGGAGTACGGCGACGGCAAGTCCGAGGGGGCAAAACCCGATGACGGCTGATCACCGGTTTCTCTGGGTCGACGCCTTCACCGCGACGCCGATGGGCGGCAACCCCTGCGCCGTCGTGTTCGACGCCGACGATGTGCCCGCGGAGGAGCGGATCGCCCTGGTGCGGGAGACCCGGCTCTCGGAGTGCGCCTTTCTGCAGCGCTCGCAGAAGGCCGATTTCGGCGCCCGCTACTATCTGGCGACGCGCGAGATCCCGCTGGCCGGGCACCCAACCATCGCCACCTGCCGGGCGCTGGAGGCGGCCGGGTTGCTGGACGGGCGCGACCGCTTCACCCTGGAGGTCGGGGCCGGGATTCTGCCGATCGAGATTGGCCGCGGCGACGGCGAGACGGTCTTCACCATGACCCAGTTCGCCCCCGAGTTCGGCCGCGAATACCCGCCGGCGGAGATCGCCGCGCTCTACGGGCTGGCGGCCGAGGATATCGTGGGGGTGCCGCAGACGGTCTCCACCGGCTCGGCCTATTGCATCGCCGTGCTGCGCGACCACGATGCGCTGGCGCGGGCGCGGCTCGACGCCGGGGCGCTGGAAGCGATGCTGCCGGGGGCGGATTTCTCCGAGCCGTTCCTCTGCGTGACCCAGGGCTTCACGCCCGAGGGCGACACCGAGGCGCGGCTGCTGCTGCCGCCGCCGATGCCGCCGGAGGAATCGTTCACCGGATCGGCAACCGGCTGCATGGCGGCCTATCTCTGGGCCAGGGGACTGATCGACGCCCCGCGCTTCGTCGCCGAGCAGGGCCATCTGATGGACCGTCCGGGGCGGGCCGAGATCGAGGTGCTGGGCCCACGCGAGGCGATCACCGGCGTGCGGGTCGGCGGCTCCGGGGTGTTGATGAAGGGCGTGGTGACGCTCTGACGATGGCTTTCCCTGCGGAGGGCGGAACGTGCTCCACCCTATCGCCGATCACCGGCCGGCAGCCTCGCGCGCCGCGGCACCGAAAGCGGCGAACAGGGCCCGGTTGACCGGATCGTTCACCGCGTCGTACTCCGCGTGCCACTGGACACCGAGTGCGAAGCTCTCGGCCCCCGCGATCGAGATCGCCTCAACCGTCTCGTCCTCGGCCCGGCCCTCGATCACTACCCGTTCGCCCGGCTCCCACACCGCCTGGCCGTGCAGCGAGTTGGTCACCGCCGCGGCGGTGCCGAAGAGGTGGTGGAACGGCCCGCCCTCGCGGAAGCGCACCTCGTGGCGCTTGGCGAAGATCACCGCCGGATCCTTCTCGCCCTTCGGCATCCGGTGGCGCATCCTCCCCGGCAGGTCGCCGACCTCCGGGTGCAGGGTGCCGCCGAAGGCGACGTTCATCTCCTGGATGCCGCGGCAGATGCCGAACACCGGCTTGCCGGCGGCGACCATAGCCCGGACCAGCGGCAAGACCAGGTTGTCGCGGCCGAGGTCGAACGGCGCATGGGCCTCGGTCTCGTCATGGCCGTAGAAGCTCGGATGCACGTTCGGCCGGGCGCCGGTGAGCACCAGCCCGTCGAGCAGCGCGACCAGCTCGCCGGTATCGGCGATCGCCGGTATGCCGGGCAGGATCAGCGGCAGCGCGCCACAGACCTCGACCACCGCCTCGGGGGTGCGGTTGCCGCAGATCTGCGCCTCGAAGGTGTCGTCGATCAGGTGCAGGAAGGCGGTGACGCCAATGCGCGGACGGCAAGTCGTGGTCATGAGCACTCCAGGGCCCGGGCAATGGTCTCCGGGCGGGTGTTGTCGGCAAGAACGGCGAGCTCGATCACCCCGCCGCCAAGCCAGGCGAGCAGCGTCTGGCGCCAGGCGGCGTCGGGCAATACCAGTTCCGGCCCGTTGCCGCAGTCGCACATGCCGCCGGTGATGAAATCCTGGCCGATGCGATGGTTCGAGTAGCCCGGCGCGGCAGCGATCTCGCGCGCCACGCCGTCGCGGAAGGACCAGATGCGCAGCGTACCGCCGATATGCGGCGTCTCGACATAGGCGACGTCCTTAACCCCGTCGCCGTCGAAATCGGCGATCCCGGCCGGCGCGAGCCAGCGGTTCGGGCGGCCGATATGCGGCGTCGCGGCGATTTTCACGAGCGTCGGCCCCGCCGCCCCGTAGACAGCCAGCTGTGCCCCTTCGGCGATGTCCGTCTCGACAACCACCACGTCATTGAACCCATCGCCGGTGACATCGGTGATCCGCGGGTTGGTATCCTCGAACACCGCGTTCTCGCCGAGGACGACCGAGGTCTCGCAAGGACCAATTGTCATCCTGTCGGCGATCATCGTGCGCAGCGCGCCCGCCTCCCACGCGTCACCCAGCACGCCGTGGCGGTACCGGTCGGTGGCGTTGGAGTAGTAGGCCCATACCACGCCTTTGCCCTCGGCTGTCACCGGCTCGGTGCCGGGCGGACCGCCGGGGTAGTCGCAGGCAAGGGACGGCCCGGCCAGAAGCGTCGCGAGCAGAGAGAGGGTCGCGCAGACCGGCCTCAAATCTGCTTCTCCGGCAGTTGCAGCACCAGCCCGTCCATATCCGCCGTCACCTTGACCTGGCAGGTCAGGCGCGAGCGTTCGTTCGGCTCGAAGGCGAAGTCGAGCATGTCGACCTCCATGTCCTCGCGCTCGGGCAGCCGGTCGACCCAGGCCGGATCGACATAGGCGTGGCAGGTCGAGCAGGCGCAGGCACCGCCGCAATCGGCATCGATGCCGGGGATGTTGTTGTTCACCGCCCCCTCCATCACCGTCAGACCGACGGGGACATCGACGGTGTGTTCGGTGCCGTTGTGCTCGACATAGGTGATCTTCGGCATTCTGCTCGGTCCTCGTGCAGGCAACAGGTCTGGGCGCTATCTAGCGCGAGTCTCGATCCGGTGCCAGAGCCGAGGGCGACTCTTCGGCGGCCATCTGCGCCGCCAGCGCGGTCCGGCCGGAGGCGAAGGCCGGTTGCGGCAGCGGCACCGCTTCCGGTGCCGCGGCGGTGCGCGACAGATGGTCGACATAGCGCCACGCGGTCAGCGCCGCCAGTGAGCCGACCACCAGCGCCGCGCCCGCCTGCATAAGGACCACGCCGCCGGTCCCTGCCGTGCCGCCGATCAGCAGCGCGAGCACCGGAATCGCCACCCCGTCGCGGCTCCAGTTGAACAGCGTCGACAGTGCCGGGCGACCGAGGTTGTTGAAGGCGGCATTGGAGATGAACAGCGCCCCGGTGAAGAGAAACGCACCGGCACCCAGATGGGTGAAGGTCGCCAGCACCTCGACACCGGGGCCGGCCAGGTTGAAGCCGCGGATGATCGCATCGGTCGCCAGCCACAGCAGCAGCCATACGGACAGGACCCAGCCGCAGGAGAACACCAGCGCGTCGCGATAGGCCATCCGGATGCGGTCGAACCGCCCTGCGCCGCGGTTCTGGCCGAGGATCGGGCCGACGGCACCGGAGAGGGCGAAGATGGCGCCGAAGGCGAGCGGCGTCAGCCGTCCGACCACCGCCCAGCCGGCGACCGCGGCATCGCCATGCACGGCCACCACCCCGGTCAAGAAGGCGTTGCCGAACGGGGTCGAGAGCTGGGTCGCCACCGCCGGCAGGCCGATGGCGAGGATCGGCCGGGCATCGCTGAGCGCCGCGCGGAGGTCGATCCGCCCCACCAGGTCGCGCACCAGCACGGCGAAACGCAACGCGATCAACGCCATCATCACCCTGGTCAGCACCTGCGCCAGCGCCGCCCCGTCGATCCCGAGGCCAAGGCCGAAGATCAGGATCGGGTCCAGCACCGCCGCGACGGCGCCGCTGGAGAGAGTGATGAACATCGCCCGCCGCGCATCGCCGACCGCGCGCAGGAGCCCGCCCGCGATCATGGCGATGCCGATACCCGGAAGCGACGGCAGGGTGATGGCCAGGAACCGCGACGCGATCGCCCGGGTCTCGCCTGTCGCGCCGAGCAGGTCGAGGGCATGCCCACGCCCGAGCCAGGCCAGCGCCGCGGCGGCGCCCAGCACCGCCACCAGCAGCGTCAAGCTGGAGGCGCCGAGCCGGTGCGCGCCGGCCGTGTCCCCTGCCCCGACCGCCCGGCTGACCACCGCGGTGGCGGCGATGGAGAGGCCGATCGCCATAGAAATCATGAAGAACTGCACCGTCCCGGCGAAGCCGATCGCCGCTGCCAGCTCGCGATGGCCGAGCAGCGAGATGTAGAACAGGTTCAGCGCATCGACCAGAAAGAGGGTGATCAGCCCGAGGCCGCCGGCCGCGGTCATCGTCACCACATGGCGCATGGTGCTGCCGGAGGTGAACTTGGCTGGCGCCATCGGCTATTCCGCGGGCACTGCCCGCGCTCCCAGAACCGTCTCGTGCCCGGCCGCTGGATGCCGCGGCACCAGGCATGCGAGCGTCAGCGACACCAGCGCCAGCGCCGCTGCCAGCGCGTAGACCGCCCCCAGGGCGCTCAGCCACAACAGCCCCAGCGGCGCCGGCAGGGTCACTGCGGCGATGTGGTTGATGGTGAAGGATACCGCCGCCGTCGGCGCCTGGTCGGCCGGGTCGGCGATCTTCTGGAAATAGGTCTTCTGCGCGATCGCGAGGGCGAACAGCAGGTGGTCGAGCACGTAGAGGCTCATCGCCAGCCACACCCCCCAATGGAAGAAGTAGATCCCGGCATAGAGGGCGAAGACGACGAACAGCCCGACATACTCGACGATCAGCGCCAGCCGCTCGCCATAGCGGCGCACCAGCCGCCCCGCCATCGGGGCGAAGATCATGGTCGCGATGTAGTTGAACAGCATCAGCCCGGTGACCTGGTGCACCTCCAGCCCGAAGCGCTCGACCATCATGAACGGGGCGAAGACGATGAAGATCTGCCGCCGGGCGCCGCCGATGAACACCAGCGCGTAATAGAGCCAGTAGCGCGATCGCAGGATCAGGGTCTTGTGCTGCACCACCGGCGCCTCGAAGCGCGGATAGAGCGCCCAGGCGGCCAGGGTGAGGGCGACGCAGGCCCCGCCGGCCGACCAGTAGACCGCGGTGTAGCTCAGGCCCAGCCCCTCCTTGGCGACGATTATCAGCCCTAACACCACCAGCGAGCCGAACGAGCCGGCCGAGACGATCCAGCCGATTCCCTGCGGCGCCCGCTCGCGCGGCAGCCACTGCAGCTGAAGCGACTGCTGGATGGTCTCGTAGTAGTGAAAGCCGATCGACGAGAGGGTCGTGGTCAGCATCAGCCTCCAGAAGGAGGGGAAGTTCGAGGTCAGCCCGGTGAACAGGCCAAGCAGGATCAGCGCCGCGAAGGCCAGGGTCTGCTCGCGCAGGATGAGCAGGAGGTAGATCACCAGGAAGGCGAGGAACCCCGGGATCTCGCGCGCCACGTGGAGTACGCCGATATCGAAGCCGTCGAAGGCCGCTTTCTCGACCACGAAGTTGTTGAGCAGCGCCATCCAGGTGGCGAAGGCCAGCGGCGAGGCCACCGCCATCAGCATCAGCAGCGCCTCCGGCCGCCGCCAGCGCGGCAGCGACCCCGCCTCGGCAATCGACATCGACGCGCGCGGCATGCAGAACCCTCCCCGGACCCCCTCTCTCTGGCGCATCTAGCGCGCAACACGCGGCCCGGCCAGAAGAAAGCGCGCGGTCCGATCAGTCCAGCAGCGCCTCTTCGAACGGGTAGCTCGACATCGGTTCGCAGCCGTCCTCGGTCACCAGAACCTGCTGCTCCAGCTTGACGCCGTCACGTTCGCCGACGGCGCCGATGTAGCTCTCGCAGCAGATCACCATGCCGGCCTCGATGACGCCGTCATAGGGAGTGGGCCCGCGGAAGATCGGATTGATGCGTGGATATTCGGCGCACATTCCGGCGGCGTGGACGACGCAGGTATAGGCCTAGGCTTGGAACTCCTCCGGCACCGGCCAGGCGCGGGCCTGGAACTCGGCGAAGCCGAGGCCGGGGCGGATCAGCGCCATGTTGTGGGTGACCTCCGCATGGGCCAGCCGGTAGAGCTCGCGCTGCCGTTTCATCGGCCGCGCCGGGCCGCAATGGAAGGTGCGCGAGATATCGGCGAAATAGCCCTTCGGCCCGACCATGTCGGTATCGAAGCCGACCAGATCGCCCGACTCGACCCGCCGCGGCGAGGCTTCCTGCAGCCACGGGTTGATCCGCGGCCCCGAGGCCAGCATCCGCCCGTCGTGCCAGTCTCCGTCATTAGCGAGGTTGGTGTAGTTGAGCAGCGCCCAGAGCTGCAGCTCGCTGACCCCGGGCCTGAGCGCCTCCTTCACCTTGGCGATGCCGAGCTCGGCCACGGCGCAGGCCCAGCGCATGCAGGCAATCTCGTCCTCGTTCTTGATCACCCGCGCCATCTCGGAGATGCGGACACCGTCCATCACCTCGATTCCCCCTTTACAGCAGCGCCTGGGTGATCGAGGGATTGACGTATTTCACGGCCACCCGGCGGTTCGTCGATCCGATCTCATAGAGGAAGCGCACGATGTCGTCGGCGAAGAGCCGCGCCGCCTCGGCGAGATCCGGGCCGCCGTCAAAGACCGAGATCGGCCGGCCGGGGCGGGAGTCGTCGCAGCCCTCGCGCGTGTCGTCGCGCAGGCCGGCGCAGAGGATCGCCTCGGCCTGGTCGAGCGGCGTATCGGCGAGGCCTATCCCGGATTATTCATCAGGGTTGCTGACTTGGTTTGCGGGCATGGATCAAGCTGTTGATGTGGCGTATGAATTTGCCGCCAAACCTGTTCCTGCGCCACCAGCTTAGAGATCCGGCCCGCC
>Ga0209255_1000414_pt1 | contig 10219 bp, 3 predicted proteins | sample WorMetvaBAHAMAS2_FD_187394 | JGI IMG/M metagenome (GOLD analysis project Ga0209255, IMG submission 187394) | Marine gutless worms symbiont microbial communities from Max Planck institute for Marine Microbiology, Germany - Olavius vacuus... | ecosystem: Host-associated > Annelida > Digestive...
TCTGGGCAAGTTTCTCACACCTATGTGCCTCTGTCACCAAGCAGTATAACTTGGTACCGGCGAAAGCTGGGGATTAAACAGACACGCCGCGCGATACACTAGCCCCGTAGTCGTGGCCTCGCAGTGTAAGCTGGTGTCTGGCTGAGGGCTATAGGAAACGGAGATCAGCGCCGCCCCATGGGCCCATGTGGCTTGGGAAGGACTTTACTTTTTAATATACGACGAGTTTGATGAAATCTAGAGTAATTATGAGAACACCGGTTAATTGTTCTGAGGCGTCTGTTTGATGAGCTGAACGAACGATAACGTAACAGTGGGTTAATGTAAAATACGAATGTAGGCCATTCCTCCTAGACGTTTTCCTTTCGGATTTCTTCCTTTGCTATCACTTAAACGTAAAAAAACTTGCTAATCCTAACCCTGACCCAGCCCTAACCCTAACTCTAAATGGATACAATTAGCAAGTGTTTTACATATTTCAATTTAAGTAGCAGTAGCCAGTGGGGAATGTCTGAAGGGGAATGCTAAGCGGGAGGGGTATCTGGATCCAAAAAATACGACCGATTCCTGTAATGGAGCTCGAGAGGCGTTAACGAGACAGCGAGTGAGCTGAGACGATTGCGATGAAGTAGCTTCATCGATGATTGATGAATGCAGTTGTTTCGTCTTCCGCTGATCGATTGTCTTTCATTACACTCCATACCGCGCAGCGCAATTTACGCGAGCGCGATGCTTCGTGGCAGGTCTGGCACCGACCACCGCGCGCCGCTGATCTACGCCGACAACTATCGCCAGATTCTATTACTTAGTCGCAGCCGCACTAATTGAATGCCGTCTCGTTCTTTGGCGCTGCGGGTCCCGTCACGCCGGACCGAGTCGGCCGCCTGGCTCGTGGGAACAATAGGCCTTTTTCGTATGGCGTTTACGGAAGTCGCGGAAGCTTCTTCGTTCGGCGGGCGCGTTGACGCGGGTCAGCGGCCACCATAAAGGCGGGATTTACGCCGACGTTGATGCCATAGTCTCTCGCCGCAGTTTGCGACCTGTGCGCAGTTTACACGACTTTATTTGCGTTCGCCGAACGCTGCGAAATGTGAGTTGCAGTCGGGCCGATTCCCCGACCGAGATAACGGCCGCAAATCAGCACTAATTCTCTCAACTTCTTAATGCGCGCGTCTCTGCGTTAACGCTTCGGATTTTTTTGCGACTCGGTTCGCACTTTCTATCACCGACCTCCACTAAGATTTGAGCTCGTCTCGATGCAATAAGCTGATTTACGATACGAGAAAGCATCGTCGAAAAAAGCGAACCGTCGGACTTTGCCCCGCATAGTGCATAGCCTTCAAGAAAACTTAACAGATAAGGCAGCAATTAAAAATGTGAAGACAGACAAAAGCACATACTCAGCTTTAAGCTAAAAACAATGTAAATATTTTGCATTGAAAATAAAGCTTAATTAACACGCGTTAAAACCTGTTCACTTTCTCATACGTTGTATCACTGTGTGTACACTACGGTGTTAGAAGCTGTTCAGTCAGGCCTCTGATAAATAGGGCCTACATTCAAGGCGGATCAGTGAGAACATTTTTCGTCTAATAATAATAATAATAATAAAGCGTTATCTAGCCTTCGTATTCTCTAGTCTCGGAAAATTAGTGCAGTCTGTGCATGCGCTGAATAGTCTGATCTCCTACCTGGCGGATGACTGCCAGCTTACCACTGATACCGGTCGCCGACAACTTCGATCGTCCAATGTCGCGACGTGCAAGGTTTCAAGAACTCGCACAAGTCTGAGCGATCGATCATTCACTGTTGCTGGACCGCGTCTCTGCACTTTTTCGTACATGTGTCTTTTAACACTAATTTCTACTCCATCTCGCTTTTTACATTCATACATCTTTTTCGTCGCTTTTAACTAGTCCACGTCTTTCTTTTCCGCGTTCTCTGCCCGTCATTCCCAGTGCGCCAACAACGAACAAGATGTCATCGGAAATCTTGTTATGACCGATGCCCCGTCATCACTTATTATTCTGAATCGTCAGACGTGATCGGAAAGAAAACAGTTAAAGATTTATACGGCAGTGTAGTTTATTACGAGTGCAAAGTGAGGCAATAAGTGCTGATTGATTGCGACGCAACACGCAGTGTTCGGGGCTGAAGATTCAGCGGCCAGACTTCGCGCGGCTAGTTATCGTCGTCAGACGTCGCCTATGAAATATGCAGAATAATGCTGCGGCTGCACCTCCACGCAACCTCGCCGGGACTAATGCGATTGTACTTTTGCTCCGGCAGTCGATACAAAATTGCGCCGTTAACACTGATTTCGTCGCTGTTAAAACGATCGCGCGCTTACAATCCGGACATATCCTCCGACTATACCACCACTCAAACGTTAATAAACTCGCTATTGATTTAGGATAGGGGATGGGGTCACAGTTTCAGTTTCATTGATGATTCAGAATAATAAGTGATGACGGGGCATCGGTCATAACAAGATTTCTGATGACATCTTGTTCGTTTGGTGGTCTGGCGTAGTGGTTAGCGCGTTGGCTTCGATCAACGAAGTTAATCAACGTCGGGCCCGGTTAGTACTGAATAGTACTGTATCCGGGTTCAGTTCCCGGTGAGGGACATTTATCTCGGTATGTGACCAGCCACCCAGGTCAACTCAGCCTGGCCATCCCTTCGTGGGTAGGCGCAATGAGTACCAGCCAAAGGGCGGTGATGCCTTGCGGCTGGGGAGTAAAGGCAGGTATGGTTCGTGTGTGGCTGGCAGGTGATCCCTGTGTGATCCCCTTGTTACACGCGAGCCGTATCTGAGCGCTTTAGAGATAAGGAGCTTATAATAAAGCGCTATATAAATTCGCCTTCTTTACTTTACTTTACTTTTAGATAGGGTTAGAAATGAGTCAGCAAGTAGTTGTCTCTGTACGGAAACACTACAGCTCTTCGTCTGCTTGCTCGTATTCAATTACCAAACATTAATTCTCGAACTAGACATCGGTCAAGGATGAAGACGGCCAATTTTAGTTAGTCTATTCCTGGTTTTTGTTATTCATTTTTTTGTTTTAGCTTCTTTCGTTTATAAATTTGTATTTTGATTTGATGTCTTGACTGAACTAGCTATACTCTTCAGCTATAGATCGCATGTTGACTACCTGCATGATGTATTGTATTTTGTACCGTACCTCAAACACGTCTCCATTATACACGCTACGTTTCCTGCAGACAAACTACTATGTTCTTGCTGCGTTGTATGAATTTATTACATGATTCGAGTGACAGACAGACTACTTGATTTATACGGTCATAGAACTATACTACAGTACAGCAGAACTGTAGCGTACAGCCTCGTTTTACATACGACCACAACACTACGAAGGCCATCAATACTGATTAACCGCGCAGATATATCATAACTGTCAACCTGTATTATAGTTTTATTACTTATTCGCATTCTAAAAAAACGGTTTGTGTAATTTGCTTTGTGGTATCGAGGGTACCTCGTCGCTGTTGTTTATATATCGTTCATAAATACAGATCTTCAAGTGCGATATGCTTTGTAACATTTGCGTATGTTATCTAGTTTTAAGTCGATGTTTAATGGATTTTATTACATTTTATGATTTTTACTCTTTACTCTTTTTAGGTTTTAAAAGGGTTTTATTTGCTGCATTTAGTATGCCTAATTTTTTTCTTCATAAACACTGAACGCGAGTATGACCCGTCACATTTTAACTACAAGAGGAATTTGTCCGGGGTTATTGTGTTAGAATGTTAGAAGGTCTTCCTCCTAGGCGTCCGACATTGTATGTTTGGAATGAAACTGGGTCGGCCTCTGCTTTGCAGTTGTGTTTCAGGTTTCACGTTAATTTGGTTTTATTTTACTTTTTTGTTTTTTTTTGTACTTCCGCAATTGCGCCGTCAGTAATTACCGTGTTAATCAAACTGGCAGCGAATCGGCGGCAAATAAACGTTGTTAGAAGAAACGGAGCATATGCGTCGAACTATACGTTTGCCGTGCCGAAACAGCTCTGAAAAAGCTAACGAGAACGATCAGAAAGAAATGCCGTCACAACGAGGGCAATATTCCGCCTTACAGCAGAGCTACCTTTCGTTCTGACGGAGTTAAGTTGGATTTAGTATTCGAGCTTTAGATGAGATTTAGAGATTAGCGGGTTTAGGTAGGGTTTCATGCTGACTGACCGAAGTAAAACTAATAAGGAATATGAACTGCATCGGGGTGGTCTAAGATGACCGCCGACAGCGATCAGTAGGTTAAATCTAGGTTGTTAAGTTAAGGTGGACGAGAACGAAAACGGCCGCAGCCGCAGCGGCAACGGCGGCTGGACAGGACTGCGTGAGCGGCGATGACTTGGAGTCGACGTAGAGTACTGTACAGTACATCACTCACTTTGGCTCAGCGTCGCCTCGTGATTGACGCACGCACTCTCTCTCCGTGACTGGCTACATCGTGACCCGCAAATTAATGTCCGGCGTCAGCGCGGCCGATGTCGCTATCGCCGCGTCGTCCGTCGCGTACGCGAAAGCGAGGCTGCGGCGCCGATGAGCGGGCGGTGTCGGACAGCCGGCGGCACTGACAGGAATGTGTCGCCGCGCTGGCCACGCCGGACACGCTGGACACGCTGGACACGCCGGCCAGCGAATGAAACGGACGACGTCACGACACACGACGGCAAGACCGCGATCGGTCGCAGTCGCCGCGGTGGGTGGCCTTCGGCTACGCGGGACGCGAGGACCGACGTAGCCGACTGACTGGACGTCAGATGAGGCGTACATCGAGGCAGACGTCATCGTGGCCGCGACGAGTGCGCCGTGAAGGAGGGAGCGCCCGCCTGCCGATGGGCGATGATATCTGGGCGTAAATAGCATTGATCCGCGGCCGGCCGGCCGAACGGGCGGTCTCGGTGCGTTCTTCGTCCAGTGGTCCGCGACCGTCCGACGTGGCGGATTGACACGATAAATGCTGCAAGACGCTTGCGCATCCAGCGATAAGATGTAATTTTCTGGCGTCGGCGACGGCGGCTGGTCGACATCGCTAGTTTAACACATTGCGCTCTCTTTCTACGACGTCGGATTTAGCGCGACGCAGCGTCGACCGAGATTCTCGCGTTGCCGTGACGTAGGCCGTCACGTGACATCGCGTTGTGACGTCACACATCAGTCGGTCGGCCGACCCGGTCGTTCGACGCATAGGATTATCTCATCGAGATTGATAACGGCATCGATGCGACACCGAACTGGCGCTCATCAGTTACAACAAAAGACGAGGATACGTCGAGATATGTCACGGTCGCGACGCCCCGGGTTGATATCAGACATGGCCTGCCGTGCCCGCCACCGGGGCAGATTTATGCTTACTTGTCTGCACTGCAGTTAAATGGTAGCACGTCAGTGATAAGTAACTGCGAATTTGATTTGTAATTAACTAGAATTAGAAATTACCAGAAATACGTACTCGGTTACGTAATTATAATCGAATTTATGTTTAATTAGAATTAGACATCTTCAAATCACATAGTGGCCATATACCGGTCACTGAAGTAACTAGAAGTACATAGGTCGCTTAAAATAACGTTATTTGGACTGTAACAAACAACCAGATGTATGGCTTTGATTGCCGTCACGATATGCGGCCTTCACTGCACTTTCAACATTGCGTTCATAACATCCACTGGAATCTTTGTGCCAATGGACCGTTAAACTTCTGAAGCGTATTGTTGTTCATTAAAATTCATATGTACACAAAGTCTCAATTTCATGTTGCTACTCTGGTGCATGTTGGAATGTACAATACGTTGACCTCGTGATCTTGACCTTCGTCTTTTTAACTGTGCAAGTTCCCGCTGTGGTGTAATTTATGGATGCAGCATTTCCACCAAGTTCGACCAACATTTGACCATCCCTTCATTGCTTAGACCACGGCGCATTTCGTGCCATGATAAATGTTATGAGGCCTGCTAACCTTAATGCTAACCTTTCGATCACGAAGTGATATTGCTGAGAGGATAGTTTGCATACTAAATTTGAACTTTTTACACAATGTTGGTTGTGAAATATAAGTCACGACTCCCTATGTCACAGACCAACTTTGACCTTCGAGTCTTCGCCCATCTGTTTTGTATGTTTGACGCCTATGTCACTCATCATCGCCATCACCATCACCATCACCATCATCACCGCCATCATCATTTTATGCGTTCAGTACCAATGATTCAATAATGCAATACAAAAAACATGGTCGCTGAACAAGACACGCCGGGCTCAGACAAGCTTTTACGGTGGCGTTTCATACTCGTACATGTTATGGCCTTTCATTAGATACATATGGCGCATTTCCGCTTTAATTTTCTTCCCTGAGCGTCGCATGACCTTTGATCTTTTTACCTAAAAGCTGCTCTGCATTCTTAGCGTGCACGCGGCCATCATCTGGCAGTTGCAGCGCACATGTTACTTGCTGGGTAATATAATAATTACGTCATCGGCTCCAGCTGTTCACGGCACATAGTTAGGCATAACTGCACAATGAGTCAAAAAAAAACTGCGCCACTATACATTCGTTCATAACCTTGGCCGATTTTCATTTTTTTCACAGTCGTATTTTCTACGAAATTTGCAACAAAATCCATGCCACATTTTCCATCACACCTTAAGGTATCAGTACACTACCGGGTACCTTACAAAATACAAAAGACCAAAATTGGCGAAATTCTGCTGCATATAACGTAATGACACTTGTTTAGTGTTCACAGAATTAACGAACAACATATGAAAAACAACATACGCATTTTATAGAGTAAAATTTAAAGCTCAGGATGTCTTTATTTCACACGACTACCACACAGACCAACTACGTCATCAATGATGCTTTTCTCGAAAACCACGCCAGATATCGATTAAGGGCTGCTTCAGTTTATCGACGGCATGAAATCGACAGACTCGCTACTACATTTTCCCATATTTTGTACTGTATTCAACCGGCTTTAGTTCTGTGTGGTTGGTGGCCTAAGGCCTGGTGAAATGAGTGCAGGTGTCTCTGATCCCAGAAGGTTGTCTCGCGCGCTCAATGACCAGGAGCATTGCCTTGCGAGAAGATGAAGAACTCATCACAGCTCTCACACATGACAGGCGTCTTTCGAGTCAAAAGCATCTTACAGTAGTATGCGACTATGCGTCATTGATCTTCACTCTAGCGTCGATGAATATCAGGTCCGTTTGCCCCAACTTGCAATGGATACATTAACGGACACCGTCACTAACTTGCTAAAGGTTGTGTGTCCGCGCCATACGCTCTGGTGTAATGTCTCTTTCTTGTCGCAGTCGGTGTAGAGACGCTGTCATTCTAAGGAATTTTTGGTGTGGCCGCATAAACCACAAGTGGTAACTATTATAACCCATTGAACTTTAATTATATTAAGTACGTGAAACATTGATTATCAGGTAGAAGTTGTAAAAACTGGTACCAAAAATGGTTGAATTTTAAAATTAAGTTTCGCATGCAGTGATACGTTTAAGGTGTGGTGGGCATTGTGGCCTGGGTTTTGTTGAAAATTTTTCGGAGAATACAACCGTAAAAGAATTTTGAAAATCGGTCAACATTTGTCAGAGATATGAACGAATGTTATATAGTGGCACAGTTTTTTTTGACTCACTGTGTATAAGCAGCAGTAATCAATAAACAATCATTTAACTGGTTTATTTGTATGGCAGCTCGAGAGCTGGATTGAAACAAGTGTACGACAAGAACTACAACGCAATTCGGCAGTTACATCGAGACAATCATTGATTGTTTGACAATGCGTATGAAAGGACAGATTTTTACCGCGCGGCATGGAATGCAGACGCGGTCTAGCGATGAGAATTCTGTCTATCTGTCAGTCTGTCTGTCCGTCTGTCTGTCAAACGCGTGGATTGTGACAAAACGGAAAAAAGATCTGTCCAGATTTTCATACCATACGAAAGATCATTTAACCTAGTTTTCTGAGAAGAAGAAAAGTTGGTGGGGGCAACCCCTTCTACCTGAAATTTGGGGTCAACCGGCCCCCGTTGGAGCGAAATGGCCGATTTTGAACCGATATTCGCTCGTAGCGCCTCAGCCGTAACACCTAGCGAAAAAAGTTCAATTAACACTAATAGGAAGTCCACTACGCGCTTTCCAATGACCGAAGATGAACATCGTACGTTGTCCCTAAGCCCCCTCCCCAAAGGGAACTCAAAAACGCAGTGCCCAAAATTTGAACAATAAGCTGCGATAACTCCGAAATGGTACGAGATAGGATGTCAGTGACTATTAATCGCTAATAGGAAGTCGCATACAGGCTTTCGATTGGCACCGACCTCGTTGACCTTGAATGACCTTGAACGGCGTAATAGCTTTTATTTGTCGTTTTTTTTCACCAAATTCGATAGCTTTGCAGGCCGATTATGCCACAGTGGTTGAAGATAGACCTATAATGTCCGTAAAATATTGTCTCCCAGTTCCAGTCTCCCACGTTTGGCCAAAACTAACGCACCGTGCAGCGCGGTCTCGCTGCGATAGCTGAGCTACTTGTTTAAACCGCATTGTCTTTGCACTTAACAAAGAGTACTCTGTTGCTGTCTGAAGACTACTAATTATTTTAGAGTCACTCTTAGCAGGTAATAGATGGTTCAGGCAGTTATCAGTGTCCGCCAACAGTAACTTGTTTGACGTAAGGACTTAACAGATGTTGTCACTACAGCTCACGCTATTTTGCATTTGGGATTACGTTAATACCAACGTTATGTTGTCTGAAAGTCTAAGAACGAGTATAAAAGGTGCTCGTACCGACAATGGCAATGTTCAGCGCAGTGTGACGCATGATTCTCTGCGCTATATAAATATTCTTTCTTACTTACTTACTTACTTACTTACTGAGACAATATGTGATGTCCGTCCATCAGTCATCAGCACGAACAACCGTGAAATTAAATTGCGCGCGTTCTGACGATAATTGAATTCAATTAGTGTCGCCTGCCGGCGGACCGCTCTGGTAGTGTAAAACTGCCCAGAGACAGTGTACGTGTCCGCCGCCTCATCGTGAAGTCTTTTTTTCAGTCGTCACACTACAGTGTCAGTTTTCGACACCGTGTAATTATGGGCAAACGCTTCGTTCCGTCGAGAAATGTTTCGCGCACCAAACAATCATCAAAAGTCGGCGCATTGTCGCATTACAGATGGCTTCATTGAATTTGTGTGCTTTATCATTAAGCATTTTTCTCTCATATATTATCTTCGAATGGCCGGAAACGCCTTGAACAGATGTTCAAAGTCCACAAATACAGTATGATTTTATATTAACTGACGGCTATTAATTTCCGTATATGCTGCACTTTTATTACCTACTAACAACAAAAACGTCGGAGTAACCTTCAAACGCCACACAAGGTCGATATTTATCAACAATGGTGCCAGCTGATAGAGCGTACGTGATTTCCTATTACTGTAGTGGTCTACAGTACAAACTATGAGTAATCCGCTGCATAGTAGGGAAACCTATGTGTTAAACTGACAATATAACAGCATATAGGCTATAAGTCTAGCATCAGTTCAGTGAGAAAAAAGAGCTGTGCATTTAACAACCTGAATTTGATAGTTCGAAATATTTGACAAACACAAATGCGTCTGAAACAACCTCACCTAGACTAATAGTGTGTTTTACGGCTACACAGACAACTTCTCTTCTATTACGTATCTTTGCGTAAACGAAATCAGATCCTGAAATTTATACGCCACAACCGTACAACGTGCATGCAACTCTCTCCAAGCTCTCCTTTTTCGGTACCAATCGAAAGTCATTATATCACTTCCTATTGGTGAATAATGCTAATTTACATCCTCTGTCGTACCGTTTCCAATTGCCGATTATTGGTCAAATTTTTGCTTTCAATGAGGGTACATATCTTTAACGCATTAGTTCGGGGTGAACGCCTAAGTAGAGAAAAAGCTTCGATTGAAGACAATACTCATGGCGCAGCCGTCGTAACTATGTTACAATATTCGCGCGGAGACAAAACTGTTTATTAACATTAACATTAACATTCACAATATCAAAACATATTTTGCACCCCTAAACTCAGAGACATCATTCTATCGTGTGGTGCAAAATGTTTTCGATATCTTGAACCGTTTAGGCAAAAGCATTTTAGTAATCTTTATTCACCATTCGCCAAGTATCACACG
>Ga0209255_1000415_pt1 | contig 10218 bp, 8 predicted proteins | sample WorMetvaBAHAMAS2_FD_187394 | JGI IMG/M metagenome (GOLD analysis project Ga0209255, IMG submission 187394) | Marine gutless worms symbiont microbial communities from Max Planck institute for Marine Microbiology, Germany - Olavius vacuus... | ecosystem: Host-associated > Annelida > Digestive...
TGCAACTGTTGCCTGACTATCGAACTCCGCCATCAGCACTACACTGTACAGACAGTCTCAGTAATAATGACGGCTGCACACGTCGCTACACTCTGTCCTGTCTCTCTGCGACAAACAACGCGTTCTCTCCGAGAAAGACTGTAAACTCCAGATTGTTGTGTACACCTGCTGTGGCGTTTGGGCTCAACGATATGCCAATTGTTCCAAAAATACAACAAACACCATGCTTTGTCATAGTAAAAATCGAGGCTCTTGGGGACGTGGCACTGTGCTGTAAGTTAATGCGTTCGAAACTGTGATTCCGACCGTCTCTCTTCAATGATCTCGCTCTGCTATAGTGCCTTACTATACGTATCGCACTGTTTCTCGTGCGTTAACAGGAAGTAACTCCACTTTAACATTATAACTCGCTTGGCAGAAAACTGACTCTATAAAAGCGATCGATCGTACGATAACCGTTTGATGCTACAACGTTTGCTTGTCAAACTTGGCAAGGTCAAATACACACATTCATTGCAGTCACAGTGTATTAGGCGGCCTACGTTAGACTCACACTATATCAGTTACGTAATGTTCAGAAAAGTCACTTATGAGAACAATGCCACTGCCATTTCAGTAATTTAGATGTAACTGTTTTTGTACATTTATCGTGTTTGGTAAAGAGCTCTGCAGATTTTTGCCTTAGTAAGACTATCACTTTGCAACTATTTCTGGTATAAATAATTTCACAAAAAAATAGACCTCGCTGCAGCGGCAGCAGGTCTATGGAAACGTGTATATGGCACTCGCAATCTCGTACTCGTACTGCGAGTATAGTTGAAACATCTGTGCTCGTTATCGTGTACATGTTGCACATACGTACAAGCTGACGTAATTGTGTAGGCCTACATAGCCTACTGCATGCTACTTGTGAGTTATACGGTCTACCTGTAATATGGTACTAGGCATCACGGCATGTATGTGTATACAACTTACAGCATCTCTAAGCAGGTCTAATTTACGCGCTGACGACTTATTCTCTCAACTCTTTAGGTACTACGGTGGCAATTGCGTCATCCGGTTGCTTAGGCTTTAGAACACTCCGCTAGACAGCAGTCGTAACATGACTGCCTAGTGCCTTTCACAGAGCCGGATTAACCTATCTGAGCAGAGTGTGCACCGTTTTGGTGAGGCCTCCACAATTTTTTACCATAAAAACTCATGACTTTTTTTCGTCGTCGAAACTTCTGTCAATGCACGTTAGCCACTTTACCTCAATGACAATTTTCACGTTTGCCAGACGCTGTTGACATGACTGACTGTGTTATCTTGAAGGCAGCCAGAAAGGAGTGTGACAAGAGCTTACGGTACCCGCCTGATTTTCCACGTCGGAAACCTTAAATATCGTGATGTTGCAAATATTACTTTATGTTGGATTTAAGACACAATGAGATGACGAACTGACATTCTGTCAGGCAATAATACCATAAAACTTGTAATAAATGCCCCCCCCCCCGGCGTTTATCAGAACACTGGCCTCAAGCCCTCGCCGTTTAGTACATGTTATAATACCGGGTATAAGGTATTTTGATGTTCATTCTTTTGTCATCATCGACTAAAATCGATAGCGGAGTCAAATTAGCACACTTTAGTGCGTGTGTTCTAAGCCTGGTTGTATCTGTGTATGGCTTTAGGCCTATATGTGTATTGTGTTCTGACTGTCTGGGCGTCTATTAATGAATAGTGACCCGGCGTTTATTGGAGGCCGGCGTTTACTTGAAACTCGACGTTTGTTAGAAGTTTACGGTATGTAGATTTCAATGCAGCGACGCCAAGCGGACGACGTAATGCCCCACTATGACGTCACATCGGACTTCCGGTCACGTGATTCGATGTCGAGCCAATCAGTGAACTCGCTAACGACGACCGTGGCTGCCAGTACAGCCAGAGCGTCGACAGAGCACAACGACGGTCTCGGGGCGGGCTATTATGTGATCGTCGTGGTGCTCGTCTACGGCATGTCAATCGTGCTGCTCATTGCGACTCACCTCAGACGTAAGAACGCCAAGTTGCTTGAAGACCGGCAAGTTGGCAAGTTCCTACAGGACTTCCAGGTTTACTCGCAGTCTTCAAATTGTCTGTCTGTCCCAGTCACATGGGCGTAGATCACGGGGGGGACAGGTGGGACAAGTCCCCCCCAGAATTTGGAGCGGGGGACGCTAATGCAAATTGTTCCCCCCAGATTTTGTTATATAGGTACAAAAATGAGCGTTCTGTGGCCTTCAAAATACGCCAAAATCCGTTTTCGGCCGGAGCTCTGCCCCGGACCCCGCTGTGGAAGCTCACGACGCTCCCCAGACCCCTTAGTCGGCTGGAGAGGGGACACCCCTCCCCATACTCCACCCCACTCGGCACCGACCCACCTTCGGCGCTCGCCATGCGTCCTCCAGAAGTCCAGCCAGATCTACGCCTATGCCCAGGGGTGAAGGAGATGAAATAACATGACAAGCTGAAGAGAACATTTTCTTAACATAAAGGAGAATGAAAAACGTGAATATGTTTTTTTTTGTGAAAATAATAACAATCGATGTTGATAACAACGTCGTAAAGGCATAGCCTATACAGAGACCAGGCTCTAGTACATGTCTTTCGTTGTGCAAATCGCACTAATTAAGCCAGTGTATGCGCTAACTGTTATTAACCAAGGTGCCTTTATTACAACACGCGCATTACACATGATGTATAACACGTAGGCCTATATACACGCGCGCCTGTGTAATGCGTAGGCCTACTGGACAGTGGACACACATGTTTGACGAACGATGACGGCACATGTAAGGCGATCCAAGTCGACACTAAATTCGGTGTTAGAAAATTGGGTCCCTGACGCCTCAATATGATCAAAGAAGATAGGAGAGTAGCAAACATCAGGTCTCGCTTCGGGCGGTATAATGAAATCGTTGTGCGGGGCACCGGTGTGATGATTGCGAGTGTTTGACGTGATAGACGGTGCGCGAGCTGTCATCGCGAGAAAGATACCGATCACTGAAGAGAGATATGGTGTTGAGACTGCAGTCATCTCAGCATGGTAGATCTACTACACAACCGATCAGTATCGACCGCTGCCTCGGTCAAACAGCAGTTCCATTCACTGCACTGGCGCTGCTACACAATGCTGGCTCCCCGCGGCGCCAGAACAACACCGACCACATCTCTGTGCCTTCGCAGTCTCTCTCTGACGTCACGTCGTCGAACCATCAGAACGACTTCCGGTCACCACGTGGTGACGTCACAGAGAAGCACGATAGCGCCGTGACGGGTGACGTATGGAGAGGTATTCGGTACGTGAGGTCGCGGGACGGCAGCGGCGGTGTGGCGCAGCGTCCAGACGACGAGTTCGAAGCGTCAGGGTTGTGTCCGCAATGTAGCAGACAACTGAGAATTGAAACGACACACGGACAGCAACCAGACACTGCCACTGCACGGCTACCGTCAACGGCCGCCATACAACGACGCACTGCCCCTCAGCCAATACTTCATACAGATCTACCGTCATCGCAGACATACGACAGACGGATTACAGCTTGGCATGGGTAGGTCCAACAAAACTGTAAGCAACGCAAGAGTTGCGACTGTTGCGGGAAGAGTTGGCATAACAGAATTATTACAGCGGTCTAAAAACTTTGCCTGTTTAGGCTTATAAGCAGGGTCGTAGCTAAGATTTTAGCTCGGGAGAGGGTCTGAACCAGGGGGGGAGCGGGTACAGGCGATGCCCGAATGGCCGAAGCTCAAGGACTGAAAGGCCGAGAGGGGGGTGGGGTTTGGGGAGCGCTGTAAGTTCCCCCAACGACGTCTGCGCCCCGGCCGCCATCGCATTTTATGGATGTCAGATGGCTTTTCCTGGCATGTCATAGGACGTCAACACTCGCAGGTGGGCTTGATAATTTTTACAGTGCAAAAAAATTTAACATTTCGGGGGGGGGGGAGGGGGGAGGGTGAACCCGTAAACCTCTTACGTAATACGGCTCTCCCTGTGAGCTTATAGCTAGGGCTGTAAGAAAATCACGAATTCACGGTCGCCGTGATTACCGTGATTTTCGCCGTGTACCGTGATTTTGGCCATTGCCGTGATTTCGTATCACGGCCGTGAATATTGACGTATTATATGCAATTTCAGTTTTTTAAAAGTCGCCATTGTCTTAGTTTTGCAGTAATTTTCCATTTCGGTCGTGCACCGGTTAACTTGTCTCTACAAGTAATGGCGGCATTCAATGCTAGAGACTAGACTGGCGGTTCGGAACATAATTAAGCATTACTTTCACTTCGATTTTGAGACGCTTTTCTTTCTTATTTCATTAAATTTCGAATTTTGATGCTAGAGAGTGGTGGCGTGCGTTGCTCACACTATTTCTCCTGCTTTACGTTTATGGTGGAGACGATTAATTAGTGAATTTAAAGGCTGTGAGTAAAACTACCAAATGCCGTGATTTTCCCCGTTTTTTTCAAAAATGCATCGTGATTTTGCCGATTTTACCGTGATTTTCTTAGAGCCCTACTTATAGCAAAACAATTTGATCGACTTCGGGGTGAGGCCCCGGAAGAAAATTCTAGCCGGGGGTGGGAGCAGAATTCATATTTACGCCAGCGGGGAACCGATAGAGGTCATCGGCTACGTACTGATCAATAGTTTGTTTGGGTAAGGTTTCCAGCTTCCCCGTCTCTGCTTCATGAAAAGTGTGAATAACATCAGAGGAGGATATTACCAGGAAGTGTGTAGCATATGGTATGTTTGTGACAGGGTAAATCGACAGACATCAGGCTGGTTATCCAAGTATCTGCGTCACAGTAGGGTTCGCACAGTGCCTGCAGCGACAGCAGTGACCGCTGAACAGAGCAGCATTGCGCTGACGGAAGCAGCAACGCCGTCAGACGACGACCTAGACAAAGCTTTCGGTGACGTTGGTGATCCAACTGAGCGGCTGAACCAGTCGCTTCACATCACTTCGCTCTGAGTCAAGTTTCCGGAGCGGCGGCTTCATAGTCCGGCTAGTAGGCCTAAATGAGGAAGTCACAACCTTGGTGAAAACGGCGCCAGAATTGCAGTAACGCCCAGTATTGCAGAAATGGGTCGTTTCTTAGTTTTTTTTTACAAAAAAAACTGTAAGTCCAAATTTCAGGTTTTTACCGCGCTGCATGGAATGCAGACGCGGTCGGCCTAGCTACGAGAATACTGTCCGTCCGTCCGTCTGCGCGGTCTCTGTGCGATAGCTGAGCTATGTACTTGTTTTATGAAAACCTTTAAAATTCACGCTTTAGTGCCAAGTGTGACTCACAATCACAGTATATAACTATATCTGCAAATGACAGATGGCTATAAATGACGTGGCAGGGGTATCCCCGAAATCGATCGAGTAGGTCGATCGAATTTTCCCGAATCAATCGTGAGCGTCGATAAAATCGATTGAGTCGACCGGGAAAACACACAAGTCGAGTCGGAGTCAGCCGATAAAATGCGACCCAGTCGACTTCTCAAAGTTCAATCTTGTAGTGTTTTTGCCGTATTTTTTGCAAGTCCCCGGGCTTAAAATTTCCAGGCCAAGGACTTAGAAAAGGACTTAGGAAAGACAAGGCCAACGTCAAGGACTTCAAGCTGCATATGGTTATTGGTCAAGGCCAAGGCCTTTCATGCTGTCCACTCCTTAATGACACAGCACGGCCAAGAACATAATAGCATATAGCATCTCTGAAATATCGGGTGAACATAAAAAGTAACCCCTTCCCCCTGTGAGTGTACGTGACTTTTGTCGATATTTCAGCAACGCATGCAGGTTTTTGTATGAAATTTTACACAACTGTTAAACAGTAAAATACACGCTTTAGTGCCAAGTTTTGTTTAATTATATCTCCCGGGTTCATTGAAACTCTCCAGCTCTGAACCGACTGGACTAGCACATCTTGACTGTCATGTATGGGGTGCCATTAAAGTAAACTCAGCCAAAGTGTAAGACGACTGATGAGTTGAAAGCTGCCCTGCAGACCATCTGGGAAGAGCCGCCACACAAGGCGGTGCATCTTTATCTCGTCGCCAACAAACCGGCTCTTTCCAGAGCTACCGACAGACTATCAGTGTAGGCTACGCTCGAAAGGCTGAGAAATGAGGGTGGTCTTATTTGGGACAGCATAATAAAATGTCATATTCAGATATATTTTAACAAACTTTGTGATAAAGTGTAGGGTTTTATTGCTTAACAGTCGTGTAAAATTTCATGCAAAAATCTGCATGCACTGCGGAAATATCAACAAAAGATCCAGACGGGTTACTTTTATGTTCACCCGGCATAGTAGGCGTCGTTGTGCTCGGCGTGCACACAGCAGCCTATCAAGTAAGTCCAGTGGTTTTCTCATCTAACATTTCTCGGCCAGGACAAGCATACAGCAGCCTATCAAGTAAGCCCAGTGGTTTTATCATCTAACATTTCTCGGCCAGGACAAGCACACAGCAGCCTATCAAGTAAGTCCTGTGGTTTTATCATCTAACATTTCTCGGCCAGGACAAGCATACAGCAGCCTATCAAGTAAGCCCAGTGGTTTTCTCATCTAACATTTCTCGGCCAGGACAAGCACACAGCAGCCTATCAAGTAGGCCCTGTGGTTTTCTCATCTAACATTTCTCGGCCAGGACAAGCACACAGCAGCCTATCAAGTAGGCCCAGTGGTTTTCTCATCTAACATTTCTCGGCCAGGACAAGCACACAGCAGCCTAACAAGTAAGCCCTGTGGTTTTCTCATCTAACATTTCTCGGCCAGGACAAGCATACAGCAGCCTATCAAGTAGGCCCAGTGGTTTTCTCATCTAACATTTCTCGGCCAGGACGCAGACATGTCAAGCTAGCTCTATTTAAATGATCATTTAATAGCAGATCAAAATTCGCGTATTTCACGTGCTCAATGCATCCGGCAGCATTTAAAATCCTGAAAAAAGTTCTGGGGTTATAGCCCTTTTGCAGAAGTTGGCGACCCTCTCCCACTCCTACCTCACCCGGCTTTCACCTGCGTTCCCATTTTACGAAATGACCAGTGGTATAGTAGCACAATGCACACTGTTAGTTAGAACCCAACTGCATGCTTTTGTGAGAAGTAACGACTACGTGTCGGACTCTTGACAGGAGTGGGAAATGGAATATTGTTTGGTACTAACTGAACATTTTAGCCATAGGCCTACATTTGCTGATAATGCAGTTACATGTATTACGGTTACGGACATGTACCATTTTACGGCCAAACGAAATGTAGCATGGAAATAACGTTATACATCGACGTATCGATCAATTTCGGGGTCTAGGCGGGGGAAAGGGTGTATCATGTATGAGATATGCTTCGTGAATTACTGGGTCACGTTTGTGTCCAGTCTTAGTACATTAAAAGTTAAAAAAATCTAAAACCTAAAAACTTTTTCCAAAAAAAACTAGTTTTTTACAGTCCTCGTAACACCACAGCAACGCCAGATGGCATTCATCTATCATTTTTCCGAACACAAGTTTTCAGCCACCACCCGAACGTGTTCAGTGACAGGATACTGTCTTGTAAGTTATGTACAGATTTTGAAATACCACTTAGGCGTAGCACTAGCTGCCACAGGGCCCTAGCATACCAAGGAAATTTGCTCACTTTAGGGACTTAACTTCCTGCTGTTGCACGTATTATGCATAAAAAATGCAATAAAATGTACAGTTTCCATACGAAAGAACTCAAGTTTCCTGGTAAGCTTAATGCCAGATTCCACCCTGTTTAATATGCCGAATCTCAACATGCTACCAAGCCCCTGTGCACCCCCTCTGTTAGCGAACATCCTGGCAACGCCTATGACAAACTCTAAACGTTAACTTATTCACTTGCACACTTATTCATTTCACTGCACCCATTCATCTACACCCGCCGGTTATTGTGACTTTGTTACAGACTTGCTGTATCGTTGTTGTGCTATGTCAGATATTGTCACTTTACATGTTATATATGTGATCTAACTGATTTATGGCGAAATAAACAAAGTCGAACAGCAGGAACTATTTAAGTGCGTAATCTGTATATGTGTGCAGTCCGCTTTAAAAAGTGTGTAGTCCAAATTCTTTTGACGTAACCATAATCAACCAATTGAATCGAAATTATTTTTGTTCACAGTGTTTACAATGCCCCAAAACTATCAGGCAACTGCCGGTAGCTTACAACGCACCCCATTCTCGCTAGTTGGTGTGGAGGGGACTTACTGACCCTCCCCAGAAATCCCATCCTGCTGTGTTCGGTCTTGGCGTGGACAGATTCCCAAGACACGTGTAATCCGAAACCAGTCTTCAGCAGCGAACTGTCGATCACTGGAAAAATGCATTTCGTCTCGTTGTGACCTTGACCTTTTTGACCTGAAAACCTAATTAGTTCATCTTTGTGCCGACAGCAGTGAAGTTGTAAATTCGGTGAAATTCCCACAAGCAGTTTGTATCGTGCCACTGATAGCAAACATTTAGTACATTATCACAGACTCACACATGCACTCTCTCAAGATAGCCCGAAGAAAAACGCCTCCAGCAGGTCATGGCAGCACAAAAATCCTTAAAATAGGCACTGTTGAAGAGCTTCGAACACCACAGTATATAAATAATTAATTGTAATATTCTAGCGGGAAAATATAAATAAATAGTTGTCAGATGTCACTAAGCAGGCAACCATAGCTAATAGGCCACAATGACATGTGACTTCACAATATTACATGTCTACAGGTCTTGCTTCACACATGCCAGTCTTGAAATCATGTCTATCAGCCTGTGACAACATTCCAGTCTAACTCACTAGTCTAGATGTGGACACTTATCGCAATCAGCCTGACCGTTTCATTGCTGAAACTACTGTGACTTCCTGCAAAACCTATAATATTAACTGTTACTCCAGTACATACTAGGACATGTGCAGCGAACTTTGAAATTCCCACATCAAGCCCCAAATACTGGAGGGAGAAAGGCAGCCAGTGACATTTCCTGTATTATATCTGACACCACTGGAAGTAAAAGTCCAACTTTGAATGCTTGTCGATTCATTCAGGGCCAGTTAAATAAGTATCACTTATCAGAGAGCTCTGGAAACTTCCACTCATGTTAATTTCATTGCATTAAAATGGCACTCGCAAAATGCTTGTACTGTCACATAAGGGCACGTATTTTATGCAGTCCATTTCCAGTGGATATTCAACGTGAAGAGTATTACTGAGTGCAAAGGGCTACAGCTGGGTAATTCACGTGTTGCTGAACTTTCAAGATACATTCACGCAACTAGCCCATGGTACAAATTAGCTAAGTATGACACGAAGTGCGGCACCTTGTTATTGCTTACGCATCAGCCCGACTTGGAAAGCTGACCTTCCACCAGCTCAGACTATGCAAACCGTCTGGCAGACTATCTCACTACCATGATAAACAACATGCAGCAAACAAGGTTTAATACTTTATACATCGTCTGCTTGTTCACTGGTGTTCTAAGGCAGTAAAACATGTGGGGAAGTAATAACTGATAACGTCGTATGAAATAACACAGTAAGTAAGCAAACCGAGTAGTCAAGTACAGAGAGACACACGGCACTATTGATGTTACGACTACGACAGAGAATGTGACCGACTTCTAGAGTAGAGACAAAGCACAGCGGACCGACAGTGCTTTTCAGTTAATAAACGTCACAGTGATGGCTAGACTCGGTTGCTTTTCTTTCCACTGCTTTGGCTTTTTCAGTTTCTTTGCAGAAGTTACATAGTACATGACTTAGTTCAAATTTTCATCACACAAAACCGACTGATGCATTAAATTACGTAAATTAAAATAAAAGCATACGTTTAGCTTAGAAAATGTACATGTACTTGCAAACGTTGTAAAATTAACTGGGAGGTTTGCATCATTCTGCGGCGAAATGTACCACTGCACCGATGATAACTGAAGCAATTCGATGTTTGCCAGTAACACAATTTGGTTAATTTGGGTCCAAAATTACTTTACATGCAAAATGGCACTGAACACGTTAGTGATTATCGAAAGTAGTTAAGCTGAACGGACGTCTACACAACGAGGCAATCGTCAACGCTGTGTCAGTTACTGCAGCCAGACAGACAGCACTATGCTTCAGAGGATGAAGATGGAATCGGAGGAGATGATGAGAATCCTTCATTAGACGCTGCACACATCACAACAACAGATATCAACATC
>Ga0209255_1000416_pt1 | contig 10214 bp, 8 predicted proteins | sample WorMetvaBAHAMAS2_FD_187394 | JGI IMG/M metagenome (GOLD analysis project Ga0209255, IMG submission 187394) | Marine gutless worms symbiont microbial communities from Max Planck institute for Marine Microbiology, Germany - Olavius vacuus... | ecosystem: Host-associated > Annelida > Digestive...
AGTGATGTGACGTCAAATTTTTGGTGACTTTTATGCGTATATTTTGCTTCTTTGTTGTATTTTGTCAGTTGATGTAACTTGGACATTTTCTGAGAATACAAACTGTTGATGAGACTTGTATGCTGTTGTCAGGGTGTTTTTCCAGATGTTAGTGAGGTGTCCACATTCCACAAATATCTTGAGGCTCTTCTGGCATTTACACAGCACCCAAGTCAGGTAGTTTTTATGCATTCTTTACAATGCTTGCCTGGACCTGTGTTTGTGATGTTGAAGCTTTAGCTAGTGTCTAGCTGAGAAACGCAGAGTTCGAGATCATTGCCGGCTGATTGATATTGTTACAGATTGAAATGAAACATTTACTGCCATGTATTGTCACCAATAGTTATGATGCTGTGATGGATGCACATAAGAATTTAAATATATTGCAGCTAATTACTTGTTCATGTCAGACTTACACGTTATAAGTTTCGCAGGCATAACGAATGTGTCACTGTGTTACAGCTTCTCGTGAGCCTGATACAACCTGCGTGGATAACATTCTTGTCACATGAGAAAATGTGTCAGAATGAAAGCCTCTTGCAGTGTATTGTGCCTCTGCTACAGGCTGTTAACAAGACGCTAATCAAGGTATTACAACCGATTTACCGTTAATTTTCAGTTTGTTTTTTATGCACCGTTTATAAATACTCGTACTTTCTTACTTATGTATTTAATGTTATGGTTCTGTAATGTTTTTAGTGCTCGTATTGTTTGGACATTTATGTTTGCAATTTTTATTGTGTCATCCTGTAGGAAACTGCATTATGCATTGCATGTCATTTGTCTGTCTGTCTGTCGGTCTCTCTGTCTGTGTGTGCGTTTGTCTGTCCTGTGCCCATGTCAGCATTAGAAAGGTTTCATACATAATTAAACCTTGCAACTGCTAATAAAATTTTAAGCTGTTTATGATCTGATGGAGTGTTGTTAGTTTGCCCACATGGTCACTGATCTATACATATTCGCCAACATACAGTAAACATTTATCATCTTACATGCAGTTAATATAATTTGACATGACATCTATTATTTTATTCCTAAATTAGTGTGCATTCGTCTGTATGAGTTTATTGACGTCTGTGAAAATTGTGAAGGTTGGATTTCCATTGATGAACAACTGCCCAGAATCAGTGTTTTCACGCATGGATTTTGACAGCGATGAGGAGTTCATTGTTTTCTACATCAGTAAGTAATGCTGATAGATATTCCGTCTTGTGGCAGGAACTGCTGGAATTATTTTAGTGAAAAGCTGTGGTTTGTGTTAAATTATGCAACTTTGCAGCTTTATACAGTTTTGTCAGTAGTTTTTAGTTGTGATGGCTGAGCTAATAGTATAGCAGGTTGAAATCTGAGTGTGTGTGTGTGTGTGTTAACCAGGGTGGCAGAAATCATAATGGCTATACATAGAGACTTGTAAGACTGCATGGGTGTCTGGACACCCATCCCTGACAATTCCCCCACATTTCTCCAGACATTTTCTCGCATATAATTTCCCAGAAAATTTCCCAAAACCTGTGGACATTCCCCCCTGCTGATAATTCCCACTCGTGGAAAATTGCTCCCTTACAGATCTCTGTACAATTCCCCCAGATGCCAACTGAATGCCTGCTTGTAGTAATAATGTACAGGATACACAGAAAAAGCCGTAGCATTGTTAAAGCTTTGCATCATCACTGAAAATAATGGTTGTTTATATGAATAGTATATAACTCGTGCAAAGAATAGAACTGAACAGTGTAGTACATGGAGTGCCTTTCACTGTCATCACACACAGGAGTTACGTTAGTTCATGATTTGGCTCACTACGTACTTTTTATGATAATATCATGGTTTGTGGGGTTGCAGGTTTATTGTGCTTACATGAGAATAGAAATAACACTTCTTGTTGCTAGCTGTAGCTGTAACTGTTATAAAACAAACGCCATTGCACTGTCACTAGTTGATATGGAATTCTGGCACTGTGCTGATAGCTGTAAGTGTTTGTGTTGCACAGAGTTGCGAGTAGAATCATCGTCTGTAATTCGCGGTGCAACGTTAGTCTGCCCTGATGTAGCAGTGCAGCTGATAACACAGTCCATTGATGATCAGATAAAGCAAGCTCCGCAGCCACAGCAGTCAGGTATGTTGACAGCCTGTGTTTTTTATGAACCACTGCAGTTTACTTTTTGATTTATTTTATCTTCAGTAAGCGTGATTAGTCAGTTTTGATGAGGGTTGTGTGGTTATGTGCACTTTGGACACGAGGTAGAAGTACATTTGTTTGAATGAGACTGAGGTGTTTGGTGACTTCTGTCTTGCAGTGCCATGTATGTGTTCTCACTTTACTTACTTATAGAACCAGCCGTCGAGGCTCACAGCCTGGCCATACCTATGTGGGTGGGCAGTGAGTACTGGCAGTCAGTCTTCTGCTAGGATCATGTAGCGAGCCTTGTCTCTGTATCAGGACTGATACATATAAAGACCAAAGACCATGGCCATGTCGACCCTCTGGCTAATATTCGCCATATGCTAAGTTGCTAACTGATTTTTGCCGACATAAAGCAGCTAAGAGGATGAGTATCAGTGATGGGTGGACATGGATGGACATCTGCAGATTTTTTCTGCTCTACAGGCTGACAGCGGATCTATTACACATGAAAAGCTGGGGATGCACAATAACACAGTTGTTCCAGTTTTCTTCACAAGAACTTTATTTTGAATGATAGCTGCTGTGACACATTAAAAAGCTATGCCTGATGTGGAACAGTGACAGAACTTTGCTGTGTTGATTATGGTCGTGTAAAACTACATTATTGTAGGGAGCTCACTACAGATGTTTCTGTTGTATTGTGTTGTAATGCATATTTTCCAGGTCCCTCGTATAGCTCGGCATTTTGCAATACAGATTGGTACTATGAGTATAGGGGCCATACATTGCAGATGTGGACTGACTGGACTGAACATTGCATATTGCTGCAGAGTGAACGCATGGATTTTGACCTTCAAAACACGTAGAGTGACACAGACTCAAAATTTCAGGATCTGCACATCTCTGATGAGACTGTCTGTTGTAACAGCTGGTTGAGAGTGGTGGTAGCTGCTGTAGTGAAAGCAGTATGTGTAATTTCATTGTAGCTGATGCTGGCCGTTGTCAGGACGCTGCTGCCCTGCGCTGGGAAGCACTCAGCATATTCCTAGAGAATGTTATGTCACGTGCCCTAACGTCTGAGAAGGCAACAAATGCTACGGAGGCTGGCGTATTACTGCTCAAGCAGCTTCTGTTGTTTTCATCTCCTGTGAGTGGCTACATTATTAGCACAATGCTGTGTCTGTTGATACTCATTACCATGCTGCATTGAATGCAGAGCAGTCCAGTCAGGAGAAAGCTCTCTGTTCATTCGTCTGTTTATCTGTCAAACGCGTGGATTGTGACAAAATGGTAGAAAGATCTGTCCATATTTTTATACCATACGAAAGATTTAGCCTAGTTTTCTGAGAAGAACAATAGTTGGTGGGAGCGACCCCTTCCACCTGAAATTTTGGGGTCAACCAGGCTCCGTTGGAGCAAAATCGCCGATTTTGAACAGGTACTCACTTGTAGTGCTTCAGCCGTAACACCTAGCGAAAAAGGTTGAATTAACACTATTAACGCCCAATGAGCCTAAGATGAACATCGTACGTTGTCTCTAAGCCCCCAAAGGTGGCTCAAAAACTCAGTGTCCAAAATCTGAATAATAAGCTGCGATAACTCCAAAATGGTACGAGATAGGATGTCGGTTAGTATTAATCACTTAGGAAGTCGCATACGAGCTTTCGATTGATACCCACCTCGATAACCTTGAATGGCATACTGTAAAACCCGTTTTTTTTCACGTGCCCTTTATTTCGCGAATTTCGCGAGCCTGACAAGTTCGAAAATAACGGGACGCAAAAATTTGAATACAGTAGCGTTTCAGTGCAGTAGGAAGCAAAAACGCCAAAATTACGGGGTCCAAAATAATTAAATTGACTCAAATGCCAAAATTAAGGGTGGTTTTACAGTAATAGCCATTATTTTGCATTTTTTGCGGAATTCGGTAGCTTTGCTGGCCATTACGTCACGGTGGTTGAAAATAGACCTATAACGCCCGCAAAATATTTGTTTCCCCGTTCCAGTTTTCCACTTTTGGCCAAGACTCACCCACCCTTCGGTGCTCTATCTCTGTGATAGCTGAGCTACTTGTAATAATGATAAGAAGAAGAAGAACATACAACAACAGCAACAACAATAGATGCATTTCTGTAGTAACATAAAAGTAGTAACTTTAGAGTTTGCCAGATAGTGACATTGCTGCTGTCACTGGGAACATGCAGTTGATGCTGTTTTTGTTATCTGAAGGATGCTCTTGTTACTTCATCGGTGCTGTCATGCATATCAACTCTATTTCCAGTTATTTCAAGTTGTCTGGATGTCCTGCCAAGTGTTTTGGACCGGGTTAGTCTATTTGTTTTCTATTTGTTGCTTCATGCATCTGTTAATGCACTATTAGCATTATTCATTGATAGAATGTAATAATTTTGTTACGTGCCTCGCAAGGTACATAAATTGAACTGTAAGTAATTTGTCTCACTGCTTGTGTTCTGGGCTAGGCAAATTAACAGTTAATCACATGATTAATCGTTAAAAATGTAGTCGTAAAATTTTTCAGTCTTTAAATTCGACTAAGGTCACTTCACTAAGAAGTGTCATGCTCAGCTGGATACATCATTAACTATCAACCATCATCACTTTCCAGCAACCAAAGCATTTTACATTTTAGTTTGTGTAACAGACATTATGAAAAACAGTCACTAATTGTCTCTTGTTGTGAGAGCTGTTAATTGATTAAAATGAATATTGGTCTTCCTGGCGATTTGTCATGCTCGGCTTTTAGTTAAATTAACTTTTAGTTAATCGTTAATTTTTGTCAGCCTTGTGTTGTTTTCACGTGCTGTGTTGTGCTAGAGAGAAGCACAGTATCTATGTGTGAGTCGTGTCATGTGACAAATGTGACAGATATTCACCACAGTTGCATTCAAGTTGCCTGGCGAGACAAAAGCTTTGAGGTCGAGAGCAGTGAAGAATGTTCGTCGTCATGCAGCGTCCATGTTTATCAAGCTCTGTCGGCTTTATCCTGCAATATTGCTCGTTAGTTTCAGCTGTAGGCTATTGTTCTATTCTTTGCTAGCACTGGACGTGGATGTGGAACTCTTAATGTTTGCTGTACTTCAACACTGGAAATGAATGTTCACTGTTTAGGTCCCAAAATAGTCACATATTTGCGAATATTCAAATATTAAATTTCACTGTTCTTTATTCACTAATTTTTAAAACATTTTTCAACAAACCGTCGCTAGTTATGAAGAAATTCATGAAGGAATGAAGGACTTCAGGGGGTTAAATGGTCCTAGTCATAGTTTGTACTACATGTTGTTTTTTGTATGGTCAGCAGATTTGCCAGGTGACTGGTGTTGATGGACATAATGAGTGTGAAATGTCCAAATTTCCACACTTTTGTATTTTAGAAATGACTTACTCTAAATATGTAACGTAAGGTAAGGTAAAGGTGGATTTCTATAGCACCTTGTGTTGAACACACCTTTTAGGCGCTCATGCATGGCACATGTTGTCAAGGGATCTCAGTTTTACCTGCACACCCCACGTTTATCTGCTAATGGAATGAACCATACCTGCCTTTGCCTTCCCAGCCAAAGCTTACAGTAAACGTTATTTCTAGTATTATTTTAAAAGCCGCTACAGCTGCTTCAGCATCATGAATGGCTTCACACAACCGCTGCATTTCTTTGTGATGATGCGGATGTTATCGTGGATCGGAAACTGAGATCAAACTAATCACTGTTGAATATTCCTGTCACGTTAGCATGTTTGACTTTCAGAGCTTCAGTACTGTTTGTTCACCTGTGGAAAAAATGTCACTCCACTGAGACTTGGAAAGTCCAATGAAAGCTGTGTGATTGTGGATAAGAGGCTTTTTAAAACAAACTGACAATAGCAACGGCCAGTACATCTACAGGATGTGACTGCTTGTGACAAGAGATGTGTTGTGTTTTGTTGCAGCCTCAGTTTGAGCAGTTGTACCGACAAGTGCAGACAGTTGCAGACAGTGATGCTGAGTTGTCACAAATGGAGAAATGTACGCTGAATGAGGGTCTCATCCTTATCAGGTTCATTCGTTTGATGCATTCATAAGACATGATGTACTGCTTGATGTGTGAGTGTGTTTGTGTTTGTGAATACTTTTGAATATTGTGCATGCTGCATGAAATATGAGGATAGACATGTTTCTGATTGAAACTTTGGTATTTGTTTTATTTTCTAAAGCCAACATTTGTGGCTGTTGTGAAAATTCTTCTTATATTTCCTACACTAGTATTGTCATTTGAGGTGAAGTGTTTGTAAATTGTACATTTTTTTCTGTTATTTGTCCGGTGGTGAGACAGTGTGTGGCCGTTGGTGTTGCAGCAATCACATGAATGACTTTCAGAAACAAGAAGCTTTCATTAGAGAAATCCTGAATCCACTGAAGGAGTTCTGGATGTCTGACACCTGTCGAGAGTAAGCAGTTGTTTGTCTCTGTCATGTTGCAGCCGAGTCATGCACTTATTGTCTGTTGCTGTTTCAGCTCACACTAGCGTGATGCATTGTGTTGTACAGAATTTATACATCATGACCATCATTACAAAGTTAATTGATTTAATTAACTTTGAGCTAACAAAGAAAAACTGTTAACTGTTGGCAAATTAAGTGATGATAAACCTGTGATAACGTGATGATAACCTGTAGTGGTTAGATGCAGCGTTAGTTGGTGTTACGATGGTCACTTGGGCTCACAGGTAGCAAATGGAAATATTGTGAATTATATGTGTAGTGTGTGCTGTTCGATGTGCTGATGACCAACACTGATGTCTCTGTAATGCCTAGCAAGCAAATCACTGAATCATTTCATGCTATTGTTGAATACAACAGCTGCTTGGACACCAGTAATTCATGTCACTGCCGTCACCAGAGATCGTTGATGACATGTTAGTGCAAAAGGCTGCTGGTTCGTGTGGTGTGTATGGATTGTAATGTGAATAGTCTGTTGATAAGAGCATCTGTCATGTGACTGTGTAGGTCTCTGCGGTCAGTTGACAAGTTCATCAGTTTTATTGGTCTCGATCAGAAACCTGTCGACCCAGGCGCCGATGATGTGTGTGGCATTAACCGATCACAGGTTAGTATCATTACCAGTTCACAGTACTTATCACATGCCACTGATAGGAGTTACCATTGCAGCTATCTGACTATTGCAGTTACTGGGAACACACACTGACCAGTTTATGTAGCGTGTTTAATTTTCCACGTTCCATTGTCTATAGTTCCATATGTGTACAACTGATTTTTGCTGTCATCCCTCGGAACATATTGTAGTATATCGTACAGCTTTTGGTACCTGCTGACAGAATCAGTGAGTAGTAGATATGAAGTATTTCAAGAATCTGTAATTATTAAAAGCAGATGTATGCTGATAGTGAAAATAAAATGAAAAAATATTGTCGATGGGTTGTTTTACTGTTGTGTGAAACATATTGTGCATGTGTGTCTGTGTGTATGTGTAGATATTGTTCTGTGTCAACTCTCTTCATGCTGTTCTGAGGAGAAGTGCTGTTCCTGACAGTCCTGATGTATGTAGTCTGAGTTATTGGTTGTGCTCACATGCTGAGATTTATAACTTGGCATACAATACTGTAGCTTCTGTATTTTCATTCACTGTTGCAAAGTAAAACAAGATAGATACGATAAGATGAAACCATTTTCCAGGATTAGCCTCCGGGTAACGGTCAGGGTTAGTGATAGTATATGGTGTTAGGATTAGCTACCAGGAGGCTATTCCTGAATATGGAGCTACCAGGAGGCTATACCTGAATATGGCCAAGATGAATTCATTACACCACGATGTGTGCTGTGTCTGATCAGTTACTGGCATGGATTGTTTTCAAATCCCAGGTTTGGTTGTATAGTAATTAAGAGTCATAAGAGTAATGAAGATGAGAATACATTGGCCCTCGGCAGTAGAAGTACATTGAGCCTGAGTATTAGAGATAATAGCTGTGGCTGATGTTGTACAGTTCTAGATATTCTATGCAAGATGGCAGTTTACACCCCTTTTAGCTGTCCATCTTCCCTAGAATATCTTCGTCCACGCGCCCTGATTCTTCTTAAGACCTGGCACTATATAAGTCGTTTACTTACTTACTTACTTACTTACTTACTTGCTTACTTACTTGTCACACTTTGCATGAGAGAGAGAGAGAGACATAATAATAATCGTTCCTTTCATATGGTTAAGACACACGCTCAACCTTACAAGCATATACTACATGTATACGTATACAACGAACAGCCTGTCTCGCAGGACAGCAATAACGCAGCCCACACACTGCCATGCAGGACAGCAACAATACAAGGTTTAGCACGGCGAATAAGCTGCCAATACAACGGCGCTGAGCTACTAACGATCCAATCAGTTAAACCCCGGCAGTCACCTCGTAAGCATTCACCAGATGGCGCCACCTAAGCAAGGTAGCACACACCAGATGTCAGCTTACTACTCAATTTATCGACCCCGAAAGGATAAAAGGCCTAGTTGGTCGACCTACAGCGGACGGTTTATCCACATAAGTGGTCACCCGTCAGCTGCAGGTTAAGCGCAGGACAGGAAAGTTCCCCGGGGAATAACCGACGTTTTTCCACTGTGCTACGCAACCAACCAGACAGCCTCTTTTGACAACCCATTATCAGCCAGAGTAAACATTACCAAGACACTGTCAGACACTAGAGCAAGCATCTTGAAGAGCAAGCAGTTAAACAGGGCAGTGGCAGTTGGTATAGGAAGCTGTTGTATACCTGTGAGATAACAATGAAATGCATGACGGTACAAAATGACCTTTCCATAAGAAGTTACACTCGTCAGTTTACGTCGTGATATGAATATCACAATTAGTTACACAGACAAATTCAAAATACGTTTTATTTCAAATGAGATCAGTTGTATTCTTTATCATTTTTCAGTGTTAGAATATCTGCCATTGGAATGAATGATGTGTGTGTCCTTATCTCAGTGTGAACTGGTTGATTGTGTTAGGCTGCCATTGCGGGAGGTTTTGTAGCTGGAAAGATGGAAGGTGGCACCCCAATAATAAGAAATCCTGCAACACAACCAGTGATGGAACTTCTAGACAACGTGCTAGCTCTCGCAAGGTTTCTACCAGTTCTGTTATTTTGTCACTCATTTGTGTTTGCTGTGTTGATGAACAAAGTTGAATAACTCCAAACAACAAGTATCGGATCAAACACTACTGAATGTTATCGTTCACGAGATTGCATGTTAATGCTGTTACCTGCCAGTGTCTAATGATGTTCACAGGTCACTGAATCTTCTCTGGACGCCGCAGTACTTGTCCAAATGTCACAGTGACTTTACGGATGCATTCGAAATGACAGAAACTGAAAAGCTGCTAATTCTTGGTAGGTTTATAACTTCCTGTATGATACGTGACGGTATTAGAAGACTAACTGGTAACAGTGCTAGTAAATACATGTTGTCTATTAAGTCTGTGTCAACTGTTTGCAATTGTGCAAACAATATGCTTTCTAGTTTCTCCCTGAAAGTGCACAAGAAAGTGCCAATTTTTTCAGGCAGTGGCTAAAATTGTGTGGTATTACCACCGAACAGTCTGTGATTTTCAGACATGAGGGTGGACGATGATGATAATGGTTGCTGAAATGCACACACGCGCGCACAACAATATATGTAGATAATAAAAACTGATATTGTGAACACCTTGGTTTAGAAGTCCTGGTGATTGCTGAAGTATGGATAGGTAATATGGCACCATTTGTTTGAATACCTTGTACATTATGACAGGTTGACCAGTAAGTAACATTTTGTAAATGCAGTTTCTCAAATTCTGTTGCTATTGCTGTCTGAAGTGTGCGTTCGACGTGTCTTTTTTCTGCGTTTAGAAAAGTTTAGATCGGTACTTGATGGCAGTGATGTGTTGTGCAAATGTGGATCTGCTGCATGTTGTAGGTTTGCAGCCGTTAGTGAGTGACAGTGTTGCTGCTTCAGTTACTGTTAAGAGTCCCATTGAACGCATCCAGTCATTTTTCTCATGTG